>Ga0126335_1000106_pt1 | contig 38012 bp, 28 predicted proteins | sample OlaspJWI45metaG_FD_108409 | JGI IMG/M metagenome (GOLD analysis project Ga0126335, IMG submission 108409) | Marine gutless worms symbiont microbial communities from Oahu, Hawaii - Olavius sp. 1 OAHU.JWI-45 metaG | ecosystem: Host-associated > Annelida > Digestive system > Unclassified | place... | reverse complement strand
AACCGCGTGAAGAGATGAGTGGCTGAGATTTTACAAGGAATGGGTTGGAGAGGGATCGGTTTTTGGCAATAAGTTATTTAATTTCAACGTGTTATCTTTAAGTTAATGGCATTGGTTTGGATCAGGCCAGGTTAGACGTTATCGACAACCCACACAAAACTCGAAAACTACCCATATCGGAACGTTATTTTGACAAACGCTCTAACATCTGCCGCTTTTGGTTGGATACCGGTCATGGCCGTGTCAGCGAAATTAAATTACTAAAGTATAACATGATATAAAATTATTTAAGCATTTATAATTAATAGATAAAATTAAGTATTAGTCCAATGACAAATCTGTTTTCCCCAATCAATCATTTTTTTTCAGCCTTCCGGTTTATTACGATTCTGCCGCTTGGCCGGTCGGATCGATTCGAACCGGCGAAAATGACGGCCTATTTTCCAATGGTGGGCCTGTTTATCGGATTGATGCTGGCCTTTGTCGACAGCGTTGCCGCCCGGTTCTGGTCCGGACCGGCCACCGCCCTGGTGGATGTCATTTTTCTGATTATCATCACCGGTGCATTGCATCTGGACGGTGTGGCCGACACAGCGGATGGACTGTATGGTCGCAGGTCCCGGGATCAAGCACTGGCCATCATGAAAGACAGCCGCATCGGTCCGATGGGAATGCTGGCCGTGCTCTGCTGTCTGGCCCTCAAATGGGCCGGTATTGCCGGATTGCAATCCGATCGGATCCTGCTGTTGATACTCATACCGGCTTACGCCAGAGCCGCAATTCTACTGGGGTTGCGCAGTCTGCCCTATGCCAGACCCGAAGGCGGAACCGGTGCGGCTTTTTTTGATCAGCGCCTGCCCATGACCGCCTTCTGGTCCATTGCGGTGATTGGTGTCCTGTCGATTATGCTGAAATGGCAGGCGTTGATGCTCAATATCGGATTTGCATTGCTGGTTGGCGCAGTGCTGGGCTACTATCGCATGAAGATTAACGGTATTACCGGTGACATGCTGGGAGCGCTGATCGAAATGACTGAATCCGGCCTTTTTTTCCTGTTATCCAGCGGAGTTGGGCGATGATCGGCGGCCATGGCGGTAACATCATCGACGTTGCATCCAGAATTGGTTGCGCACCGGAAGATATTATCGATTTTAGCAGTAATGTCAATCCGTTGGGACCGTTACCGGATCTTGTAGAGTATCTACACGCTCATCTGGAGCGTATTGCCGTGCTGCCCGATGCCGCCGCCAGACCGGCAATCAACGCATTCGCTGCACGACACGAAATGGATCCGAACCGAATCCTGGCCGGTAACGGCACCACTCAGTTTATTTATCTGATACCCGCTGCATTGAATACCCAAAAAGCGCTCATCCTCGGCCCGACATATGCCGATTATGCCGACGCCTGTCGAATGCACCGGGTGTCTTCTGAATACCTGACGGCCGATGAGGCCGCAGGCTACTTCCCGAATATGCAGGCGGTCGATCGTGCCGCTGCCGCAGCGGATACCGTATTTATCTGTAACCCCAACAACCCGACCGGTGTGCTGCTCCGCGGTTCCGAGATAAGGGACCTGTGTCGAACCCATTCGCAGACCCGGTTTGTGGTGGATGAATCTTACCTGGCCTTTGTCGACCGCGGGGAAAAAGAAAGCCTTTTGGCAAGTGAATTGAAAAATTGTCTGGTTCTCCATTCAATGTCCAAGATTCACCGCATCGCGGGACTGCGGCTTGGATACCTGATTGCCGTACCATCGGTGATCGATGTATTCAGACCCTATATGCAACCCTGGAGTGTCAATGGTCTGGCCCAGGCTGCCGCCGTATTTATGGTCGAACACCGGCACCAGGTGGATCGGTTTATCAACCGAACACGTGATTACATCCTGCAGCAAAAACGGAGCCTGCTGGGACGCTTGAAGTTGTGCCCAAACGCACGGCTATACCCCTCCCGGACGCTATTTTATCTGGCCAGACTGTCCGGATCGATGGATGCCTCGAATTTGCAGCGCCGGCTGCTGGAAACTAAGCTTCTGATCCGCAATTGTGCCAATTTCGAAGGTCTTACACCCTACCATTTCCGGATATCACTTCAAAAAGAAGATGCCAATCGGCAGCTAACTGAATTGTTGTGTAAAATACTGGCGTAGGGGAGGGGAGAGATCGGGATTCGGGTTGCACGTTTTAAGTTCCCGGTTGTGCGTTTGTTGCGCTTTAAGTGATTCAGGGGTCGGGGAGTTTTTTAAGCAATGATAGAACCTGTGGGAATATAGATCACCCGGATCAGACGCTCCCGAAGGTATTCGCTTGATCCGAGATCCAAAATCGAAAATCGAAATTCCTTAATCCGAGGCTTTTTTGTTCGCATTTACCGACATCGTTCTGCCGGCAGCACTTGTCATCGATCTGGCCATCGGTGATCCCCGCTGGTTGCCCCATCCGATCCGCTGGATGGGGGCCGCCATCGGTTATCTGGAGCCTGTCTTCCGCAAATTGATCCCAAATCGTTTGTTTTCCGGTGCGCTGTTCGCTTCCGCGTTGGTCATGCTGGTCTGGTTGCTGACCTGGACCATTGTCTGGGCGGCTCACGGCGTCAACGCCGTCCTCGGAATTTTGGTCGAAACGGTGCTTATTTTTTATTGTATATCCATCGGGTCCCTCAGGGATGCGGCCCGGCAGGTTAAGATAACAGTCGAGCAGGGCACACTGGAGCAGGCCCGTGCGGCCGTGGCCTGGATTGTCGGTCGCGATACCCGTTTTCTGGATCACGCGGGTGTTAACCGGGCCGCCGTTGAAACTGTGGCCGAAAACCTGGTTGACGGGACGATTTCACCGGTTTTCTATGCCGCCATAGGGGGCGCCCCGCTGGCCATGGCCTTCAAAATGGTCAGCACGCTCGATTCGATGATCGGTTACAAGAACGACACCTATCTTGAATTCGGCAAGGCCGCTGCTAAAATGGATGATTTGGCCAATTACATACCGGCACGGCTGGCTGTTCCGATCATCGCCCTGGCTGCTCAGATTCTTTTTGGCAGCGGAAAAAAAGCGGTGCTGTTGGTCCGCCAGGACGGCCGTTCACACGCAAGCCCGAATGCAGGCTTGCCCGAGGCCGCATTTGCCGGTGCCCTGGGTGTCAAACTGGGCGGCCCCAACACTTATCACGGCAATCTCATTGAAAAACCTTACATTGGCGCCCATTTGAACCAGGTGCACAGCCGCCATATCGCCCGGGCCTGCAAGCTAATGGTACTCTCGTCCATTTTATGGGTGGCAGTGATTTGGATGGCAATGCTTTTTATCAACACGTTGCATGGTTTCGCAATCATATGAAGATCGAAATGCCAGATGAGCGCAAACATCGGTCACCGGAAAAACCTCCTTTTTCTGGATTGAAGTTTGCCGGGAAAAACCGCTATTCATTTCGCCTTGCAACCACTTCATTTATTTATCGGGCCGGATATATTGAAAATGTGCAACTTCTGGGGCCGCATTTCGATGAAATCGAACTGCTGTTTTTTGAAAGCCGCAGTCCCGGATCCTACCCGACAACAGAGCTCATCGATAATTTAAGGACCCTGGGAGCAGAGCACGCTATTACTTTCAATGTCCACCTGCCCATTGACATTTCACCCGGTGATTCGAAAGTCGAGTCACGACAGCATGCCCTGCGCGTATTATTGCAATATATTCGTCTGACGCTACCCCTGGCGCCGGCATCCTTCACCCTGCACCTGCCATATTCGCTGAAAGATATCGAAATCCGTACGATTCATAAATGGCAGGGTTTTTTGATCGAGATCCTATCCGAGATACTGGCCAGCAATGTTGATCCGGACTTGATTTGTGTCGAGAACCTGGACTATCCATTTGAATGGGTAATGGATCTAATCGATCAATTTCAACTGAAAATCTGCTTCGATATCGGTCACATGCTGGTTCAACAGCAGGCACCGGGGCCATTTTTCCGTCGCCACCGGGACCGTATCGGTTTGATGCACCTGCACGGTGTAAGGGATGGTCGCGACCATCTGGCTCTGGACACCCTGGACCCCAGCAACCGGACAGCGGTTCTGCAACTCCTGCAAGCCTACACAGGCACGGTTTCTCTGGAAGTGTTTTCCCATTCTGACCTGCAGCGCTCACTTGCCTTTCTGGCCGAAAGTGGATTGGCGCAAACGATGTGACAGGTTGTTTGAAACTTGATGGTCTCGTAAAAAGTCAGAAATTACTCTATAGCGTCATTCCGGCGAAGGCCGGGCACGCAGTGAAGCTTTAGCGCTATCCAGTAATTTCAATATCTTATGGATGCCGGATCAAGTCCGGCATGACGAAATCGGACTTTTTACGGTTTTATCAAACTTGAAATTCGAAATTTGAAATCTGGGACTGGACGATGGTTTTAGGGCTGGTGGATATTGGATCGAGGCAGTCAGTCTGATCATATATAGGATAACAGATACCGGAAACAAAGTATAAGGTATTGGGTTTAAAGTAAAAGGTGAAAGGATTAAGGTGAAAGGTACAAAAATGGGTGAATTATCCGTGGTCAGTTGCGAAAAGGACATGATACTGGATACAAAGTTAAAGGTATAAGGTTCAAGGTTTAAGGTAAAAGATCGGTTGCTTGAAACAGGATCCTCGATACTGGATAAGGATACTTAGAGCACCGACCCACCATTCAGCCAGATGCTATTCGATATCTTTTCTCTTTAACCCTGAACCTTACACCCTATACCGTATACCTTTCATCCCAGTTTCCAATTTCAAGTTTCCCATTATAGGAGGTCGAATCCCATGAACATTCAGACACATGCAAAAATCAACCGGTCGCTCTGCGGCCAGCCCGAAGCGCTCAAAGAGGGTTACAGCCGGGTGGAACTTGAAACCAGCGCCGATATGGCGGTCGATGAAAGCGGTCTGGTGCACGGCGGATTTGTCTTCGGGCAGGCCGATTATGCAGCCATGATTGCTGTTAATCATCCCAATGTCGTCCTGGGGGCGGCAGAGGTTAAATTCCTGAAACCGGCTAAAGTAGGGCAGACCCTGGTCGCCGAGGCCCGGGTCGTCGATTCAGCCGGAAAGAAGCGCCTGGTTGATGTGTCGGTCAGCATAAGCGCCAGCACGGTATTTGAGGGCCGGTTCACCTGCTTTGTGCTGGACAGACACGTACTGGATTAAAAAGACAATGAATTCAGGGTTGACCATATTCACCAGCAATCAGCTTGAAATTCTGGCAGATCAGCTGACCGATACAATTTCGCAACCGTTCGGCAGACCGCTGTGTCCGGAAATTGTCCTGGTTCAAAGCCGTGGCATGGAGCGCTGGTTATCCTTTCACATTGCCCGGCAGACGGGCATTTGTGCAAACTTTCGATTCCCGTTTCCAAATACCTTTCTGAACGAATTGTTTAAAAACCTGGTTCCCGATCTGCCGTCTGAATCGCCATTTGATCCGGATACACTGACATTCCGGATAATGAAGCTGCTGCCACATCTATTGGAGACGCCTGCATTTGCGGCCTTACGATATTATTTGGCGGACGATCGGCAAAAATTGAAACTTTTTCAGCTTTCCGAAAAAATAGCCGATCTTTTCGATCAGTATCTGGTATTCCGACCGGATCTTATTTTCCGCTGGGAAAAACAGAATGCAACCCGCGAAACTGATGAACAGTGGCAGGCCGAACTATGGCGCGCTCTGACAGATGGTCTCCAGGAGCGCCACCGCGCATTTTTGCAAAAAGAATTGATCAAAAAGATCAACACCCTGTCCCCGGGCATCAAAATGTTGCCACCGCGTATAGCAGCGTTCGGGATTTCCTATCTGCCACCCTATTATCTGCAGGCCCTGGTGAGTTTGTCCAATGTCATCGCGGTGAATCTTTTCGTGCTCAATCCGTGCCGTGAATACTGGGCCGATATTCTTTCCGACCGTGAAATTCACCGGACCACGCGTCAACTGTCGGACGATGCCGGCGGCCCTGAAGCGCTTTACCTGGAGCGCGGCAACCGCCTGCTGGCTTCGCTCGGCGTCCAGGGAAGAGATTTTTTAAATTTTATCAGCGAAATTAATTGCCAATGGGTCGAACGATTCGAGCTGCGGACCAACGAAAACCTGCTGGGAAAGATCCAGTCCGATATCTTCTATTTGCGCGATAATGAACCGGCGGTAAGCGATAACGCGCATCGGCAGGCGCACGCCTCAAACGCTGCGACGCCTTCTGCCCCAGGAAATTTTTCGGAATCCGGCCCATCGCGTCCGAAAGACGAATCGATTCAAATCCATGTTTGCCACAGCGCCATGCGGGAAATAGAGGTTTTACATGATCGGCTGTTGTCCATGTTCGAAGCCGATCCAGATCTAACGCCCGCAGATATTTGTGTTATGGTCCCCGATATTGAATCTTATGCACCCTATATTCAGGCGGTCTTCGCTACCCAGGTGAATCCGAAACAGCAGATACCTTTCAACATCGCGGACCAGAACGTTCTGGGCGAATCGCGATTGATCGACAGTTTTCTGGCGCTGCTGGATCTGAAAGACAGCCGCTTTCCCGTAGGCCAGATTGTCGATCTGCTGGCGGCGCCCGGTGTCAGTGCAAGAATGAACCTCTCGGAGACCGAAATTGCCCTGGCTGTGCGCTGGATTCGGGATCTGAATATACGCTGGGGAGCAGATGCAGATAACCGTCAGCGACTCGACCTGCCGGTCTGGTCTGAGAACACCTGGAAGGCCGGAATTGAACGCCTGCTGCTGGGATTGGCCCTGCCCCCACGGGATGATCAGCTCTACCGGGGCATATTGCCCTATGAGGCGGTTGAAGAGGCGGACACCGAGGTTCTGGGCCGATTGCTGCATTTTCTCAAACTGGTGTTTGATTATGCCGGCCGGCTTGCAAAACCCCGGACCCTGGAACGCTGGCAAAAAGTGCTGGTGCAATTGCTGGACGATTTTATTGAACCGAATTCTCACACCGAGCGCGAACTGCAGGTTGTCCGGGACATTGTCGATAAGCTGGGTCAGCAGCAGGGACTGGCCGAATTCGATGCCAGGGTGGAACTCGAACTGGTGCGGGCATACATAAATCACCGCCTGCAGCTGCGTTATTTTGGCTCTGGATTTATTTCCGGCGGTATCACATTCTGCGCCATGCTGCCGATGCGCAGCATACCCTTCGATATCGTTTGCCTGATCGGTATGAATTCGACCCGTTTTCCGCGCGACGCCCATGCACTCGATTTCGATTTGATCCGCCGTTATCCCCGACCCGGAGACCGCCAGCGCCGCAACGACGACAGGTACCTCTTTCTGGAGGCCGTACTGTCGGCCAGGCAAATCCTTTATATCAGTTACGTGGGGCAGAGCATCGCCGACAATACCCGCATACCACCGTCCGTGCTGGTCAGTGAATTGATCGACACCGTTACGCACAATTATGGCGTTAAGGCCGATCAGATAAGCATCCGGCATCCGCTGCAAGCTTTTTCAAAAAAGTACTTTGATTCCGAGCGGGATGATCTGTTCAGCTATTCGGAGGAAAATTGTAAGGCCGCCGCGCAAATACCCAAACACACCGGGCCGACAGGATTTATCGTAAATTCCCTGGAAGAAGCCGAAGCCGGCTGTCGAAATCTGGACATCACCCAATTGTGCCGTTTTTTTATCAATCCGGCCCGATATCTGCTGCAAAACCGGCTTGATCTTTATTTGACGGAAACCCAGCCGATTATCCCGGATACCGAAAACTTTTCTTTAAGTGCGTTGGATGATTACGCCATCCGAAACGATTTACTGGCCCCCAAGAACAGCACTCTTTCGTTTGAAACGCAGCACGCATTCCAAAAAGCCAGAGGGCGGATTCCCATCGGTTCGGTCGGACAGGTGGCATTTTCGGATCTGTATGATCAGAGCGAAAAAATTCTCGCAAAGCGCCGGCAAATCACCGACAATCAGAAACCCTGTTCATTGGACATCGATATCCGGATCGGAGACTACCGAATTACAGGATCAATCCCGGATATGTATCCAGGCGGGATGGTGGCCGTGTATGCCGGAAAAAAGAGGGCTCGACCCATTCTCAGCGGTTGGTTAAAGCATCTTGTGTTTTGTGCTGCTTCAATAGCAGAAAAAGACGCTGTAACCAGAGTGATTTTTGCCGATGCGCACCTGCAGCTCGCCCGGGTGGCCCGGCCGGCATTGATTCTGGAACAGATGCTGTCCTTTTACTGGCAAGGCATGCACCGGCCGCTGGCCTTTTTCCCCGAAACCGCAATGCTATACGCCCAACAGGTCATTCACAAGGGAACATCAGAACCACAAGCCTTGCAAAAGGCACGCGCAAGGTGGCTGGGCAGCGAGTTTTCAAGGGGTGAAATCGAGGATGTCTACTTTAAACAGTGCTTTGGGAAGATCGATCCGTTGGATGAACAGTTTAAGGATGTGGCGCTTGAGGTATATCGACCGTTGTTCGAGGCGATAAAAGATGAAATATGAAAAGAAAACGGTATAATGTGTAGGGTATAAGGTGTAAGGCATAGGGTGTAAGGTATAGGGTACAAGGGAAAAGATATCGAATATCATCTGGCTGAATGGTGGTTCTGAGTACCCTTTTTTTTACCTTTCACCTTTTACCTTATACCTTTCACCTTCTACCTTGGACCAACGACTAGGCCGGCGCCATTTCCTGGCTGATCTTATTCACTGATTCGAGAACTTCTGCAATGATTGGGCTGATATCATTTTCTTCAAGGTTCAGAAACGCCATTGCATCATCATCAATCATATACATCATGGCATCGATGCCGTTATCGATAGTGCCCGCCATTTCCAGAGATTCAGCCATCTTGGCCAGGGTGTTGGCCATATAGACAATAAATACAAGCTGATCGCTGTCTGAACGTTCCGGGTTGTGATGGTATCGAATGGTCTGGGCCAGCGCATCCGGAATTTTCCAGTGGCAGCAAATTTCATAGCCGATTTCGGCATGGTCGAATCCGAGGATTTTTCTTTCTGCGGCCAGGTAGGTTTTATCCCCCGAGCCCATATATTCTTCAAACAGGACCTTGCGGTTGAGCACCGGCCGGTCGAGGATCAGTTTACCGACATCGTGGATCAAACCGGCAGAAAATGCATCGTTTTCCAGACTCGCGAATCCATTTTTGGCAATTATCTTGGATGCGAACGCGACCGCCATGGCGTGACGCCATACATCGCCGGATTCCATATCATAGCCGTACAACTTATTGCCCATCAGTACCGATGTGCCGGCCAGCGTTATCAATTCGCCAAGAGCCTGGTAACCCAGAACCACCGAAGCATGCTGAATTGATGATACTTTTCCGCTCATGCCATAATAAGCCGAGTTGGCCATTTTTAATACTTTCGTGGCTATGGCCTGATCGGTCTCAATCAGATCGGCGACCTGTTTGGTACTGGAATTGGAATCGTCCATAATTTCATGGGCCTTAAACACGATCTGCGGCATAGGGGGAAGTTCGTTGATGTTTTTCAGTATCTTTTTTTTCAACGCTGCTATCGTATCGGGATCCTGGGCTTGCTCGATCGTCATGGACGGTTTTGTCGGTGCGGTCGAAACTTGCGCACCGGTATTGTCCGGATTTTTGCGCAAATCCAGTAAAATCTCTGCCTTGCACGCCGGGCAGGGAAAGGTTACCTTGTTCCCAAAAGGCAATTTCTCATCGGGGACATTGAATGATTTTTTGCATCCGTTGCATGTGAACTTCATCGTTGGCTAAACCTTCTTTAATTATAGGGTTTCGGTGGCCGAATCTTGCCTGGTAAAGGTCGACATCATGGCAGCGGTCGTTAAATCCTGATTTACACATTCTGGACTCATACCATTCCAATCGCAGCTGCACCACGTTCAACCTTTACATTTTAAACCATTGGGTTAGCATCGCGCGCAATCGATCGTGGCTTGATGCATCCGCTTTATTTATAAATAGACCCACGCGCAATGAGACCTTTTCGTCATCGCCCCAGGGCCACCATACAGCAAAGAGCTTGCAGGTGTCATCATCTCCGGCGGTGAATACGAACTGGCCGGGAATCACACCGAAGCGGTCGATAAAAAACCGGTAAAATGCTTTTCCGGAACGCTCGATGGACAAAAAATCCCACCGGTCTTCAAATTCCTGGATAATTGGAAAAAGAATCAAATCCTGATCGAGTGTCTCAAACACGACAACCGTGGTATGAAATTTTTCGTCCCATTGCCACGTGCAATGATCGGGAATGTTCAAACTGATGTTCTTGCATATTTGCCGGTATTTTTCTTTTATATCCGAATGCATCATGCTGTCTAAGGCTTTGCTACGTTTATCTATACCCATTGCCGCACCGGACAGGCTGATAACGTCAGCCGCAAGTATCCGGATATTGACCCAAACGTCACCGCGGTTATCTTTGGGTATGCAATATTATCGGCATTTGGGAATCGATCCTTAATTTTTTTTCTTAAACCCGGTGATCACCCAGGCAATGCCCCATCCAAAAATGACGGGTCCAGGCCCGCAGTACAGATAAGTGCCAAGGTGTTCTGATTGCCAGGGTTGGAAATATGCGGCACTGATCAATGGCCAGAGGATGGAAACAACGATGGCCAGACGCAGGCGACCGGTGAAACGCAGAAAGGTCCGGGCGGCAGCCGATGCCGCCGGAATGGAAGGCTGCTGACGGTTGAGGATACGCGGGGCAACCAGAATAACCAGGATGATAATAACCAGAACGAGTATTTCCTGGATACCGGAGAACATGGGGTTGCCTGTCACGAATTTTATGGTCTATATCAAGGAATAATAGCTCAACCCAACTCAACAGTTCCTGATTGGCGCATGATTTGAGCGAGCCAAGTTAATCGCGGTTTTTATCATACTCACTGTCAAAGCGCAAACAGATACCGGCACTTGAATCTATGTCAACTTCAAACGACTTCTTTTTTTCAAAACTCCATCCTCTGGTGGCCCGATGGTTTACAGATCATTTTGTCAGGCCGACCCCGGCCCAGCTGAAGGCCTGGCCCGGGATATCTGCCGGCGCCCACGTCCTGGTGTCGGCACCGACCGGCAGCGGGAAGACCCTGACGGCGTTTTTATGGACTATCAATGAATTGATATCCGGCCGTCTGGATACCGGAGAGACCCGAATCCTTTACATTTCACCGCTAAAGGCGCTCAATAATGATATCCAGCGCAACCTTCTTAAGCCATTGCAAGAGTTGAAGGACATGTTCAGGGCTGCCGGTGAATTTTACCCGGATATCCGTGTCCTGACCCGCAGCGGTGATACACCGCCGTCCGAGCGGCGCAAAATGCTGCGCAGGCCGCCGGAAATTCTGATTACCACACCGGAAAGCATCAATCTTTTGCTGAGCACCCGAAGCGGGCAATCCGTCCTGACCCGGATCACCACGGTTATCCTGGATGAAATCCATGCAGTCCTGCCCGCTAAAAGAGGGGTTCATCTTATTACCGCCGTGGAAAGACTGGTTCTGTTATCCGGCGAATTCCAGCGGATTGCCCTTTCAGCTACCGTGCGCCCGCTTGAAACCGTGGCGGCTTTCGTTGGCGGATACAGGCACTACAACACGGCCGCTTATCATCCCCGACCGGTAGCGGTAATTGAGGACAAGGGCCAAAAGCAATACGATTTACAGGTTCAATTTCCGGTCGGATCCACATCCCCGGACACTGATGCAACCGTATGGGGGCCCATTGTCGAAAAAATCAAAGCCAGGATTGAAAACAATCGATCGACACTGGTTTTTGTAAACAGCCGACGCCTGTGTGAAAAGTTGACATTTATGATCAATGCCGGGGCCCGTTATCCGATCGCCTATTCCCATCATGGTTCTCTGTCCCGCGAAATAAGAACCGAGGTGGAGCATAAACTTAAATCCGGACAATTGCGGGCGATTGTTGCCACCCATTCGCTGGAGATGGGGATCGACATCGGAGCACTGGACGAGGTGCTCATGGTTCAATCACCCTTTTCGACTGCATCGGCCATTCAGCGGTTCGGCCGGGCCGGGCACCGGGTCGAGGGCCAGAGCCGGGGTGCCATTTATCCGACCCATTCTCACGATCTGCTGGAAGCCGGCGTGCTCGCCGCAGCTGTCGTGCGCCACGACATTGCCAGGCTGCGGCCGGTAAACTGTCCCCTGGACGTCCTGGCTCAGATTCTGATTTCCATGACCGCCACCCAGCGTTGGGCGGTCGACCGCCTGTTCGAGTTTATCCGTTGCAGCTTTCCTTATCAGACGTTGGATCGTCGTATTTACGATCTGGTGATCGACATGCTCAACGGACATTTTGCCCATACCCGAATTCGGGAACTTAAGCCAAAAGTCAGACTGGATCGCATCGATAATACCATTCAAAGCCGAAAGGGAGCCGTACTTGCCCTTTATATGTCCGGTGGCACCATACCCGACCGCGGTTACTTTCAGCTGCGACGTGAAGACGGCGGAGCCCGAATCGGCGAACTGGATGAGGAATTTGTCTGGGAAGCCAGAGTGGGACAAACGTTCACCCTCGGCACGCAAAACTGGAAAATCAGCCGCATCACCCACAACGATGTTTTCGTCACACCGGCGTTTGTTCCGGCCCTTTCGGCCCCGTTCTGGAAGGCCGAACAGCATGGCCGCGATTTTCACTTTTCCGAAGCGATCGGCCGATTTCTTCAACAGGCCGATACGCAGCTGGAAGATCCGGCGTTTTACCGTTTTTTGAGTTCGGATTGTTTTTTAGACGATTCAGCCGCCCGGCAATTGATCGATTATTTAAGGATGCAGAAAAAAGTGACCGGTCGCCCCTTGCCCCATCGCTACCACCTGCTGGTGGAACATGTCGACAGCGGGCCCGGCGCGGTCCCGGGCAACCAGGTCATCCTGCACACTTTCTGGGGGGCACGGATCAACCGACCGTTCGCCATGGCGCTGGAAGCCGCCTGGGAGAATGATTTTCAACAGCGATTGGAAATATATGCCGGCAACGACTGTATCGTCCTGCTGTTGCCGCATGAGATCAGCGCCGCTGAACTTGTGGGGCTGGTAACGTCTCGAAATGTGGAAGCACTGTTGCGCCAGCGCCTGGAGAGTTCCGGATTTTACGGGGCCCGATTCCGGGAATGCGCCGGTCGTTCCCTGCTGCTGTCCCGTCGTAAGGTCAGTGAGCGCCTGCCGTTGTGGATGAGCCGGCTGCGGTCGCAGAAACTGCAGGAAGCGGTAACACGGTTCAAAGATTTTCCAATCCTGCTTGAAACCTGGCGCACGTGTCTGCAGGATGAATTCGATATGGACAGCCTGGAAAAGGTACTGGGCGATCTTGAAAGCGGCGTGCTCGGCTGGACGGAAACCCGTCTTGAACGACCCAGCCCGTTTGCCCGCAGTGTGGCCTGGGCTCAAATCAATCGCTACATGTACATGGATGATGAACCGACCGGCAACCGAACGTCAAAGCTCAGCGGCGAATTATTACAGGATTTGGTTTTTACCCCCGGTTTACGACCGACCGTTGCGCCGGATATTGTCAGGCGTTTTGAGCGCAAGCGCCAGCGGCTCAGCCGCGGTTATGTGCCCCGCAGTGCCCTCGACCTGCTGGACTGGGTCAAAGAACACGTCCTGATCGATCGCGGAGAATGGACGGATCTGTCCGGAGCAATACACCGTGATCATGGAGTTGATGCGGCTGACTGGCTCAAGGAATTAAAAGACAGACTGGTATGGCTTGATCCGCCCGATCAGCGGGAGCCTTTCCTGGTCGCCCTGGAAGCGGCAGATCGGATTGTCCGGGTGGTATTTGAGCAACCGGGCAAAACGCGTGTACTTGATCCGGTAACCTGGCAACCCATATCGGATCCGTTACCCCGGGTGCAGGCGCATACCGACCAAAGCCCCTGGGAAGCAAAAATAGCTTTGATCGGTCAATGGATGCAGTTTTACGGGCCCCGCCCCATATCTTTCTGGGAGAATAAAGTCGGCTGGAAATCGGATCGGCTGCATCAGCTCGTGCAAGACATGGTGGATCTGCAGCAATTAATCGTCGGCAAGCTGGTCAACGGCGGGCACTCTTCGGATATCTGCGATTCGGAAAACTTCGAAATTCTGCTGCGGCTGACGCGCAAGGCTGCCGAGCCCGGGTTCGCCCCCCTGGATATCGAACAGTTGCCACTGTTTTTAGCCCGGCATCAGGGGCTGACCTCAGATCGGAAGGGGGTCGACGGTCTTTTTGAATCAATCCAACAGCTGTTGTGCATTTCTGTCCCGGCGGCCCACTGGGAAAAGGAAATTTTTCCGGCCCGGCTCGATCAATATGATCTTTCCTGGTTGGATACCATTTTGTCGGAAGGCGAATTGGGGTGGTTCGGACAACGCCGCGAGCGGGTGTTGTTCTATTTTTATTCAGAACTTGACCTGTTGCCTTCAGAAAATGAAAATGCAGCCATCCCGGACGATGACATGCAGCCATCCCATGCGGACAATCTCATCGCCGGCACCGGCAAATTTTCTGAACTGGAAGCGCTGTTCGAGGATCCACAGGGACGCTACGATTTTGGTTCCTTGCTGCAAAAGTCCGATTTCAGGCCGGCCAAATTGAATAAAATGCTTTGGGATGCGGTCTGGCAGGGAAAGATCTCAAATGACGGATTCAGCGCCTTGCGGCAGGGCCTGGCACAGCGGTTTCGGATGCCGGCAATTCGTAACCAAGGACACGGCACAGGCAGGCGGCGGACACGGCCCCGACATATCAGCTTCAGGCGCTGGAAAGCCACCCGACCCTCCGCCGGCAACTGGTTCAGGGTAACATTGCCCGAACCGATCGTCGACCTGCTGGCGGCGGCGGAACATAAAAAGGAACAGGTGCGCTTGCTGCTGGATCGCTACGGAATTCTGTTCAGGGAGCTTTTGCACAAAGAGATGCCTTCATTGCGCTGGGCAAGGGTATTTCGCACATTGCGACTGATGGAATTCAGCGGCGAGGTTCTGGCCGGTGCATTTTTCAACGATATTCCGGGGCTGCAATTTATCTCACCGGCGGGGCTGCGGCGGCTGAAACAAAATATGCCGACCGATGCAATTTTCTGGATGAATGCAGCCGATCCGGCAGCCCTTTGCGGAAGCGGTCTGGCAGCATTTAAAAATCGACTGCCCAGGCGGCTCAACAGCACCCACATCGTATATCATGCGACCCGTTTGGTATTGATTTCCCGGCGCCACGGGCGCAAACTGACGTTTCGCGTACCACATGATTGTGAGCACATTTTAAAATACCTGGATGTTCTGCACCATCTGCTGAACCGCCGCTTCGATCCGTTGCGCTATATTAGCGTGCAAACCATTAATGCTCAGGATGCTGCCGATAGCTCTTACCGGAAGGTTTTACAGAAAACCTTCGATGTGGTGGCAGATGACAAAAGTATTCTGCTGTATCCGCTCAACAGATAAATGAAACCATTTGATTTGCATACCGCCCAGCTCAAGGGCACCCGATTGATTGAAGCCAGTGCCGGAACCGGCAAGACGTATACAATTGCCGGCCTTTTTTTGAAGCTGATCCTGGCGCACGACCTGTTGGTGGAGCAAATCCTGGTGGTGACGTTTACCAATGCCGCCACCGAAGAGTTGAAAGAGCGCATTTACACCAAGCTCAGTGATGCCCGGCAAGGCTTAAAAAGCGGCAGCAGCAACGATACGCTGGTGCAACATGTCATTCGGACAACTGCTGATCGGTCAAAGGCACTTAAAAAGCTGGATTCCGCACTGTCGGATTTTGATCGGGCGGCCATATTGACGATCCATGGCTTCTGTCAGCGGATACTGGTCGAACATGCCTTTGAAACCGGCAGCCGCTATGATTTGGAACTGGTAGGGGAATCGTCGGCTATGATCCAGGAGGTGACCGAGGATTTCTGGCGAAAATATTTCTACCCGGCACCCGAAGAACTGATCTATTTTCTGCACCGGGAAAAAAACGTATCCGGGCCGGACTATTTTTATCGTCTGGCGGGCAAAATCAATCGGCCCGCCATCAACATCATACCGTTGCCGGAACGCACCGAGCTGGAAAGTCTGGTTCCTTACCGCCGGCGGTTGCATCAGGTCAGGCAATTATGGCGCCAATCCGGTGACGACGTGCTGGACCTTTTGCGCGCAGCCGATCTGGACGGACGAATATACGGTACCATAGATGCATCGGCGCCAGTTTCGCAGCGGGACAGGACCCTGGCACGATTGTCTGAATCCATGCATGCAACCGTTTACGGCCAGATGCCCGGTTTTCCAATCTTCAAGGAATTTTATAAATTCACGACCACAACCGTCCGCAAGTATACCCGCAAAAAAAGCCCCAGCCCGGGGCACCCTTTTTTTGACAGTTGTGAGCAACTGGTGGCCGCGGCCACGGCACTGAAAGCACAGTTCGAAGGATACCTGCTGTGGTTGAAAGCCGAATTTACGCGATACTTCCAAAATGCACTGACTGAGAAAAAAAAGCGGGCGCGGGTCCGGTTTTATGACGATCTTCTCGTTGATGTGCACAAGGCCTTGAACAATCCCCAAAGGGGTGCAAACGAACTGGGGCATGCCATTCGAAACCAATACCGCGCAGCCCTGGTGGACGAGTTTCAGGATACCGATGCGCTTCAATACGAAATATTCAAGCGGTTATTTTCAGGTCCGAACCACATTTTTTTTATGATTGGCGATCCCAAGCAGTCGGTTTACAGTTTCAGGGGCGCCGATATATTCGCCTACATGCAGGCTGCATCCGAAGCAGACGCCCGATCGACCCTGAATTTCAACTGGCGCAGCGAACCGATCCTGCTCGAGGCCCTGAATACACTCTTCCAGTTTTGCCGGCAGCCTTTTCTATACCCTCAGATACCCTACCGGCAGGTTGACGCTGCCCCTCAAAAGCCGGCATCGGGCGATCGGGTGCCATTTAAAGAACCGCTGGAAATATGGTACCTGCCGGCATCCGGACCGCGGCCCCTCAACAAAACTCAAGCCGAGCAGGCCCTGGTGGCAGCCACCGCCACCGAGATTAGCTCACTTCTGACCGCTTCCGTCAATCCAACCGGGGCCGAGGAGGTGGCCGTATTGGTCCGCACCAACCGCCAGGCGCGCATCGTCAAATCTGCGCTGACCGCCGCGGGCATACCGGCAGTCTTGTTCAGGGCCGGCAACGTGTTCGATTCGGTTGAAGCAATCGAAATGTATAGATTGTTGACCGGTATCGCAGCCGCATCCGAAGAGCGTCTTTTTCGAGCGGCCGTTGTCACCGATCTTATTGGTGTTTCCGGTGACCGAATGGCCGCGGCCCTTATGCATACGGACTGGTGGGAGGCCCTGCATGTCCGTTTTCAAGCCTATCACCGGCTATGGCAGCGCAACGGTTTTGTCCATATGTTCCGGTCGTTGCTGGTCGGTGAAAAAGTGCGGGAGCGTCTCTTGAGCGCTGATGATGGTCCGCGGCGTCTGACAAACGTGCTTCACCTGGCAGAGATCCTCCACCAGGAGGCGACTTCGCGCAAGCTGACGGTGGGAGGGCTTTTGAAGTGGTTCACCGATCAATGCAATTCGCAGACGATTCGACAGGAAGCCCATGAACTGCGGCTGGAAAAAGATGCTCAAGCCGTAAAGATAGTCACCGTTCACAGGAGTAAAGGGCTGGAATACCCGATCGTATTTTGTCCATTTTTCTGGGAAGGAATCACCACCCGCAGAGAAAAAGAAGTGTATTTTCATCCCGATAATGGACGCAATCAAATCGTCCTGGATCTGGGTTTGGACAATTTTGATCGACACCACAGATGGTCAGAAAGCGAAACCCTGGCCGAAAATTTAAGACTGCTCTATGTTGCCGTCACAAGGGCCCGGAAAAAATGCTATCTTGCATGGGGGCGCATCAGTTCTGCGGACACATCCGCCCTGGCGTATATCCTGCATCGCCCCCCCGATTTGACAATCAAAAATGCCGTAGCGCAACTGAAAGCGTCGGCGGGCAGGCAAACCGACGTTGAAATGCTGGATGTTCTAAAGCAGCTGTCGTCTGCAGCCCGGGGCCGCATTAAAATACGCGAGCTACCGCTAGAAGGTAAACCGGCCCGCTATGAACCGGCGGCTGTTCCTCGAAAACTGAGCTGCCGCACTTTTGCGGGCCGGATCGATCGCGTCTGGCGCATTACCAGCTACAGCGCCATGATATCGCATCAATGGAATGACACGGATTGGCCCGGGCGAAATGACGGACCCACCGAACAACGGTCTGCCCGACCGGACGGTGTGGCCGGCAGCGCGCCGTCCGGTCGCATCGGCCGAAAAAGTATTCACCGGTTTCCCAAAGGGGCCCGGGCCGGCATTTTTTTTCACAGCATATTGCAGCGGCTCGATTTTTCCAACCCGGACAGATCCCACCTGGATGATCTGGTGGCGGACCATCTGCGACTGTATGGATTTGACGCGGATTGGCAGGGTGTCCTTTGCGACAGCATCCGGCAGATGATAAAAGTCCAATTGACAGCCGCCCTACCGGACCTGTCTTTTAACCGGCTAAGGCAGATCGACCGGATAAACGAAATGGCGTTTTACTTTCCCCTTCACCCATTTTCACCCAATCAATTACAGAAGATCTTTGAACGCGATGATAGCAAGCTATTTAGGCCCGAATTTATAGACCGTTTAAAAACCACCTCACCGGTCAGTGGCCCCGGCTTTATGAAAGGTTATATCGACCTGGTGTTTTGCTTCCGCAATCGCTATTATATCGTCGACTGGAAATCAAATCACCTGGGAGCCGACGCGGCAGCCTATCGCCCGGCGGATCTCAAAAGAACCATGAATCAGGAGACCTACATCCTGCAGTATTACCTTTATACGCTCGCGGTGAACCGCTTCCTGCAAGCCCGCCACCCGGCGTATGATTATGAACGTGACTTTGGAGGGGTGTTCTATATCTTTTTGCGCGGTATCGATCCCGAGCAGGGACGATCAAACGGCATATTTTTTGATCGCCCCCAACTAAAACACATAGAAGCGCTCGACCGGCTGCTGATAGCGGAAAAATGAAACCTGAATCATGCATCTTGTATCAAAACTCTTTTATCCGAGTAAATTGTTGTCCTGAAAAATTCGATGGAGCGCAGCGATTCAATAACTCCGCACTCCGAACTCTAAATGATGGAGCGCAGCGACTCCCCAACTCTTAACCCGTAACTCGAAACCCGTGACTCGAAATCCGTATCTCGAAACTTTTTCAACCAGTATCGCATATTTTCGCAACGGACCACGGACAACTGACAACGGACGATTATCCATGGACCGATCTATTCTAAAAAAATGGCACCAGGCAGGCCTTTTGGGCCCAACCGATCTGCTTTTGGCCGAGTTGCTGGAAAAACTTGACGGCGGAGGCGATCCGTTGCTTACCGTAACTGTGGCACTGGTGAGCCGGATAAAAGCCGACGGCCACGTCTGTCTTGATTTGCGGATGATGTCTGAAAATAAATCTCACTACGCCGCCTATCACAAGTTTTTTGAAATTCTCCCCCAGGAAGAAGAATGGCGCCGGCGGCTGCGCCGGTGCGCGGTTGTCGGGCGGCCCGGCGACTACTGTCCACTGGTGCTGGACAACCGCTCGCGTCTCTATCTTTATCGTTACTGGCAATATGAAAAACTGCTGGCCGATGCTGTCATAAAGCGATCTGCATGGGAAGCGGGCGCGGATGGAGGTGACCGCACATTGTTGGAAAAAGGCCTGAACCGTCTTTTTCCGGATACCGATGCCGGTATGGATACAGACCGGCAAAAAGTTGCCGCGGCCGTTGCGGGTTTGAAACGATTCTGTGTAATTACGGGCGGGCCGGGCACCGGTAAAACCCACACGGTGGCCAAAATATTGGCCCTGTTGCTGGGACTTTACACGACCGCTACCATGCGAATCAAACTGGCCGCACCGACCGGCAAAGCAGCCGCAAAATTGGGCGAATCAATTCAGCAAGTGAAAGCGACCCTGGATTGCCCACCGGAAATTCGGGCCTGCATTCCGGAAGAGGCGACAACTGTGCATCGGCTGCTGCAGACCCGTTCCGGCGGCGCGGGATACGCGTTTGACTGCCAGAATCAACTGCCGGTCGACATCGTGGTTGTGGATGAGGCCTCAATGATTGATTTGGCCCTGATGTCAAAGCTAACCCGGGCGCTGCCTGACCATGCTCACCTGATATTGCTCGGTGACAAAGATCAGCTCGCATCCGTAGAGGCCGGTTCGGTGCTGGGCGACATTTGTGACCGCAGACAGGCGCACGGTCTGTCTGCTCCTTTTAGCAAACAGGTGGCGGCCCTGACAGGTCAGGCGATTACCTATTCTGAACAAGAGACGGCTCCCCAGGCCTGCATCCGGGACAGTATCGTTCACCTGGCCAAAAGCTACCGTTTTGTACCTGACAGCGGCATCGGGGCATTAAGCCGAAGCGTAAACGCAGGGGCGGCCGAGACGGCCATTCGTCTCCTGCGAAGCGGCAAAGATGAAACCATTCAATGGGTTCCGATCGATTCGGTAAAGGTATTTTTCAAGCAGTTGAAAACAGCGGTCCTGCAGGGATATCGACCATACCTGACTGTCGACCAGTCGGAAAAGGCCATGGACGCCTTTCGGCACTTCAGGATTTTGTGCGCCGTGACAAAAGGGCCCTTCGGTGTGGATGCTGTCAACCGATTTTCAGAACAGGTCCTGCAGGCCAGGCGGTTGATTCGCCTGCCTGTGGCCGGCACCGGCGGCTGGTACCCTGGAAGACCGGTTTTGATCACCCATAATGATTATTCCCTGGGCCTGTATAACGGCGATATCGGTCTTGCACTGGTTGAGCCGAAGCCCTTCGGTAACTGGCAAACTTCTGAACCAACTCGATGGGGGAGCCCGGGCGAAGATCCGGATCACGCGGATAGCATTCAGACTGAAAGCCAATGGCATTCCCAAGCATCCGGAGTGCACCGGTCAGGGGGTGCCGCTCAAAGCATTCAGGTTCTGTTTGGTGATACGGTCGAGCGCTACCGACGCATACCCGCATACCGGATCGGTCGGTGCCAAACGGCCTACGCCATGACAGTGCACAAAAGCCAGGGATCGGAATTTGATCAGATTCACCTCGTTCTGCCCGATACAGACAGCCCGATCTTAACCCGGGAGTTGGTATATACCGCCATTACCCGGGCCCGCAGGAAGGTCTGCATCTGGGGCCCCGAGCATATATTAAGATCGGCGATAAAACGCCGGATCCGGCGCACCTCAGGTTTAAGGGATGCCCTCTGGTCACCTGGTTCGGGTACTTAATTAGATCCAATATTTCATGAAATCTTTTCTGCAGCAGGTAACAAACAGAATCCAGGATTGATGGATGGGCCCAATTTAATGGTTGTTTGTGCTTGATACGACGTGGGTGAGCTTTTTGTGGATATGATCCAACACCATGCAACCGCGCAAACAGGCGGGAAACCGGCTGCTGCGATATACACATTCTTTACAGGGGCTTTTTACCAGATACCCGACCTCAAAATCGAATCGGTATTTTCGGTTTTTAGATGGCTTTACCCGGGTCAATGACAGATTATCCTTATTTTTATACCATCCCCAAAGGGCCTGTATGGGTTCAGATGCCACCTGTGGATGGACATCAATTGAATTAGCGGCGGTCGCACCTTGCGCCGGTTATAGATATCATATGCGCTGTTTTATCTCAAGCAAAAGCCGGTTTACATATTACAGGTTGATGGAATCGGGTGTTTTTTGATAAACTGTACCCACGAACTGAAATTGTTCGATAACCAGCCAGACAGTGCCGGTAATTTCGCACGGTCTTGCCGCAGCAGGAAAGGAAAGCTTTAATCAGCGGAATATGGCACTTCAAGGCAGTTTAGATACACTTAACCTGAACAGCATTTTACAGATGCTGCGAAACGATAAAAAATCCGGTATATTTCGGGCATTCAACGACCGTGATGAAGTGACAATTTACTTCTCCAACGGAGAAGTAATCTATGCAACCGGATCACACAGCAAAATCCGACTGGGGCAACTATTGCTGCAGGCAGAACTCATCTCAGCCGATCAACTGCAAGACTGCCTCAAAGAAGCCGAAACCCGGACAGCGTCCTTTGGTAAATATCTGGTAGAAAACCATCATCTTTCGGCTGAAAACTTAAGGACGATGCTTCACAAACAGACCGAAGAACTAATCCTGCAGCTGTTTTTCTGGGAAAAGGGTCAATTTGAGTATCGGGATGCCCAGCTTAACGTAAAAGGGCTGGTCCCGGCCAAAATCAACATTATGAAAATCATCCTGGATGCGACCCGTAAAATTGATGAGCTGGCAGTTCTCAAAAAACACTTACCCGGTGATGATGTCATATTGCAGGTTTCAAAGCAGATCAAAAATAGAAAAGAGATAAAACTGACCACGAACGAGCTGCAGATTCTAACGCTCGTAAACGGTAAACAGACGATCGGGGAATTAATTCAATCAATTGATGATGGCCCCCTGGTGACCTTTGACAAATTTTCGATATATAAATTTATTTTTTCGCTGCTCTCCGCCGGATTGGTTGAACCGTTAGCAGGCCAATCCGTCAGGGATGTGACAATTGACGGCAACACAATCGTTACCGTCTATAATGACATATTACAGGCCATGCGTCGCAAATTGGAGGCCGAAATTGGCCGCCAGGCAAATCAACTGTTCGTTGATTGTAAAATAAAAATTGACGGCACACCGGTGAACCTGCTGGAGAATTACGATCCGAGCGGACCGGCGGCAACAAACATGCAAAGAATCACCGAAGCTTTAGAATCGATCGAGGACCCATCAGCCGGGAAGGCCCTGCTGCTCGAACAGTACAACCGGTATATCACCAATATTCTGGAAAGCATTTCGGATCTGCTCGGGGTCAAGTATTTTGATGGTCTGGTTGCTGAAATTAAAAAGGTCCTGCAGCAGGTAACCCATCGATCGGCAAATAAAAACCATATGGCACCGATCGTCGAATCCCTTCAAGAAGAGATCATCAATACCGGCCGCAAAATTGAAAAAAAATCCAACACCAAATTGTAATCCAGGCATTGAGTTTCAGGGTGCTTAGCCTTTCTATTAAGCTGAGCGTTTAGCGGCTCGCAACACGTGTGCCGCCATATGCCAGGAAGGATAGGGCGATTGTGCGCAGCAGGGTCTGCAGGGTATAGATGGTATTCTCTGAAAAAAAACCGGACAGCAGAAGGGTATAATCCGCCACAAATAATAACACCACCGTGATCAGGATCAGGTTGATCACATCTCCAATTTTACCGCCGGAGTATTTTCGGCGGGCTTTGTTGAAAGCAATGATAATCAATACATAAATAAAGAGCGTTATGACCAGAACAATAAATCGTGCCGACATGATTATTTTTCCTCGCTTAAAACGATCGAAGGCCATGCAATCCGAACATAAACGTAAATCCGTATGCACTTGATTTCGGTCTTATTGTAATATACTTTAGTTATTTACTCAAGCTGTGCATCGACTTACATAAAATATCGGCTAAAGTAATTCGGTCTGTCCTCTGACTCGCTTGCCGCCCCCGCAGCTATTTGCGCGGAATATGCTTGCCGTCTCGTTCAACCTGCACGAAAGGTCCAGAATATGCGCATTGGATTGGGATATGACGCTCATCGGCTGGCAGCCGGACGTAAACTGGTACTCGGCGGCGTAACGGTTCCACATGAAAAGGGGCTTCACGGTCATTCTGACGCGGACGTACTGGTGCACGCCATCTGTGATGCCCTGCTGGGCGCAGCCGCTGCCGGCGATATCGGCACCCATTTTCCAGACAGCGACCCGGCCTTTAAAGGCATCTACAGTATAGATCTGCTGGCTCGCACGCAACGCATTATAAAAGGCAAAGGGTATCGGATCATCAATTTAGACGCCACGATTATAGCCCAGGCCCCAAGGCTGAGCCCCTATATCAATGACATGGTCGCCAAGGTGGCCGAAACCCTGAATTTGGTCGCCGGGTGCATCAACATCAAGGCCACAACCACCGAAGGCCTTGGATTTGAAGGCCGCAAAGACGGTATCGCCGCCATGTGCGTGGCCCTGCTGGATGAACTAAGCCCTTAACGATTTCCATCCGGTTTTCAATGTTGAATAAATATGTCCGCATTTAAGCTTATAACCGAACTGACGCCCCGCGGTGACCAGCCGGCGGCTATCGATGCTTTAAAAACCCAGATCGAAAATGGCAACCGCCATCATGTCCTGCTGGGTGTTACCGGATCGGGAAAAACGTTTACGATGGCCAATGTTATCGCCCGGCTCGATAAACCGGCCCTGGTGCTGGCGCCCAATAAGACGCTGGCCGCGCAACTGTATAATGAATTCAGAACCCTTTTCCCGGAAAACGCGGTCGAATACTTTGTCAGTTATTATGATTATTACCAGCCCGAAGCCTATATCCCTTCCAGCGACACATACATCGCCAAGGATTCATCCATTAATGAAATGATCGATAAACTGCGACATTCAGCAACTCGCTCCGTGCTGTCTCGACGGGATGTCATCGTTGTGGCCAGCGTGTCCTGCATATTTGGTCTGGGCGCTCCGGAAGACTACCTTTCCATGCGCATCAGTCTGGAAAATGATGAAGAGATCAGCCGCGAGCGTCTGCTGCGTGATTTGGTGTCCATGCATTATGTGAGAAATGATTATGACTTTCATCGCGGCGTGTTTCGGGTTCGGGGAGATCGCGTGGAGATATTTCCGGCTTACGAAGAGGATAAGGCCATACGAATCGATTTTTTCGGCGACCAGATCGAGGCTGTTGCGGAAATAGATGCCCTGCGTGGACATGTGATCCGGTCCATGGCGCAGGTAACCCTTTTTCCGGCCAGCCACTATGTAACTTCAGCGGGAACACGAAAACGCGCTGTGGAGACGATCATTGCGGAATTAAAAGAACGCGTGGCCCATTTTCATAAAGAACAAAAGCATATTGAATGCCAGCGCATAGAAGAACGGACCCAGTTCGATCTGGAAATGATGCAGGAGCTGGGCTATTGCAACGGGATCGAAAACTACTCGAGGCATTTGACCGGTCGGCTTCCCGGACAGCCACCGCCGACCCTGCTCGATTATTTTCCGGATGATTTTTTGACCATCATCGACGAGAGCCATATCGCCGTCCCACAGGTGCGGGCCATGTACAAAGGTGACCGTTCGCGTAAGCAGACTCTGGTGATGTACGGTTTCCGCCTGCCATCGGCCCTGGACAATCGTCCTTTGCGTTTTGACGAATTTACAGCACGCGTACGCCAGGTGGTCTACGTATCGGCAACCCCCGCCGATTACGAGCTGGCCCTGAGCCCCAACACCGTGGCGGAACTGATCGTACGGCCCACGGGTTTGATAGATCCTTTTGTTGAAGTGCGCAGTGCCAGACACCAGGTGGATGATTTGCTGGAAGAAATCCAGATTCGCCTGCAAAAGGGTGACCGGGTCCTGGTTACCACGCTGACCAAGCGAATGGCCGAAGATCTGTCCGATTACTACGCCGATTTGGGGATTCGCGTCAGGTATCTGCACTCGGATATCAGCACTCTGGAAAGAATGGACATCATTCAGGATCTGCGCAGGGGCGTATTTGATGTTCTGGTCGGTATTAACTTGCTCAGAGAAGGCCTGGATATACCGGAAGTATCCCTGGTGGCAATACTGGATGCAGATAAAGAGGGATTTCTGCGCTCCAACCGCTCACTGATTCAAACCTTCGGTCGGGCAGCCCGTAATGTGGATGGAAAAGTGATCATGTATGCCGACCGGATCACGCCGTCGATGCAAACCGCTATGGACGAGACCCGGCGCCGACGCAAGATTCAGGAAGCATACAACCGCAAGAACAATATCGTTCCGCAGACGATCCAAAAAGAGATCACCCGGGTGTTTGCATTTGACAACAATGCCCGCTCCGACCGCCGTCAGGGCGTGGCCGAGACGGTCGATGCCTTTAAATCGCTGGAGGACGTTGAAGCAAAAATCGAAGATCTCGAAAAACAGATGCTTACGGCAGCCAAAGAGCTCGAGTTCGAGCTGGCCGCCGAAATTCGCGATCAAATACGCGCCCTGCAGCGTTTGATCGTGCTGGAATCGTGAAAAGAAGCCATGGGCATAACCACAACCACCCGCTACCGCGCCAGTGACATGCATGACCTGCTTCCCCGGATCGCTTCCAATCCGGGTGTTTATATCATGCGGGATGTTGATGGAAAGGTCATCTACGTCGGCAAGGCCCGCAACCTGAAAAAACGGCTGGCATCATATTTTTCACCGGCAGATAAACCGGATATCAAAACCGGCATTCTTATCCGCAAAATAGCAGATGTGGAAACCATCATCACGGCATCTGAAAAAGAGGCCCTGATCCTGGAATCCAACCTGATTAAACGCTATAAACCCCGATATAATGTGGTCTTAAAGGATGACAAGCGATATCCGTCCCTGCGTCTCGATATTCAGCATCCATATCCGCGCCTGACCATCGTTAGGAAAACAAAAAAAGATGGTGCTCTTTATTTTGGTCCCTATGCATCGGCCCATGCAGTGCGCCAGACCTTGAAAATTGTTAACAAGACGTTCTACCTGCGCAAGTGCTCGGACCGGGAATTCAAAACCCGTGAACGCCCGTGCCTGCATTGTCAGATGCGCGGCTGCATGGCGCCATGCTGCCGGGATATAGAAACGGGGGCTTACCAGGACATGGTAAAAGATGTCGTTTTGTTTCTGAAAGGGCAGGGCGCTGATCTGGTGCGCAAGATGAGGGCCCAGATGCAGGCGGCCGCGCAGGAACAGGATTTCGAGCGGGCGGCCCGGTTGCGGGATAAAATATTTTCCATCGAAAGAACCATCGAAAAGCAAGTTGCTGTCAGCAATGACTTAAAAGACCGGGATGTTATCGCAATCGTCCAGAAGGAAAAACACACCCTTGTGGCGGTGTTTCAGGTGCGAACCGGATTTTTAAATGGCAGCCGCAATTTCGTATTTACCGATACGATCGCCCCCCTTGCCGAAGTGCTGGGTGAATTCATGCGACAATATTACGAGCAGTCACACTTTATACCCAAAGAGATTCTGGCCGCGGTCAGGCCGGATGACCGCGAACTGATTGCCGATTGGCTGGGACAGCTTAAAGGGCAGAAAGTGATCATCCACAAACCGGTTCGGGGCGAAAAAGCGCATTTGTTGAAAATGGCCCTCACGAATGCAGAAAGAAGTCTGCAAGATCACATTGCCGCCGAAGATAAGCAGCTGGAGATGCTCACCCGCCTGCAGAAGCGGCTGCATATGCCGACGCTGCCCCGCCGGATTGAATGTTATGACAATTCCAACCTGTCGGGTGTCGATCCGGTAGCCAGCAGGGTGGTGTTTACGGACGGAACAGCGGACAGTTCAGCTTACCGGTATTACCGCATCCGGGGCATCCACCGGCCGGACGATTATGCTTATATGCACCAGATTCTGACCCGACGGTTCGGCAAAGGTGACAGGTCCGAGGCTTATCCGGACCTTGTTATGGTCGACGGGGGCCGGGGTCAGTTAAATATTGCCCGGTCCGTCTTCGATGATCTGAATATTGAAAACCGGCCGGCGATCATTGGCATTGCAAAAAAAGATGCAAGACGCGGTGAGGTCCAGGATAAAATTTATATCCCCGGACGGTCCAATCCGGTCGGTTTCGGGCGCCAAACCGACCTGCTGCTATTTTTGCAGCGGGTTCGTGACGAAGCTCACCGATTTGCCATAAGCTATCATCGTAAGCGGCGCGCTAAACGCACGCTGCACTCCAGACTGGATCAAATTCCAGGCATCGGGAAAAAACGGAAGGATAGCTTGCTCAAGCATTTCAAGAGCATAAAACAAATCCGGGCAGCAACAGTGGATGAAATCAGTGCAGTGCCCGGATTCAATCAGAAACTTGCGCAGGCGCTTCTGGAGGCATTGGGATAAATGCAATTAACCCGGTTTACCCCAACGTTGCAAAGAACCCATTCAACTCCGTTTCTGTGGCGCCCCTATCCAAGTTTTTTGAGGATGTCTTTAAGCTCCTGCACGGCGTCGGCAGAATGTTTCAGGGCGGCTGTTTCATCGTCAGTCAGTTTGATTTCGATGACCTCTTCGATACCTTTGGAACCCAGTTTGACCGGCACGCCGATAAACAGATCATGGAGCCCATATTCACCCTGCAGGTATGCCGCACAGGGCAAAACTTTCTTTTTGTCTTTTAATATCGATTCGGTCATTTCGACCGCAGCCGATGCAGGCGCGTAATAGGCGCTGCCGGTTTTCAACAGGCTGACGATTTCAGCGCCGCCATTGGCCGTGCGGTCCACCAGCGCGTCGATGCGATCCTTGGCAATGAGTTCGGTGATGGGTATACCGGCTACGGTCGAATACCGGGGCAGTGGAACCATGGTATCGCCGTGTCCGCCGAGCACGAAAGCATGGGTATTTTCTACCGAGACATCCAGTTCCATTGCAATAAATGCTCTGAAGCGGGCCGAATCGAGAACACCGGCCATGCCGATCACGCGCTCTTTCGGAAATCCGCTGGCATTCAGGGCCACATGGCACATGGCATCCAGAGGATTGCTGACAATGATAAGGACGGCATTCGGAGACAGTTTGGCCACCTGCTCGGTAACATTTTTCATGATACCGGCATTGGTGCTGATCAGATCGTCACGACTCATACCGGGCTTGCGCGGAATACCGGCCGTGATGATGACCACATCAGATCCGGCCGAAGCCTCATATGAATTGGTGCCGGTTATTTTTGCATCGTGTTTTTCGATTGGGGCCGCCTCGGTCAGGTCGAGCGCTTTGCCCTGGGGCACGCCCTCAACAATATCGATCAAAACCACATCACAAAGTTCCTTTTCAGCCAATCTCTGTGCCGCGGTGGCGCCAACATTTCCGGCACCGACGACGGAAACTTTATTATTCATTATTGCCTCCTTTCGGTCGGTTAAGGGTGAATTTTCGGTTGTGGGTGTCGACTATTCATTAAAATCGGGAAAAGAATCGAATAGCACAATTTTGATTATTGTCAACATATTTATATGATTCTCTATATTGACAATTAAGGTACAAAAAGGGTATATTGTTAAGACTATTTATTACCTTAAGAATGGTATCGGTATAAAAGGCCCTGCGCCGTTCATTCAGCAAAACCCTAAAACGCATAAAAGTGCCTGCCGGCATCTGTTCCCGGCAAAACGACATACGCCGTATGCATTTCACAGCCCACTGCCTGCATCATCATGCGGGTATATTCTTGGTCAGGGCCTCTGGTTAGCTGCTGAATGGCACCATCAACCGTTGTCACATACAGGGTATTTATCTGGCGGAGACGATTTTTTGCGCACTGATGTGCGCGGCCCGAAAAGCGGCTTGGATATTAGAATTACGGTTACCCTCGATTAATCTGCTTGGAGTCGGTTTAAATGGCTATTGTTAATTTAAAGAAGCGTGAAATTGAATGTAAGATCGTCTATTACGGGCCCGGTCGATGCGGTAAAACAACCAACCTGGAATATATATTCAAGGCTTATAAAAAACAAGTCACCGGCGAGATGGTATCCATTAATACGGATGGTGACCGAACGTTGTTTTTCGATTTTCTGCCCATGGAACTCGGCAAATTGAGAGGCTGTGATGTCCGCGTCCATCTTTACACGGTTCCCGGTCAGGTTCAATATACATCTACACGCAAACTGGTTCTTAGAGGCGTGGATGGCATTGTTTTCGTTGCAGATTCAATGGAAGTTCGACGGGAAAAAAACATACTGTCATTGAAAGACCTGCATCAAAACCTGAAGGAATACGGCCTCAGCATTCTGAAGATTCCACTGGTCATGCAGTACAACAAGAGAGACCTGGAAAAGGAGGGAATTCCGCTGATGGCCCCTGGCCAGATGGAAAAGGAATTGAACCGCCAGCTCAAGGTACCGGCGTATCCAGGCAGTGCACTATCCGGCGAAGGCGTCGGGAAAACATTACAGGCTTGTTTGAAACTGACGCTGCAGTCTTTGAAACAAGAACTGAATTGGGATGATTAAACAGGATCAATGGCTGTTTTTGCAGGCAACTTGGAATTTCTTAACCTGGGCGAGTTAATTCAGGTTCTGGGTAACAACAATTCGACCGGTGTATTGCGGCTTACCAGCAAATATGCACAGCAGCCGGGGCGGATTCATTTCAAAAGCGGCGATCCGGTGGATGCTTCGGACGGGAAAACCAAAGGTCTCGATGCACTCTATGCACTTTTCGGCTGGATCGAGGGCGAATTCGACTTCAACGAACAAAGTGTCGACAATGAAAATGTGATCAACAAGAACCGCATGGAGATTATTCTCGATGGTTCGCGTCTTGTAGATGACGGAAAAACGGAAAAGCTCGGACCGGTAACGTTTAAAAAGGGAAAGAGCGCCGGCAAGGGTGGCGAAAAAGTACTTCCACTCATCAAAGGACCTCTGGTCGACTACATGTATGTGGTCGATGAAGAAGAATTTGATGAAGGCGCTGAAATCGTGATCGAAGGCAACTATGGCAACTGGATGTGGGTTATCCTGGAAGGAGTGGTCGAAATATCCAAACAGACCGCACAGCGCGACTTAAAATTCATGCGCCTCAGCGATGGGGCATTTGTCGGCAGCGTGGCTTCTTTTCTGGCTGAAGGCAGTGTCCGCAGCACCACGGCAACCGCAGTAGGAAGCGTTCAGCTGGGAATGTTGGATTCCCAGCATCTGGTCAATGAATATGCCGCTATGAGCCAGGAAATGCGCCTGGTGATTTCCGGGCTGGACAATCGGTTAAAAGAAGCCACCGCGGGTATTGTCAAAATCGTGGATAATGCCGCTAAACTGGTTGAAGAATTAAAAAACCGCAAACCGGTCATCGAACAGGGTAAAAAAGAAAAAAGACTATTTGTCATCACCAAAGGCACCGTAACAATTGCACGCCAGACAAAGGGCGGCTACGTACCGCTTTTTAATTTAAGCAAGGGTAATTTTTTCGGTAATCTGCCTTTCGTCAATTTAGGGCATGAGCCCCATGGTGCATCGGTTTTTGCTTCTAAAGACCTTAAAATTGCAACAATGGACAATGATACCCTCCACAAAGAATATCAGGGGATGACGCCGGTTTTTAAAAATATTGTCGAAAATACGGCGACCCGCATTTCGGTAACAACGTTGCTCGCCTGTGAGTATTTTAAAAATATAAACCGGTTGAGCCCAAAACAGGTGGCCAAAGATAAACCGTCAAGCCCAAAAGAGTGACCATCATGACTTCACAGGACAAACGCAAGCATGCAAGAATTGATTCCCTCAATCTATCTTATGTTCTGGTTGACGGAAGGTTTTCCGAAGAAAAACAAACCATGGGAAGGACCCTGAATGTATCCGAATCAGGGATTCGATTGGAAACACATCTGCCGGTCGAACTCGGCACGCAATTGCTGCTCAGCATCGGGCTGGAAGACAAGGTGGTCGATATTACCGGCCGGGTCGTGCACTCGTCGCAAAATGAGCAGGGCGCCCATGAACTCGGCGTCGAATTTCTCGATATCGACGCCAGGGTCGAGACGACCTTGAAGGCCTTCATCAAAGCCTTCAATCAACAAAAGAAATAGATTCACTGCAGCGTCATCGCGGTGCCATTAGCATGAAATCTCTTTGGATTAAAGGAGCGATTGGATATGAGCAACATCGTCATGGAAACGGAACTGGAAGGGTTAAAACGGATCAAGCAGGGAAAAGTTCGTGATATATACGACCTGGGTGACAGCCTGTTGATGGTTACGACCGACCGCATGTCGGCTTTTGATGTGATCATGCGCGATGCCATTCCCGACAAGGGTCAGATCTTGACTCAAATTTCGCTCTTCTGGTTTGATAAAATGCAATCGGTAATAGACAATCATGTCATTACCGGAAAGGTTGCCGAATACCCTTCTGTCTGTAAACCATATACTGAAATTTTGTCCGGCCGAAGCATGCTGGTAAAAAAGACCCGGCCACTTCCGATAGAATGTGTCGTCAGAGGGTATATATCCGGGTCGGGCTGGAAATCCTACCAGAAAGACGGTTCCGTGTGCGGCATTCGGCTGCCTGATGGCCTGCAGGAATCACAGCAGCTGCCGGAAGCGATTTTTACGCCTTCCACCAAAGAAGACATCGGACAGCACGATATCAATATCGATTTCGACGCCGCGGTCGAACTGGTGGGCCGAAAACATGCCGAACAGGTCAGAGAACTGAGCCTGGAAATTTACAAACGCGGCTCCGAGTTAGCCGCTGAAAAAGGGATCATCATCGCTGACACCAAATTTGAGTTCGGACTGGATGCCGACCGGTTGATCCTGATTGATGAAGTCCTGACACCGGATTCTTCACGTTTCTGGCCTAAAGACACCTATCAGCCCGGAGGCGCCCAGCGCAGCTTCGACAAGCAATATTTGCGAGATTATCTGTCATCCATCAACTGGGATAAAAATCCGCCGGCCCCCGACCTGCCGGACGATGTGGTCACTAAAACCCGCCAGAAATACCTGGATGCGCTCGTCAAACTAACCGGCTCCCGTCATGGAATTCAGTGAGCGCAGCGTAGCTTGCCGCACGATCGATACGGATGATAAAACGTATCGCATTTCCACCGGACAGGACAACCCATCGCTGACAGACTCAATTGCGGCCCTGGGCCTCATTCACGCGCCGATTGTCCAGTCAAAAAAAGACCATTACAGCATAATTTCCGGTTTCCAGCGGGTTCAGGTCTGCCACCGGATCGGTATGCAACGCATTCCGGTGCGAATCGCTTGCGGTCGTCCATCCGAGCTTACCTATGCCAAACTGGCGGTTGCCGACAACAGCTTTCAAAGAACCTTGAACCTGGTGGAAATTGCCCGTGCGGTGACACTGCTGAAACCCCATTTCGATTCTATGGCTGCCCTGGCTGCAACGGCCGGGGAACTCAGCCTGCCTGCCAATCCTGAATTTTTGAAAAAAGTAGCCCTGCTGATAACGCTTCCCCAAAGCATTCAGAAACAGGTTGTCAGCGGCGACATCGCCCTGCCGACAGCTTTGGAACTCCTGGCCTGGGATCCCCCATTGATCTTGGCGCTGGCCGATATTTTCGGTGCGTTAAAATTAAGCCTGAACAAACAGCGTGAGGTTTTGACGCTGCTCAAGGAGATCGCCGCCATCGAAGAGACCTCAATTATTGAGGTGCTTCAGGACGAACTCTTCCAGAGCCTGCTGGCTGCAAAAGACCTGGATAGGGCCCAAAAAAGGCTGCAATTTAGATCACGGTTAAAAAGGCGCCGGTTTCCGGCCCTGTCACGCGCCGAAACACAATTGCTGGGGCTGATAAAAGAACTGCCATTGGGCCGGCACTGGCAGATTAATCCGCCAAAACATTTCGAAGCACCCACATATGTTTTCAAGGCAGCGGTTCACAATTCGGATGAACTGGCAGACGCCTGTACCCAGCTGAGAAAAATTTTACAGGCACCGGCACTCAAAGAGATCTTCAAATTAGCCTTGAAAATTTAGAGACGCGGATGAAGGCCTGACCCGCACGTAAAGTATCGGGAGCACGCCACCCGGGTTTGCCGAGGCTGGCGCCACCTGGACTGGTGGCGATATTTTATTGGAAGAGCGGATTGACGATCATTTCCATAAAAATATAGGTCAGAAAGCCGATGGCTGCCGCAAACAAGATGACGACATAAGCGGTATTGAGCTTGTGACGTTTTTTTTCTTTGTCGTCATAAAATACATACTTTCCGCACTTGATGCACAACAGCTTTTTAAGTTCAAGTGTGCTCACGTGTCCGCACGCACAGGTTACATCTTTAGGGGACAGCCGCATAGTCTCACCTTGTTGGGAAATAAATGATAATCGTTAGGTATCGGATTTTGTGCTATCTTGTGCCGTTGGGTCTGATAGTCCGTAAGTATTAAAATATTCAGCTGTCTGCTTGTTCAGCAGATAGTAAGTTGCCATGCAAAACAAAATGGCCACGATGGCAGTCAGCATGCCGGTGGTTGTGGCTTTGTGTTGAATAAAATAAAACAAGATCCCATAGAAAACGATGATGATTAAGTTGAACCACAGACACAGGGCTCTGGCCCAGCGGTTGATTGCAGCTACAAAATAGCAGATACCGATGCCGACGCCCAACTGGAGATAGACCGTTCTGTTCGCCTGACCGCCGGCTACAATGTCGGAAAACAGTATAGATTCCAGATGGGTAAAGAAAAAATAATAATGAACCAGCCAGCCGGCGACCAGAAATAGTATCGCATTCCGGACCACCGTCGGATAAGCCTTAAAATTGATGGTTGTTTGAATAAATCCAGACATCTTTACAAAAAGTCCCTTCCGTTCGAGATTTCGCCGGAAATCAAATAAACACAATCCAATCCCAAGTGCAAGCCAAATGTTTGCAGATGCCAGGGTGTTTTCGCCATGGCCCAACCGGGCTGGCAGAAGCTATCCAGGCGGTTATTCCAAGCACAATCAATAGTTTAGCAAATATGGAACCGGCAAACCGGATGTTCTCCGTTCTCATTATAACAGGATGTCGCCTTACCGGCGATTTATCCGTCGACGGTTCGTCCATGAATATAATTAAATCCATTTAAAGCCCTTTAATTTATTAAACTTAAATTTAATAAAATGAATATTTTTTTCTTGACAAATAAATCATATCAAATATATTGGCCTGCAATGACTAAATAGGATTCAGAAAACTAATGGGCATACAAGAGCGCAAAGAACGGGAAAGAGAACGGCGGCGCCAACAAATCATCATTGCCGCCAAACGTGTATTTTCCGCGAAGGGCTTCAACAAGGCGACCATGGAGGATATCGCCAAAGAAGCCGAGCTGAGTCCGGGTACCATTTATATATACTTTAAGAATAAGGACGAATTATACGCTTCCCTGTCTCTGCGCATTCTCAAACACCTCAACATCAGGTTGGAACATGTAAAAAACGATGAACCGCTGGACCATGCCGAAAAGGTGTTTGCACTGAAAGAAGCCCTTTATGACGTGTATGAATTCGATCCGCTGATTCTGATCAATATGTTTCACCTGCAATCGAGCGAAACCCTGAAAAATTTATCCCCACAACTCCTTGATGAAATCAAAAAGCTTTCCCGGACATCACTTGGAACCATGGCCGAGATCTTTGAAGAGGGCATAAAAGAAGGTATTTTTATCGACAAGCATCCCTACGCCCTGGCAGATATACTCTGGGCTTTGTTTTCCGGACTCATTTTGTGGGAAACAAGCAAACGCATCATCAATAGCAGTAAAGACTATTTGAAACCGACACTGGAGATTGCCTTTGAAATATTCAACCAGGGCATCCAGCGCCAGCTTTCTTCCGAGGCATCCGAGCGGGCCAGTGAAGTCGAAGCGACATGAATCAAACTTAAAGCGCAGCAGGTCAAAGGCTCTGAAAGCGCCTGCCGGTCAAACCAGGGGATGTTTTCATACGGACCGATATTTTGTGATAAGATTTTCGGCACCTGTTTAATTTTCAATTATTCCACGGGAAAGGAGGTATTTAAGCAAATCGGGGTGAAAAAAGGGGATAACGCAGTAAAAGATCATTAAAACCTGCATCATAAAAGCTAACAAGGAGTGTGATCTATGGCAGAAAAAGAAGTCGTCGAAACCTCAGAAGCTCAGATTGCGGTACACTGGGGGGAAGAAGAATTTTATTACCCGACCCCCAAGTTTATTGCCCAGGCCAACATGTCCGATGAAACTGTTTATGACCGCTTCAGCCTGGACAATTTCCCGAACTGCTACAAAGAGTATGCAGATCTTCTCGACTGGTACGAGTACTGGGACGAAATTTTGGATAGCAGCGATGCACCGTGCTTCAAATGGTTCAAGGGCGGTAAGATCAATGCGAGTTACAACTGTGTAGACCGCCACCTTCCAAAATACAAAAACAAGACGGCGATTCACTTTGTTCCTGAGCTTGAGGAAGAAAAAGTCGATCACGTCACCTATCAGGAGCTGTATGTACGGGTCAATGAAATGGCCGCTGTGCTCAGGGATTTTGCCGGTCTGAAGAGAGGCGACCGGGTGACCCTGCACATGCCCATGTCCGTCGAGCTGCCCATCACCATGCTGGCCTGCGCCCGATTGGGTGTGATTCATTCCCAGGTGTTTGGCGGTTTTTCCGGCAAGGCCTGCGCCGACCGGATCGTCGACTCCAACAGCCGCGTACTGATCACCATGGATGCCTACTACCGCGGCGGAAAACTGCTCGACCACAAGGAAAAAGCCGACCAGGCCTGTGAAATGGCCAAAGCCGAAGGCCAGGTGGTCGACAAGGTCCTGATCTGGCAGCGCTATGCCGGCAAATACTCAGGTGACCCGGCCATGGTGGAAGGCCGCGATTATTTCGTCAATGACCAGTTGAAGGACTACTACGGTGTTCGGGTAGAACCGGAAAGAATGAATGCTGAAGAGCCGCTGTTCCTCATGTACACCAGCGGCACCACCGGCAAGCCCAAAGGCTGCCAGCACGGCACCGGCGGCTACCTGGCCTACACAGCCGGTACATCCAAGTATGTACAGGATATTCATCCGGAAGATGTGTACTGGTGCATGGCCGATATCGGCTGGATAACCGGCCATTCCTACATCGTATACGGTCCGCTGGCGATTGCCGCCTCATCGGTAATCTACGAAGGCATTCCCAATTATCCGGATCCGGGCCGCCCCTGGCGAATTGCCCAGGACCTGGATGTCAACATCTTCCACACCGCGCCCACCGCCATTCGCGCCCTGCGCAAGATCGGTCCGGATGAACCTGCCAAATACAACTACGAGTTCAAACACATGACAACAGTGGGCGAACCCATCGAGCCCGAGGTCTGGAAATGGTACTACAATGCGGTCGGCAAAGGCAAAGCCGCCATCGTGGACACCTGGTGGCAGACTGAAACCGGCGGTTTCCTGTGCAGCACGCTGCCGGCCCTCAAACCCATGAAACCCGGCAGTGCCGGTCCCGGTATGCCCGGCATTCACCCGATCGTTTATGATGACGAAGGGGCGGTTGTCGAAGATGGGGCCGGTAAAGCGGGCAACATCTGCATTCAAAATCCCTGGCCGGGCATGTTCCAGACCATCTGGGGTGACCGCGATCGGTTTGTGGACACCTACTTTACCCGCTACTGCAAAAACCCGGATTCAAAGGATTGGCGCGACTGGCCCTATATGACCGGCGATGCAGCGGTTGTGGCCGAGGACGGCTATGTCCGTATTCTGGGCCGGATCGACGACGTCATCAATGTGTCCGGTCATCGTCTGGGAACCAAGGAAATTGAGTCCGCCGCCCTGGTATGCGAGGAAGTGGCCGAAGCCGCCGTTGTGCCGGTGAACCATGAAATCAAGGGCAAGGAGCCGGATCTGTATGTGGCGCTTAAACCCGGCCTGCAGTCCAGCCCCGAGTTGGCGCAGAAGATTTCCGACACCATTTCCAATGAGATCGGCAAAATCGCCAAACCGCGCAAGGTCTGGATCGTCGCGGACATGCCCAAAACGCGGTCCGGCAAGATTATGCGCCGGGTGCTGGCGGCCATCTCCAATGCTCAGGATGAAGGTGATGTGACCACCCTGGCCAATCCGGAGATCGTGGCGGAAATCAAAGACATGGTTGCATCTTCATAACCTTTAATTCGAAAACAGCCGGGCCCATCTCTACCGGGAGGGGTCCGGCTGAAATTAACCACCGATTCATTTTTCGGGTCGTTATTACCTGAATTTTGCACGCAAATCAGCGCTATGAACACTTTGCAGTAATTTTCTATTTTTACTGCAGTATTTTAAGGTCAATCTAACGGATAATTTTTTCTTTTATAATTACTTCTTTT
>Ga0126335_1000105_pt1 | contig 38018 bp, 36 predicted proteins | sample OlaspJWI45metaG_FD_108409 | JGI IMG/M metagenome (GOLD analysis project Ga0126335, IMG submission 108409) | Marine gutless worms symbiont microbial communities from Oahu, Hawaii - Olavius sp. 1 OAHU.JWI-45 metaG | ecosystem: Host-associated > Annelida > Digestive system > Unclassified | place... | reverse complement strand
TTGGTTTCCGCTTGGTCCATGGTATACTCCTTTCTTTAATTGTGCCCGGAATTGAGCAACTAAAGAAGCTATATACCAATTTGAATTTTTTTTCCGCCGCGTAGCGGCTTCGTCCAACAATGCGCTCAAGTTTACCGACAGCGGCCAGATTGTGGTTTCAACGGTGCTCAAGGCTGAAAATCCCGATAAGGTGACCCTGCTGTTCAGCGTGAGTGATTCGGGCATCGGCATGACCGCCGAACAGACCGCAAAACTTTTTCGGTCTTTCAGCCAGGCGGACACCTCCACCACCCGCAAATACGGCGGTACCGGTCTGGGTCTGGCCATCTGTAAAAAATTGACCGAAATGATGCACGGCTCCATCACAGTAGATAGCAAACCCGGAGAAGGCAGCACGTTCAGCTTTACGGCCGAGCTTGGACGGGGCCAGGCTCGCGACCGAAGGCGTCATAGAACTCCGTCGGACCTGCGCAACATGAAAGTCCTGGTCGTGGACGACAATGCCACTTCGCGTGAGATCCTGCGGGAAATGCTGGCATCGTTTTCATTCGAGGTCACCCTGACCGCTTCGGGCGAAGAGAGTCTGAGCGAATTGGACAAGGCCTATAACCAAAGGCCGTTCGATCTGATTGTCATGGACTGGAAAATGCCCGGCATGGACGGCATCGAAACCGCCCGCAGCATAAGAAGCCAGGCCCGATTTGCCGACAGTCCGGCCATTATCCTGGTGACCGCTTACGGCCGCGAAGAAATCATGCAGCAGGCCGATGACATCGGACTGGAGGGTTTTTTACTCAAACCGGTCAGCCCGTCCGTACTTTTCGATACCATCATGCAGGCCTTCGGCAAAGAAAGATCTGAAATACCCCGTGATGACACGGCAGGGCAGGAAATAACTGACGGTGTCAGTCCATTTAAGAACGCCCGGGTGCTGCTGGTTGAGGACAACGAAATCAATCAACAGGTGGCCAGAGAAATTCTGGAAGCTGCCGGTCTCAGGGTATCGCTGGCCAACAATGGCCTGGCGGCCATTAAAATACTGGAAGAGACTGTGTTCGATGCCGTACTCATGGATGTACAGATGCCGGTGATGGACGGTTACACAGCCACAAAAAGAATAAGGCGTAAAGAACGCTTCACAGACCTGCCCATTATCGCGATGACTGCCCATGCCATGGCCGGTGATCATGAAAAAAGCCTGGCGGCCGGTATGAACGATCATGTCACCAAACCGATCGACCCGGATAATCTGTTCGGCACACTGGCGAAATGGATCCGTTGGCAGGATGAAAAATCACAGAGCCTGCCGCCTGAGGCAGCCAAACTGAAACTATCCATAAAATCAGGCAGCCTGTTGTCGGGGAAAACCGATACCCCATCAGAGAATCCTGTTTTGCCCGATACACTACCCGGTTTCAACTTATCCGAAGGCTTAAATCGGCTGCAGGGCAACCGGCAGTTGTACCGCAAACTACTGGTCAAATTTGCAGCTCAATACGGCGGAGCGGTTGAAGAATTTCAGACAGCGCTGGAGGCCGGCGATAAAGACCTTGCCCACCGGCTGGTACACAGCATCAAGGGAATTGCCGGAAACCTTGCCGCCCCCCAATTGCAACAGGCCGCAATGGCACTTGAAAAACTGGTCAAGTTGGTCGACCCGATTGATGCAATTCCAAAACGGGACCTTAAGGAAAAGCTGGATCAATTTAAAGACGCCCTTGATCGGGCCGTCGCAGCCATCCGTGCCATTGCACCGGCAGATACATCGGAAGCAACCGCTCTGGATACCGATCATCTCGGAATGTTGCCACCGGAACTTGCCGGAGAAGCGGCCGCAAGGCTTAAAGAAGCCGCTGAAATGGGCGATGTCACCGAGCTGATGGCCATCGCCGATGAATGCAACTCACGTTCAGAAGCGTTTTCCGCCCATAGAGACAGGATTGTCGAATTGGCCGATGATTTTGACTTTGATGGCATCGCGGAAATTGTGAAGCAACTGGAGAAGATGGCTAATATATGATCGCGGCATGTCGGGATGCATTTGCAGGATTATAGTGATTGTCAGAAGTAAGTATTGTTCGACACCAATTCTAAATCCCCCTGTCCCCCTTTTTCAAAGGGGGAACGTTCTACGTCGGCACAGGCTCTTTACCTGCGATTTGAGCGTTTACGCCAGTCAAATCAAGATAGCGTTCCCCCTTTGCAAAGGGGGACAGGGGGATTTTGTACTTTCGCATTCCCAAAGTCATACGGAACAAATATCTGACAAGATCTGTACCTTAAATTTACTTCCATGATAGGAGCTTTCATGACGACGCCCCAACCATCTGACGAACCCAAAATACTCCTGGTCGATGACAATACGACCAACCTGCAGATTCTGCGGGATGCCCTTGACGGCCGGGGATACAAGCTGCTGGTTGCCAAAAATGGCCGGAGCGCTCTGGCAATCGCCGACAAGGCCCTGCCCGATCTTATCCTGCTCGACATAATGATGCCTGGAATAGACGGCTACGAGGTGTGCCGGCAACTGAAAGCAAAAGCGGATACCCGACACCTTCCGGTGATTTTCATCACTGCCATGACCGGCGCTGAAGACGAAGCCCGGGGTCTGCAACTGGGGGCTGTCGACTATATCACCAAACCTGTTAACCCGCATCTGGTTCAGGCCCGCGTGCGCAACCACCTGGAATTGGTCCGTTATCGCAATCAGTTGGAACACCTGGTCAAAGAAAAGACACGCGAGCTGACATTGACCCAGGCGGTCCTGATCGAAAGTCTGGCCACGCTGGCCGAATACAGAGATCCTGAAACCGGCGGTCATATTAAACGCACCCAGAATTATGTCAAAGCACTGGCCATGCAATTGAGAAAAAATAATCTTTACCGTGATGAACTCGATGATGACACTATCGATATGCTCTACCTATCCGCCCCCCTGCACGACATGGGTAAAGTCGGTGTGCGGGATAATATTTTACTCAAACAAGGGAGATTGAATAAAGAAGAATTCGAAGAAATGAAGAAACACACCGTCTACGGGCGTGACGCCCTGAAAATAACAGAGCAAAAATTAAAGGACAAAACCTTTCTGCGCAACGCCCGGCAGATTGCTTACACCCACCAGGAAAAATGGGACGGCTCCGGCTATCCCCAGGGGCTGAAAGGTAAAAAAATCCCGCTGTCCGGCCGCCTGATGGCCCTGGCCGACGTTTACGATGCACTGATCAGCAAGCGGGTTTACAAACCGCCGATGCCCCATGCCGAAGCCGTCAGGCTGATTGTGGAGGGCAGGGGAAAGCATTTCGATCCGGATGTTGTGGATGCCTTTGTGGTGATCGAAAATACCTTCCGCAACATTGCACTTACCTATGCAGACTTCGAAGAGGAACGGGAAGCACTCGGATTAAAAAAATACATTGACCCCAAAAACTGTCGCGACGTCAAAGATGTGCTGCTGGTCGAAGACAACGAAATCAATCTGGAAATCATGCAAAGCCAGCTGACATCGCTGGGATACAACGTTCAGACGGCCGTCCATGGGAAAGAAGCCCTGGAAAAGTATGCTGCGGGCAACTACGATGTGATCCTGACCGATATAGACATGCCGGTCATGAACGGTTATATCCTGGTTGAAGAGATACGCCGGACAAAAAAGGATGCCCTTCAACCGATACCGATCCTGGCCATAACGGCCAGTGAGTACGATCTGACCGAAGATGGTGCCAGGTCTTCCGGATTCGACGGTTTCATGCTCAAACCGCTTGATCCGAAGGTTTTACAGCGAAAGCTCGCCGGGCTCGTTTGTGATTGACTACCGCCTGAGAGGATGGGTGTCAGCGGCCGGTAAGAATCGATGGTCAAAAGCGATATCTTTCCGGGCGCCCGTTACAGATTCCCGGGTAACGGCGGGCGGCTTTGCGTGAGATTAATGCAGCAAGTAAAGATACTGGCGCTGTACTTAACATGTTGCCGTCACAGTACCGCTGATTTATCAGACACTTGAAAGAAATGCTACAAAACCGGCCATGTAGTCTTTGACACGCTGGCGCAATTTTTCATCGGTCAGCCGGCCGTCGGAATCGAATGCCTTGAAGGCCCCGCTGATATACAGCTGCTTGTCGAACCAGGGGCGCAGGCCCAGTGTTCTCAAAACCGGCAACCAGGCTGTCTGGGAAAAGGCGGTGCCAAAATTGCCCGGCGTGGCCCCGATCACACCAACCTGTCGCCCGCCAAATACTCGCCCGATGTCTCCCGGCGGACGGGACAACCAATCGACCGCATTTTTGAATATACCGGGCAGTGAATTGTTGTATTCAGGTGTCACCAGCAGCAATCCGTCGGCAACTGCGATGCGGTCTTTTAGCTCGGCCACCACCGCCGGGATGCCCTGGGCCTCTTCCTGATCGGCATCATACAGCGGTATTCCCCGTATCGAATTCACTTCAACCGTGCAGTTATCCGGTGCCAGCTCGGCAGCGGTCCGCAGCAACCCGGCGTTAAAGGATCCTTTCCTCAAGCTGCCTGATATACCGATTATCCTGATCATTGTTCACTCCTTTTCCAATGTCGACTGACTTTATTTTAAATGCTGAACATAGGAACCTATCAGGGGCTGTCAAGGAGCCGATCCGGGGCTTGCCTGCCTGATGTGGAATGGAAATGGAATGCAAGGTATAAGGGTAAAGATCTTGGATGACACACCTCCGCGCATAGCTCACAGCTGATAGCTTATAGGGCGCTTGCGAGCTGTCCGTTGTCAGTGGTCAGTTGTCCGTGGCATGCTGGCCCGTTTTCATACACGTGTACCGACAAGGCCGGATGGCCGCAGATTGAAAGGACTTTATACTGGATTGAGGAAAAAATAAAAATGATAGAGTTCCTTTTCCCAGTTTCCAATTTCAAGTTTCCAGTTTCCGGCTTCAAATTTTAGATCTGCTGGTGACAGGTGACTCCCTGCCCCGAAACCCGCAACCTGCATCCTGCAACCCGTAACTCGAAATCCGCAACCCGTAACCCCATATCACCGCCTCATCTCTTCGATCACTTGCCCCCGGGAAACAAAAGAGATGCCCTGCCCCATCTTTGTTCCGATCATGATTCCCTCAACGATGGCCGGATTGACTATGGCATCCGCTTGCCAGCGTACGATGAATTTGGCGCCCGAACCGCCGCTTTTATCCGATTCTTTGACCACGTAGCGGCCCGTTGCCAGCGGCTTGAGCACCACCGGGGATTTCAAATAGCTTCGGAGCATTTTTCCTTCCGAATCATAGTAGTCGACCAATTCGATCGTGATGGATCGATTCGGATCGGTGTTGCGAATACTGCAGATGGCGGTCAGATAAAATGGACGTTCCTGATCGCCGCCATAGATATGGGAATAGACCGGCACATAGACCGTTTGGCCATGTGACAATCGGATCTCATCAGCCCTGCTGTGCGGCGGGCCAGAACAGATGGCGGCCACGACCACAAATAACAGGGCCAGGGTTGAATGAAGCCTACGCTTTTTCAAGTTTGTATCTCCGGCTACTTCATCTGGTTGATCCAGCCCGGATTTTCGACCCAGTAATCAATCAGATTCTCCATCGCCCCGCTGCCTTCCAGCGTATTGAAAAAATTCTGGACCAGATTGATAAAAAGCGGGTCGTTGGGAGGCAGTGCCGCACCTATGGACTCGTAGGTAAATGGTGCAACGATGGTGAACAATTCGTGCTCGGGGTAGCGTACAATTGAAACCAGACAGATCGGATGGTCTGCCACCATTGCATCCACCGTACCATTGATAACCATGCCGACGCCTTCATCGTAATCCTTGGCCGGGACCAGCGTTACCTTCGGTAATATTTTCTCAACAAAATCCTGACTGGTGGATCCCTTCAGGGCAGTCACCTTGATGTCTTTACGATCGATATCGTTGGGATCGGAGATCGATGAAAGGGTCGCCTTGCTGGTGAGGATACCTTTCCCGGAAATGAAATAAGGTCCGACAAAAGCCACATCTCTGTTTCTGGCAACCGTAATGGTCATGCCGGAAAATATCATATCGATTTTGCCGGCTTTAAGAGCCGGAAGCAGTTCCGAAAACTGCATTTTCTGAACCTTGAGGTTCACGTTCATCGAATCAGCCAGGTAGCGGGCCAGATCGATTTCAAATCCTATAATTTTACCGTTTTTGGCGGTCATGTTCATGGGCGGCATGCTGCCGGCTGTTCCGACAACCAGCGCACCCCGCTGTTCGATTCGGTGCAACACCGGGGCGTAAGCGGACTTTGTCACATTGGCCTGGTTTTGCACACAACCGCTCAGTAAGCCAAAAACCAGAAGTACGATCCAGATGACAACAGTTTTCTTCATCGTTTTCCTCCTTATTGATGACAATTCATCTAATTTCGAATACCCAGGGTAATTATGGTTTATAGTCGATATCCAGCAGATGCGCCGTTCGATTTACCGGATGACAATTGGTTGAATTCATGAAAAGACACTTATTTGAGGACTTATCTAGATTATAAAAATAATCGCATTTGTCAAGTCTCGACCGCTGTTTCAAATCCTTCTATTTTTCGGCACTGCAAGCTGAAAATGCAATTTTTATTTTAACCGCATTGCAGCGATACCTCTCCATTTAATGATTTATACGTAGAACCCATTGTAAAGTAAAGGAAAACGGGGCATGTCAAAATAATAGACACTTTTGTCCTGTTTTTTCGACACTTGACAGGCATAGCAGAAAGGCTAAAATACCATTCATTATTGTGAAATAGATACCACTTAACATTTCATGCTATCGATTATCATCTTAAAAACAGAACATCAGCAGGCGTGCCAATAATGATGTATCACATATTTAACTTAACCGGAAAAATTTCCAATTTCGCATTTCTCTCCGCGTTGATCAGCCTAACGCTGACATCAATGGCCGTCGCTCAGGACAACGACCTGCCGTTCCAGCCGGGTGAAAAGCTGACATTCGTCCTGAAATGGGAGTCGATTAAAGCCGGGGAAGCTGTCCTTGAAGTTTTACCGGTTGAATCCGTGAACGGGGAGCCTGCATATCACTTTGTGATGACTGCCAGAACCAGTCGTTTTGTGGACTGGATTTACAAGGTACGGAATCGCATAGACGCCTATGCCGATCTGAACATGACACGTTCGGTTCACTATATTAACAAGCAAAGAGAGGGGCGCAATCGCAATAACGTTACCGTTGATTTCGATTGGGACAACAACCAGGCACACTACAATAATTCAGGCCAATCCAGAGATCCGATAGCACTGATGCCCGGTTCCTTCGATCCCTTATCTGCGTTTTATTTTACACGGACGATAAGCCTGGACAATAATGAGAAGATAGAATGCCCGGTTACCGACGGCAAAAAGAATGTCATCGGTCAGGCCAGAGTGCTGCGCCGGGAGACTATCACAACGTCCAGCGGCACCTACGACACCTATGTCGTGGAACCTGATCTGCGAGACGTCGGCGGGGTTTTTAAAAAGAGTAAAAAAGCCAAAGTACATATCTGGGTGACCGCCGATGAGCGGCGCATGCCGGTCAAAATAAAGAGCAAAGTGATCATCGGCAGTTTTATCGGGGAACTGGTATCCGTCGAGGGCATGTAAGCTTGAAATGATCCCGGCCGTTCCGTCGATGGCAGGACGGGCAATACCTGCGGCGGCGCGGTTCATCGAAAACCGTTCTGAACAATATCGACGGCACGGTCTTATAATCGACTATCCACGGAAATTGCAATTGGGGGGTCACCTCGAAAAAATGCCATTCCCGCCAGACCTGCCGGCGATACCTGACCAACAAGACGATATTGTTCAGCACTTTTTCGGGTTGGTCCACAAAGGTGACGCCGGTTGCATATTCGATAATAACCCGGCGGTTCAAGGGCTGAAAAAGACTCACACTAAATCCTAACTCGTTAAAACTGTAAATAGTTTCATCCTTGAGGGTGCCATCCGCCTGCTTGAAGCTGACATCCTGTTCCTGGTCCCAGTTGTAGGTGGTTGTCTGCCGGAAAAAGAGCGTTTTTGCAATCGGCCGCTCCATATCGAGACGCATTCTCGACTCCAGCCCTACATCCGTAAACCAGCGCAGCGACCAGGTGTACCGCGCTACCCAGGATTCGAGTGGCCACAGCTGGCGATAACGCGGTCCCAACCACAAAACAGGCCCACCACCGCGCCATTGGGCGCCCACCCGCATCGATAAATTGCGCTTGTAGGTGTCGACAAATGAATACCAGAGCGAAGCGGAAATGTTCCGGTCCCTGTTCTCGAACTGCTCCACACCGATATTATCGCCGATGACGCCCTCGCTGATGTCTTCATCCGGATCGCCGGTAATGACCAGGCTCAGACGCTTTTCCATTTTCGGCAGAGCCAGCCTTACCCGGGCCCCGGCCCTGTAACTGATGCCAAAACCTTCCTCAATTTCCGTATCGAAACGCAATTTGATATTGGTGCGATTTTCCTCGGCTACGACGCGCTCATCATCGAAAAACGAATCAATCCACTCGGCCGAATTCAAAATACGCCTGGACAGCGCAGCGTGGTATCTGTCCCAGCGCGTAGCACCGGTGGACGGCATTGGCGCAACATCTTCATCCCTGGCATCCGGTTTTACTGCTCCGGAATCTATTTCAGGAGCTGGCTCTGCCTGGTTTTCGCTCACGGGAGGCGCCTGTGAATCGGAAGGAGCAACTTCGGGGGCTTGCCCGGAAGCATCCGGCTCCGGGGCAGGGGTCTTCTCGGTTTCAGCGTCCGGCGCAGAAAGACTTTCATCCGCATCGGAGGCCGCGGCCGGCGCCGGCTCGGAGTCCGTCATCGAATCGGCCGCCATATCATTGACGTTTTGATCGTTAATTGGCGATTGGGGCGTGATCGGTAAAGCCGGCTGAGAATCTCCGGCAGTTTCCTGGGCCAGGACCATCGGGCAGTAATTCGTCAGTTCTGCCAGCCGATTGCAGGGGGATGGAATTACGGGCAGAATCAGCGCGGCAGCTAACAGCCAGAAACACAAAGATGACATGTATCGCCAGGTGCAGATTCTGACCGGCAATGAGAATATTTGCACAACCTGGGTTCTGCTGCAATGTCGTCGCAAATACCTATGCTCCCTTAAAGAAAACAACCGCTTCGATTCAGTTCAGGCGCACGTATCGAGCCCGAAATAAGGCCGATCACGTTTCATAGCGCAGGCGGCTTGACCGTGTCAATGTTTGGCGGGATACTTTATTGGCGGGTTTGCAGTCTATCTTTAAGGTTTCCAGGGACCTGGCGGGTGGTTGGCAGGGCCGGAGCGAATAACAAAAAGCGCATCTGCAGATCCGCATGTCCGGCCTTTTGATTGCAATTTTTTTTAATAGGGTCGTATTAATACGCATAAGCTGATCCGCAGTTTCCCCGGGCCGATCAGCACAAACAAATAAGGTTTGGCTTTCTGATTGGACAAAAGATCGGTTTCCCAAAATCATTATGCCCAAAGCGCCCGCTTTGCGGAATTGCTCAGCAGGTTGCAGCGAATCATTTTAAAGTTCTCGGATGGATTCGACTTTGATCAGTTTTCCCACATAAAAGTAAAGCACGTAGTAATATCCGGCATCCGGTCCGTAAAACAGTTTATCCACCTCTCCGTATCGGTCGATGTAGGATCGTTCGCTGGCCACCGGTTCGCCGCAATTAACCATTACCTGCAATTTTTCGACCCCTTCACTCATCAACAAATTGCCGCAGCGAAAATCGGTGTCCATACTCAGCAGGATGGATTCGGCCATAACGGATGCGGGTGAGAAAGTCAGTGAGCAAACCAGGGCAAAGACCAGAATCATTACGATATGACGGAAACGTTTCATTATTCCTCCTTGCTCTAATTGGACGATCATTGTATGGGTCGGATTCGTTTACTTCGTATCCGGTACTATAGAGTCCAACCGACAGCCTGTCAAATAAAAAGCTTGGCGGTTGATTTCTCTGGATAGCATGATAAGAACGGATAAAACCATATGCGCAAACCGAATCTTAAACTGAAACCAGAACACTGGAGGCATCATGAAAATAATCCGATGGGCACCCGGCCTCGTGCTTATGCTTTCTATGGCAATGCTCAGTTGCGCTCCAACCAGGACGTGGACGAGCACACCGACCGTACAGGTGGCTGAAAACGCCTATTACAGTGCCCGCTTCGAGCCCATGATGTGGGGCACGAATGTGACATTTTTCAATGCATTCCGCCTGACCGTCACCAACAAGACCGCTACCGACCTGCAAATCGACTGGGCCAATACGCTCTACCGGGTCAATGGCCAGCCCCAAAGTCGATTCATCTGGGCCGGCATTGGCAAGGAGAACGTGAACAATCCGCCACCGGATTTTGTATCGGCCGGACGGGACTTTTCCAGGATCGTCGTGCCTCTGGGGATGATAGCCTGGAAGCCGCTCGATTCGGCTTCCACCAGAGCGGCGTTCAGTGCGGGTCCTTTGCTGGAAGGCCGCAACAGCGTCGATCTGATCATCAGCCAGGGCAACCAGCAGGTTAGAGAGCGCCTGACGGTGGACATTCGGATTAAGTGATAAATTTGGCCGGAAAATCAAGATCACGCGTCAATTCGATGCCGTTCAATACCATCAGGGTGGAGGCACCGTGAGCAATGATGGCGCCCTTTTCGGCATGTACTTCAGCCGAGGCATAACACAGTTGCTTGCCGACTTTGATCTGTCTTCCCCTGGCAATCAATCTGCCTGAATCGGCCGGTGCCAGGTAGTTTACTTTCAAATCGACAGTTGTCAGCCATTTTTGGGGATCTTCAATACCATAATAGACCGACCAGTAAGTGACCGTGTCTACCAGCGATGCCAGCACACCACCATGCACCGCCCCCATCAATTGCATGTGTTTCGGCTTGACCTGAATTTCGATCACCGCAAATCCGGTGCCGATATCGGTTAATTCCATGGATAGAAGGGAGGGAAACGGTGAACGGCGAACCAAATCCTTAATGACGGCCACGTGCTCGGGGTTAGGTTTATTCATGGTAAAAGAAAGTGTTAAGTTTTAGGTTTTAAGTTGAGGCGTCGCTCCGCTCCATGGTTTTCGGTTACATGGGCTCAGATAAATACGGATTATAATGGTCTTGTTCTGATCTGTGTTAATCTGTGTTTATCCGTGTCCCATAATTATAAAATGACAACGCGTAAGCGTTTCCTCAAATCCAAAATCGAGAATGCAAAATCTAAAATCCACTCCGATGGTTATGACCTTAGCGTTGCGGTCAGACGCAGTGGATTCGACAGCAGTTCCAGGGCCGGTACAATTCCGGTACAGACAACGTCGGCAGCCTGAAGCGTCTGGACGGCTGCACCTTCACTCAGGATTACCGCTATTCCCAGTGCGGCCCGCTGCAGCATTAGACAGTCATTGCGGCCGTTGCCGATACACACGCAGCGATTCGGATCCAGCTCTTTGATATAGGCCAATTTTCCGATATCCTGATCGTCTTGCGCCAGGATAGACAATTGGCAGGGTATCCCTTCCAGCTGGGCCCTGGCTTTACCGAACGTGTCGGCTGTTATAACGTGAACCTGTAGATCCTGTGCCAGTTTCACCAGACACGCTTTTACCCCCGGCACCAGTATCCCATCCATCGCAAGGGTGCCGTTGTGATCCAGCACCAGATGCTCAAGTTTCAAGATCCCATAACCCGGAATGTCGACTTCGATCATCTTTCCTCCACCGAAAATGGCAGGACACAGATCAACGCAGATACACACGGATTAAATTTTTTGTTGAATCTGTGGTAATCTGTGCTTATCAGTGTCCGATTATTATAAATTGACAACGCGCCAGCGTTTCCTCAAATCCAAAATCACTTACACGCAACCCGTAACCCGTCACCCAGTCTCCCCGTCCCCCTACCGTCCCAATTCTTCAACCGCAGCGCGCATCCGCTCCAACGCCCGCTTTAGCAGCGACCTCGGGCAGCCAAAGTTCAACCGCATGAATCCGGGACCGCCGAAGTGGACACCGTCAGACAGCCCCACGCCGGCTTTTTCAAAAAATTCGAGCGGTTTTTCCAGGTTGAGGGATCGCACGTCTATCCATGCCAGGTAGGTGGCTTCGACATGGTTCATGCTCAGGCCCGGCATCCGGTCCACAGCCTGCATGACCCGTTGGCGATTGCCGCGCAAATATTCGAGCAGGGCGGCGTGCCACGGCTCACCGCGGCGATAAGCGGCCAGAGCGGCTACCAGGCCCAGGGTATTGACGTGGGAAACAATACCGGCCCTGGCCTGTTTAAAGCGCCGGCGTAGATGTTCGTCGGATATGACGGCAAATGAACAGCCCAGACCCGGCAGGTTATATGTTTTACTGGGGGCCATCAACGTTATGGTTCGCTCGGCCGCCTCCGGACCGAGGCTGGCGGTGGGTCGATGTTTTTTGTCCCGGTCGAGAATCAGGTCGCAATGAATTTCGTCCGAGCAAATCACCAGATCGTGCCTGCAGCAAATTTCCACCAACTGGCTCAGCTCCCGGCTGTCAAACACCCGCCCGACCGGATTGTGGGGATGACATAGAATGATCATTCGAGTGCGTGGTGTAATGGCTTTTTCCAGCTGTTCGAAATCGATTCCCCACCGCGCATGGTCCTGCACCATCGGTACGGTGATCATACGCCGCCGAGAATATCGAGGCGCCGACAGAAAAGGCGGGTACACCGGAACGGCCGTCAGGACAGCATCATTGTCACTGCCGACGGCCCGGCAGGCCACGTTAAGGGCAGTGACCACCCCGGGCAGCCAGAGAATCCATTCCGGCCGAACTTTCCAGCCGTATCGGTTCAGCAACATCAGCCTGAGCACTTCGATCAGCCCATCCGATGCTTCGGTGTAACCGAATACACCATGGTCGATTCTGGCATGCAGCGCGTCCAATACCGCCGGCGGTGAGACAAAGTCCATATCTGCCACCCAGAGCGGAATGATGTCGGTGCCCTTGTATTTATCCCATTTTGCACTGGCGGTGCCGCGGCGATCAACCGGTGTATCAAAGTCGAATAGTGGGTTCGCTTCAGTTTTTATTTTCATCTCATCTTTTGGGTTCCCGACAGCGAGTCAATGATTCTGACTTAGTAACTCGCCGAGATTGATGGCCGTATCAATTCTCAAATCACACAAAAGCTGTTCCCCCTTCCCCCGCAGGCTGCTGCCATCGTGATTAGTTCAGTAAACCCGGGTATGTCAAGCAGGATGTTGTTCCAGATTTTTGCGGTCTACCTGAATTCGAAATTCCCGTTAAATAGATCCGGATCGGTAAAATGCGCCTTGCCCACCATTTTTATGGCATGATGCTCTCGCTGCCGCATATATCCGACATCCGGGATGCCCATTCCAAAAAAAATGACGGGTTCGATCCGGCTCGAATCTTTCATAATCCCCCGGGCATCAAAAACACTGGTTGTCAGTCCCTTTCCGTATGGCAGGGTCTCCAGCCCTTCGTAGGGCAGCAGCTGGTATGTGGCCGCCTCACGGGGGATGGCAGCCGTAAAAACTTTTTGCACCTGGTGCCACCCGGTGTTCAGCCGCAGCTGCAAGGGCTTTTCGGGAAAATCGGACGGCATGAAAGCCGGAACAAAAGGGTACAGTCCGGAACTGTCTTTGATCTCGCGCACGATAGTTTCCTGACGGGGAAGGAAATAATGGTAGCAACCGCAATTGTTCATAATATCCACTATTACCGGATCACCGGCAGCATCGAGGGTCACCCGCACCGTTACCCCGTCCAACGGTCCGTGCTCGATTCGGGGAGCCAGTGCACCAGCGCGTTCCGTATACCAGAAACTGTAATTGATCTGCAGAACCGGTTCCGCTTTGATAAATGAATGCGACAGGTAGTAGTAAACGGTCGGATGGGCGGTATTGATGCTTATGCTCCCATTCAACCATTCCACCCGGCCGAACCGATCATACTCGGCGGCCACATCAGCGACGATGACCGGCGCGTAGGCCAATACGAGCTGCTCGATTTGGTCTGACGACGGTTCGATAACCCCCAGAGGGTTCTTTCGGGCCGTTGCAATTAAATCCCGGGTCTGCTCTTTTCCAGGGTTAACGAACCCGGGTGGTTTGAATGTCATCAGACGGCCGTAAGTTTCTATTTCGGCCAACGGCTTCCGGTGCCAGGCCCTGAATTCATCGTAGGCTTTTCGGGTGGCACTGGCTACCGGCAGAGATGTCAGGGGATAGATGCCAAATACCCTCATTGCCGGTTCGTATTCGCTGGGGGCAACCGCGGTATTCTTGACCGCCGCATAAAAACCGGGCTGCCTGCGATCGTGCGTCAGCATCAATTCGGAATATCTGGCGGTTGTTGCCATCAGTTTTTCGCGGTCCAGGGACACTGCAAGTCGCGCCGCCAGATCGACCAGTGCTGCCGGCGGCAGGTTTCGAATCTCTTTGCCACGGGCCTCCAGGTCCAGCCGGCGCATCCACTCCACCCAGTAGGCCACCTGTTCAGCATTGCGCATCCGAACCTGAAATGCCGCCAGAAAACGATTGGTCCGCAGGTAGGGAAAACCCTGAACCGGAAATACGGATGCTTCCCCGACACCGGATTCCCTAATCGCCTGGTCCAGCTGCCGGAAAAACCGTTTGTATTCTTCCGGCCGATCGGAATCGTATGCAAAGCGCCGGCCGCTGGTCCCTGCACAGCTCAATAACAGAACAATTGAAAATATAAGAATGAAACCCCATTTACCGTGTATATGCATAACAGGTCGTCCCCGATCCACTCAGTTTCGAAAATTTGCCTTACCGGCCATCGCCCGAAACAGGTCGCCATAATGGCATAATGTATGTTCGCGCACTTAAATGTTCAAGTGCAGGCCCTGTCAAACCCTTCAGAAGGGATAGCAAGGTCTGCTAATGCTGGTAAAACGAAAGAATTGTTAGCCTAAAAGCGGCTGGGCAGGTAAAATCGTTCAAAGCGGGTTTTCTGACTGAAGGTATCTTTGCAGAACATACCACCCGTCCGGCGTAAAGGGGTTACGGTTGCGCATCGCAATAATTTCCGCGACGGGGTAATAATCACCGCTTGCGACCTCTTCTGCCTGCAGGACAACCGGGCCGTCCCAGACACAACTGTAGACCCTGCCCCACACACGGTTGCGGCCGTGCTCGTGATAAAAATCAAAAAGTGCCTCAAGCGGCGTATTTACGATTCCCAGCTCTTCGGCCAACTCCCGTTCAGCAGAAACATCATATGATTCACCGGCCAGCACCACGCCGCCGGTGGCCACATCATGATAACCCGGATAGATATCTTTGGTAAGGGTCCGCTTCTGAACAAACAGGCGTCCGGCCGAATCAAAAACGAGAATATAGGTAGCCCGGTGGCAAAGCCCTTCAACGCGCATTTGCAAACGGGGCACGCTGCCCGTGATATTATTGTCTTTATCGACAATGGTGACGATTTCGTCTTTGCTCATTAGTAACTGCACCGGCCTCTTATTACATCGTCTGTTTTTTTCTGTGTCTGTCTGCCTTTCCTGTCCTGGCCTTCAGGCGAAGTCTGGTGGCTAATTATACTGAATTATAATAGCCGCTTGCCGAGGCTGACTACCGGATCGACAGTAAATCCCAGGCGCTTGTAAAATGTGATAACGCCGGCATTCGATTCGCGGACCTGGAGATTGATTTTTGGGCATCCCAGGGCGCGCAGTTTGTCTTCGGCTACGCCCATGATGCGCCGACCTACCCCGGCCAGACGAAGCTCCGGCTGAACCGCCAGGTAGTTGATCCAGCCGCGGTGGCCATCATATCCGGCCATCACCGTGGCCGCCAGGCGCTCCCGGTAGTCCGCCACCAGAAACAGTTCCGGCTGTACGGTCAGTTTGTGGGCAATGTCATCAGCCGGATCATTTTGGGGCACTACCAGACCGCAGGCGTGCCACAAGGCGATAACCGCGGCCTGGTCGGCCGGGTGGTAGGTTCGTATATTCAGTCGGGCATGCCTATCAGTCATTGCTTTCCTTCAGGAACGGGCCTCAAACCGATTTTCGGCAACATTCTTTCTGGATTTAGTCGGATCGAAAATCCTACCGTTCATTGCGATATAGACACCGGCAGGGAGCAGTTGGACCGCGGTAAGCGCACAGGCGATGTTGAAGACAGCATCGGTCAGGTGGAACCTGGCCGGTTGCATGGCGCCAGTAAAAACGATGGTCTTATTTTCAACGGCCTGCAGGGCAAGTGCCGTCTTAATCATTGTATCGGTTCCGTGGGTCACCACGATATGGCGCTCGGAACAGGCGCTGATGGTATCACAAATCAGTTGGCGGTCGTCGTCCGTTAAATCGAGACTGTCTTTGCGCATAATGGATGTGATTCGATAATCGGCGACCACGTTGGCTTCTTTAAGCACCGCCCCGATCTGGGGATCACCGACCTGAAACTCACTCTTCTGGTCAAAATAAATTTTGTCGATGGTGCCACCGGTGGTAAATATGTGAATTTTCATAAATCAAATCCCCGTATGATGTGCAAATTCTGTGTTCGCCTGGGTTCTAAAAAACATAGACAACGCGGTAGCGTTTCCTTAATTTTAGGCACTTTAGCGCACTTTAGATCACTTTAGGCACTCATTCATTCAGGTTCCTACCAGAATCCTGGTCATGGTCGCCCCGTCGATGTTGCCGCCGCTGAGGATAACGCCTGCGCGACCCTGTCCCTTTACAGCGCCGCTGAGCAGCGCGGCCAGACCCAGGGCGCCCGAAGGCTCGACAACCAATTTCACGCGGTAAAACAAAAATCGAACAGCCTCGACGATGGCCTCTTCGGACACAGTTTGCATATCATCCACATACCGGCGTATCAGCGGGAATGTCAAATGGCCCAGGGATGGGGTGCGCGTGCCGTCGGCGATTGTGGTCGGATTTTTGATGGTATGCAGCTTGCCCGTGCGGAAGGATCGGGTGGCATCGTCGGCCAGTTCCGGTTCGATCCCGATCACCCGGCAGTTTGGATTGATGCCTTTGGCGGCTATGGCCGAACCACTCAGCAATCCGCCACCGCCGCAGGGAACCAGCAACATATTCACTTCTTCTGCTCTTCTGCCTGCGCCATCAACTCCAGGGCTGCGGTTCCCTGCCCGGCAATGACATCCAGATGGTCATAGGGCGGTATCAGGGTGTAGCCGTGTTCGCGCTGGAGTTGTTCGGCGATGACTTCGCGGGAGGTCTCTTCAGTTGCATAGTCAATCACTTCAGCACCATACCCTTGTGTGGCAGTGCGCTTGATCGAGGGTGCATTGTCGGGCATCACAACCGTTGTCCGTACCCCGAGTATACGACCCACCAGGGCGACCGCCTGGGCATGATTCCCGGATGAAAAAGTCACAATACCTCTCTTTTTTTCCTCATCCGAAAGCCGGCTGATGGCATTGTAGGCCCCACGGAACTTGAATGCGCCAATTCGTTGCAGGTTTTCACACTTGAAAAACACGCTGGCGCCTGATAGATGATTCAGGGTACTGGATGTAGCTATCGGAGTAACGTGGGCACGGTGCCTGAGATTTTCAGCGGCATTTTTGATGCGATCGAACATGTCGGTTTGTATCCTCTAATTTCATTGGCCGCGTTTGCGGCGCTCGGTAACCGGTTCCCCGCCAATTCCCCAGTTGTCGGTCTCGACTTCATCAATTACCACAAGCGTTGTTTGCGGATTTTTACCCAGTACATCGGCCAGCAGACCCGTAACGCCGGCAATTAATTCAGCCTTCTGTTCTGTGGTGGCACCTTCCCGGGTTATTTTTATGTTGACATAGGGCATCCGATTTCTCCTTATTTTGCCTGGCCCGGCATAACCAGGCGCTGACCTGAATATGCCGTAATCTAAGCTAAAAGAATCGAAAAATCAATTGTTAAGGCATGCGGGTGTAAGTGCTCAATTTGGCGGATGCCAGGGAGAAAATCGCATAAGGGACTGAAACGTGCCACCAGGCCGCTGTTCAAAGATGGCATGGTATTCTGGACTGGCGGGCTATACCTTTTGGGGTCTAAATCGGAGGCGGCTAACTATTGACGGTGATTATAATCTGACACCGGCATATATTATGGTGCAGCATAATATACGCGATGTGATCATCCCGGTGACGTATTTTAATTGGCGGCACGCAGGTGCTGATTTTCAGTATCTTCCACGACATGCTCGTCCATTCCGGATCGAAAAGAGACAAATTTAGTATAGCAGAAGATACAGTGGTACAATTTGGAACCCGGAAGAAAACGCATCCACCAGGTGCGCTGAATACGGTGATAGGATGTCTGCCCGCAGTATGGACACTTTCTGCCAAAGGAGAGTGTGGTCATTTATACCTCCGTCATTTGGTAATTATCTGAACTGCCGGCTTCAAGTCACAACTGCAAAAAGAACCCAAGAAACTGTAAGTACCGGCTTTTTAAAGAGGGATCGAACCTTACCCGGCCGTACCCTATGTAAATCGATAATAAGCAATTTGCATACCATGGTAGCTCAGTAAAAAATTTAATTATTAATTCCATTCGGTTATCGTATTTCTTACGATTGTATGCGGTAGATGCGCGGGGATTATTCGGTAGAAATATGAATTTTTTTTCATAGAACTCGATACCAGATGACTACCTATTGTGGTATGGCAGTTATAATACATTTTAAATTCATAATATGGGCGTTATTATACAATTACAACCCATCGGTATATCCGTCCGACTATATTCAAATTGTGACCTCAAGGGTCTGGGACCCTATTAAAATATCTAATTTTTACAGATTGATATGTGCACCGGAAGATTTGAGCATTTGTTTTTCACTTCGGGTTCGCCCGGGTGGGCTTAGGCGGCAGGTTGGCGATGCAGGGCTCGTTCTCCGCCCTAAAAAGACGGGATCAAACCCTGCCCGGGTATTTGAGGGTACGAGAGGGTAAAAACAAGCACTTGATAGCCAATTCAAATGTGCAGGTCAGGCAATCTTGACGTTACTCGGGTATCTGCACACCCAGAACAAAGGTTTCATATTCGGTGGGTTGTTCAAGAAAATTCTCGAACTCAGTCTCGATTTCGTGTCTGGCGCCACTGTTTCGCCAGGCGTTCCAGTTTTCGATGGTTTTCCACATCGAAACAACCAGGATGATTTTGGGTTCATCGATGCCGGTCAGGGTTTCGGAAGAAATGTATCCCTTGTATTTCATTGCATCGTATCGGGCCCGTGTGACCAACTGATAGGCTTTTTTCAACTGACCGCTTTTTATCTTGCGCTTAATAAAAACTTTAACAGCCATGATGACCTCCTTTCGCGTAGAAGTTTGTGCAACGGTTTATTTGTTCGAAAGCATTAATCAGAGTGACTGCACATGGAAGGCCGGATCGCTATGGTCATGGTTACAGAAGGATTAGCGCGACGAATCGGATGCTTGAAACTGTCAAAAACGGCAAGGACAACATCGGGTTAGCAGATTGAGAATCAGCGTAAATGGGCGCGATAGGATGTGATACGAATGAGATACCGCACAATTCATTTATTAGTTTAACAGATAGTGATTGTCAAAGGATATTTTACGATTAAAGCAGTCCCGGCACTCAACAGTGCCGTGCGTCGGTATTTGCAGGCGCGATTCGGCCCTGGCAGTCTATTTTTTAGATGCTGTTTTTAATTTATGTGATTTCGTGCTAACTATCAACAATATCTTTTCGTCGTCTTGTACGGCAGCGCTTTTGCGAAGACAACAGCCCCAGGCGAAATCCGGTTTGCAACCAAAAACAAGGACCCGACAACCATGGAAAGCCGCTGGGATATACGCCAAACGATCGGAAACGCAACATTTCCGAATACTATCGTTTCACCTATCGACGGGGCTGAAATGGTCCTGATACCGGAAGGCGACTTCACCCTGGGCATCTCACAGGAAGAACTCGCCCGGATTTTTGCCCGGGATGAGCGTCAGACACTCATTTTCGCCACCGAGATACCTCTGCGCCTTATCCATCTGGGAGCCTATTACATAGATCGTTATCCGGTCACCAACTATCAGTATCGCCGATTTATAGAAGCCACCGGGCACCGTAAACCCATCCTGATCGACAATAATACCTGGGGCAATCCCATGCAGCCGGTCGTTTTTGTCGGCTGGGAAGACGCCAGGGCCTACGCGGCCTGGTCCGGCAAATTGCTTCCAAGTGAATCCCAGTGGGAAAAAGCCGGGCGCGGGCCCGACGGTCGTTGGTGGTCCTGGGGCCATGAGTTTTTGCCAGGGCACTGCAATTCACGTGAATACGGCCTGGAGCACACATCTGAAATCGGTCTCTTTGATCAAGGCATAAGCCCTTACGGCTGTTATGACATGTGCGGCAATGTCTGGGAAATGTGCGAGGGCCTGTGGCTCGATGAATATCCGCCGATGCGGGGCGGCTGTTTTCTGGGATCGGAAACGTTCGTCCGCGTTACCTGTCGCTGGACCCCTGAAGACCCGGTCAACGGTGCCCACTGGCTCGGGTTTCGCTGTGTCAAGAAAGTCCCTCCGCCACGGAAAGCAATCTAAAAATTATATTGACAGCCCCCTCGGAATGACGCTAATCAGTTTATGCTTATCGAATTTTTTTTCGCTATCCGATAAACCGGTCTCGCTTCCAAGCCGCACCGTATCCACTTGCATACTGATAGATCTATCGCCATGAGGCCTGCAAGCAATTCAAAAAATAGGGTACAGTCCCTGGCCAAGGGCTTTCGTGTACTGGAAACTTTTTCCGCCACTGAAACAGCTTTTACCCTGACTGAAATCGCCAAACGCACCGGTCTGGATTCGGGGACTGCGTTCCGGATGGTCAACACCCTCGTATCACTGGGGTATCTGCAAAAGGTGCGCAATACCCGAAAGTTTCGACTCAGTCTCCGGATCCTGGATCTTGGATTCAATGCCATTGCCCGAACCGATATGCGCACCGTTGCGCGACCCATTTTAAGATCTCTGGTCGGAGACGTCATCGAGGCTGCCAGTCTGGCCGCATTGGACGGTGCCCAGATGGTCTATCTGGAGCGCGTGCAGGCCGGACTGGCCCGTTTAGGCGTTGATGTGCGGATCGGCACACGGCTGCCGGCATATTATACAGCAATGGGCCATGCGGTTCTGGCCTTCCTTCCCTGTGAAATGGTCCGGCGCGTCCTGGACTTGCAGGAGCGCATCAAAATTTCGCCCAACACGCCGGTGACCATTGATGACATTAATAAACGGCTTGCCCGGGTACAAAGACTGGGCTACGCCGTCGCAGATCCGAAGATCGTCGTCGGACTTCATGTTCTGGCGGCACCGGTCCTTGATATAGATGGCCAATCGATTGCCGCCATCAGTGCGGCAGCACCGGCCATGCACATTTCGCTCAAACAGTTTATTCAAAAAACAGCCAAACCGGTAATGGCAGCGGCCGGAGAGATGGGCAAAGCACTCCAGGCATCAGGGTCGGCGTTGCCCGGGACAGCTCCGGCGGCCAAACTATAACCGAATCATTTCAATAAATAAGGAGGCCTGACATGGCAATCACCGAACCTTTCCGGGGTATCCTGCCCGCAATGCAACTGCCTTTAAAATCTGACACCAGCATCGACGACACTGAACTGCGGCGTTTCAGCAGCTGGCTGGCCGGCTTTGAAGGCATTGGCGGATTCGTGACAAACGGTCACACCGGTGAAGTATTTGCACTATCCCCCGGAGAGCGGGCTGAAGTGACCCGACTCGTCGCCGATGAGTTACGGGGAAAGCTGCCGGTCATATCCGGTATCAACTGTGAATCCATCCCCGAAGCCGTAGAGCACGCACGGATGGCCAAAGAGGCCGGCGCAAATGGGCTTCTGGTCATGCCGCCGCATATCTGGCTGCGCTTTGGCATGCGGCCGGAGCATGTGATCAAATATTTCACTGCCATTGGTGAGGCCGTTAATATCAATCTGGTCGTTCATATCTATCCGGCCTGGACAAAGGCGTCGTATTCGTCCAAATTACTGGGGGAACTGGCCACGCTACCCTGGGTGACAACCTTCAAAATCGGCACCCGGGAAATGTCAAAGTATACGCGTGACATTGCGGCCATAAGGACCGCTGATCCGGACTGCACGATCCTGACCTGCCACGACGAGTACCTTCTGCCCACCCTGGTGCAGGGCGTCGACGGCGCACTGGTCGGATTTGCATCGTTTATACCCGACTGGATCACGGCGCTCTTTCGAGCGGTCCGCGAAGGGGATTTGAAAAAGGCCCAGGACATACAAAATCGCATTAATCCGCTAAAAGACGTCGTATATGCCAAAGGCGAACCTTCAAGTGACGCCCATGCCCGCATGAAGGTGGCCATGCACCTGTGCGGGCGCATAAGCGCCACGACGGTCAGGCCCCCGATCGAAGTTCCTACGGGCAAGGCATACGATGCGATCGTGAAGGCTGTCAATGAATCCGGGCTGATGCAGTAGGCGACCGGTTTGGAAACCCAATGGTATTTAACCTGAATCTTGTTCACTGAAGAAAAAAAGGAGGTCGACCAATGCGAAAAAACAGAATGTCTTTGGCCTTGATTGGCGTTGTTCTGACAATAATGCTCATGGTTCCGGCCGCTGTGACGGCGGCCGAGACAATCAAGATTCAGGCCATGCGCCTGGGTTCATCCTGGTACGTCTTTGGCGCAACCCTGGCCACCCTGCTGAAGGACAACCTGCCGGCCGGAAGCAGTGTCGAGGTCGTACCCAAGGGCGGTGGTGTCGGCAATCCCATTTCAGTCAGCAAGGATACATCCAGAATCGGCCTGGCCAATGTGGCCACGGTGGTATGGGCCTGGAATGGCCATCCTGAAGTGTACAAAGGTAAAAACTACCGCAATATTCGGGCCCTGGTCGGCGGTCTCAATTCGGTCTGGATCACCGCCATGGCACGCGAAGCGTATATCAAAAAGTCCGGAAATGCTTCCCTGGAGCAAATTTTACTCTCCGGTGATTCGGTTCGTGTTGTGATGAAACCGGCCGGCAGTTCGGTACCGGTTGTGGCCGATATGATTTTAAAGGCGATGGGCACGGGCCGGGATCAAATTGTCGGCAATGGTGGAAAAATAATCCAGGTGTCCGCCAAGCAGATTCCGGCCCTGATTCGAGACAACCGGGCCGACCTGTATTTTGAATCCGCCCTCAAAGGCCATCCGGTGGTGACCGAAACCTCCCTGACCGGCAATGTACGTTTCCTGGATCTTCCCGATAACGTTCTCAACACCCTATCAAAAGAGGGACTGAACCCGGTACCGCTGCCCCAATGGTTCCAGGGGCAATCCGGACCCACCAAGGCGGTGGACATGGGCACGGTATTAATCGCCAATGCGGCGCTTTCAGATGATCTGGCCTATCAGATTACCAAAACCCTTTGTGAAAATAAGAAAGCCATGGCCTCGGCCCATAAAGCCTGGAGTACTTTTAAACCTGAAATGGCATGGAAGCCTGAAAAAACAGGGATCGATCTGCATCCCGGTGCTGTCCGTTATTACAAAGAAAGAGGCTGGATGCAGTAATGGGCACTGATAATCAGGATGGCATCTGAACGCCCGCCGATTGTAGCGTTCTGAACGAAATGATCGAATCAATGTGAATTGCAGGGAGTACGGTGGCGTGTCATATGAGAAGATAATCGGTTCCATGCGCTTGACCCTCAGCCTCATCTGGTTGGCCGGGCAAATCTACATTATCTACTATCCCATGCTGCCCCTGATCCAGAGGCCGCTTCACCTCCTTCTGGCTCTGGCGCTGGTGATACTGTGGAAGCCTCTGAAAAGTAAACAATTGGGCACCCGGATCTGCCGGCTGATCGACCTGGTTCTGCTGACCGGTGTCGTCGCCGCAACCGTATACTATATGGAATCGGCCTACCGCCTCACCGAGCGCATGGAGGGCATCGACGACATTTTGATGCGGGATGTCGCATTTGGGATCATTCTGGTTTTCATCATGATGGAGTGTGTCCGGCGCGTGGTTGGATGGTCCTTGCTGGGCGTCATCATCGCTTTCTTGTTCTACGCTTTTGCCGGACAATGGTTCCCGGGCTGGCTCCACTTTGGCGGCTTCGGACTGACTGAAATGGTCGAAACGCTGAGCATGACCGCCAACGGAGTGCTGGGGGTCACCACCGAAACATCGATTCAATTCGTTTTTTACTTTGTGGCCTTCGGCGCATTTTATTCTGCCATCGGCGGCAGTCAACTGTTTATCGATATCGGTCTGGCCGCTGTGGGCCGGCACACGGGCGGCGCGGCCAAAGCAGCCGTGGTATCTTCCAGCATGATGGGCAGTATCAGTGGCAGTGCGGTAGCCAACGTTGCCGCCACCGGTGTATTTACAATACCACTCATGCGCAAGTCGGGCCTCAGTGCTGACAGGGCCGCCGCAACCGAGGCGGTTGCGTCCACCGGCGGTCAGTTGATGCCGCCCATCATGGGTATTTCGGCATTTGTCATGGCCGAATTATTACAGATAAACTACGGTAAAATTGCCCTGGCCGGAATAATACCGGCTGTCGGATTTTATATGGCCATCTTTATGGGGGTCGATCTGTTTTCCCGCAAGACCGGTATCGGAACGGTGCCGGTCGACAAGGCCGTGCCCTATCCTCCGCTTCTGCCAAGACTCTACCTGCTGATTCCGCCGATTGTGCTTATAGCTGTTCTGATTTCTGGCTATTCGGCGACGTTTGCGGCAGTTGTGGCTATCGCTGCCTGCATCGTCACCACCTACCTGCGCCGCGCCAGCTGGCTCAGCCCCACAGACCTGGTCAAGGCCGCCCAGGAGGCCACCAAACAGGCGGCTTTTGTTGCCGTGCCCATCGCATCCATCGGCATCATTATCTCCGTGTCGATCCAGTCCAACCTGGCATTGAAATTTTCCTCCAATCTGATTCAGATCAGCGGCGGGACGCTGTTGGGTGCCATGCTGTTTATTATCATCGGGTGCATTATCATGGGGATGGGTCTTCCCACTGTGGCAGCCTACATCATCGGTGCGATTCTTTTCGTACCGGCATTGCTGAATCTGGGTATCCCGGAACTGGCGGCCCATTTCTTTGTCATGTATTATTGTGTCCTTTCGATGATCACCCCGCCGGTGGCCCTGGCATCCTACACTGCCGCCGGGATGGCGTCAGCCAACACAATGAAGACCAGTTTAATCGCCTTCCAGATGAGTATGGTTTCATTTTTCATACCGTTTGCATTTGCTTTTGATCCGGCCCTGTTGGGACAGGGCAGTTTTCTGCAGATCGTTTCGGGGTTTCTGACACTGTCTGCCGGAACTGCAGGCTGGACGATATTTTTATCAGGATACCTGGGCGGCCGGCTGAACATCCTGGAGCGGATCTTGTTCGGTACGACCGCCATGGCGGTCATCTTCTCACCGACCGGCCAAATGACATGGGGCATCGGGAGCATTGGCCTTCTGTCTTTGTTTGGATGGTGTCTGTTGTTAAAATCACGGCTGATGGTTCGCCCGGGCATCAGTCGGAGTGGAGTTGAAAAGTGAAGCATCCGGTCGGTCTCATCGGAATCGGTCTGGTTGTCTATTGAAATGTATAATGTCACCGATCCGCCGGAAAAGAGCATACCGGCGATCCGGCCGAAGAAACGGTTGATCGAACATGCAATGGGAGAAGAATAAGCGATGCGGGTGGACTGCCAGAGTCATGTTTTTCCCCGGCAATATGCGGAACTCCTGACGCAAAACAGGGGCGGGATTCGCACCCGTCAAGACGGCGATCACTATGTGGTTCAATATGGTGAATTGCAGCAGTTCAGGTTGAACCCGGAAACCTACGATCCCGAAGACACAATTAATGACATGGATGCCGCCGGCATCGATGTCAGTGTCATCAGTGTGAACATTCCCGGCCCGGAGTTGCTGGATGTAGAACTGGGCATCGACGGCGCCCGGGTGTGCAATGATTATGTGGCCGAAGTGTGTGCCCGGTATCCCGGCCGGTTTGTCGGACTGGCCAGTCTGCCGATGCAGGATGTACCCGCATCCCTGGCTGAATTCAAACGGGCACTGGACAGCCTCGATTTAAGGGGCCTGACCCTCTATTCACATATCAACGGCAAACCCGTGGACGCAGCCGAATTTGCGCCCGTATTCAGCATGGCCGAAAACCGCCGCGTTCCCCTGGTGCTGCACCCGACCGTACCCACCTGGGGCGCGGTGGTTAAGGACTATGCCATGATCCCGATGATGGGGTTTATGATCGACACCTCCATTGCAATGCTGCGCCTGATTTTAAGCGGAATCATGGAAATATATCCGGATCTGCTGATTGTGCATCCTCACTGCGGTGGCGTGCTGCCCTACCTGATGCCCAGGGTTGTCGAGCAAACAGAAGTAAAAGGCCGCGGCCGGGATCACATCACAAAGTCCCCGGCCGATTATTACCGGCGCGTCTATCTCGATCTGGTGTCGCCGTCGGTGCAGGCGATGCGGTATGCATATGAATTTTGCGGATCAGACCGCCTTTTGTTCGGCTCTGATCGCCCCTGGGTAAAAATCGAAACTTTCATCGATTTGTTTGATCAACTGGGTATCTCCGCGCAAGAGCGCCGCAAGATTATGGGCGAAAATGCGTGTGGTCTGTTCAAAATAGAGTGATCGTCCCTTGACAGCATCTTCTTGGCCGGCGTAGCTCGCAGAGCGAAAACGGATTGGTCCAGGCCTGCCTTCTCGCGACTTCGCCAAGGGCTTCGACGGCACACGCGCCTCTTTGCAATACTCAACTAATTATTGCAATAGGCTGGGATTAATTACAGATCAAAGCATTGTGAACAAGACATGCAAAAAAATGAGGAGAACCGTGCTATGACTCCGGCACAGGCAGCACGTCTGGCAATGCGTAATAAAGAATGGACGGGCCCGACCAAACACAAGGTCCCCGGTTATGTGAAGTGCAACCTGGTTATCCTTCCCAGGCAGGACAGTTATGATTTTCTGGTTTTCTGTATTCGCAATCCCAAGCCCTGTCCGGTGATCGAGGTCACCGACCCGGGGGATGCAGAACCTCGCCGGTCCGCACCGGGTGCGGATCTGCGAACCGATCTGCCCAAATATGCAATATACAGAAATGGGACTCGGGAAGCAGACCGGACCGAAATTATGGATCTCTGGCAGGATGACAGCGTCGCGTTTTTGATCGGTTCGGGCATGACCTTTGATGATCCGCTCGAAAGAGCCGGCGTGCCCAAAACCGGAACATGGCTTCTGAATACGGCCATTGAAACAGCGCCTGCCGGCAAATTTCACGGCAACATGGTTGTTACGATGCGTTTGATGACACCACAGCAGGTCGTTATCGCGTGCCAGTTGACCGGAAGATTTCCCCTCAACCACGGCGCACCGGTCCACATCGGTGATCCGCAGGCAATCGGTGCGGATCTCGTACACCCGATCGTCGGTGAGGCCCTGGAAAGGATACCGCCAGGTTTAACGCCGGTATTCTGGGCCTGTGGCGTAACCCCCCAGCAAGTGGCCCTGGCCTCGAAACCACAGCTTATGATCACCCACGCACCGGCGCATTCATTTGTCACGGATCTCAAGGCCGATCAGGTCTGCATCCCATAATTTTGGGGCAGAGGCTCTCTGTTGCATTCTGCCAGGCGGCCGGGGTCTTTTCCGTTGAAAGTCAAAAGGCGGCGGCCTTTTCTGCCACGACCAGCGCCTTTTGATAGGCGTCTTTTTGAAACCGCAGCTGCAAGGCTGCCTTGAGCATTTTTGTGGTCAAGACTTTCTTTCGTTCGGCCAGCAAAGCCAGGGCCGCCAAGGCCCAGTCCCGGGGTTTGATATGTTTCGCCTTGAAATCGACTTCGATAATGCTTGCCCGACCGGGCGGCAGCTGGACGCCGGCGGCTTTAATGACCAGGCTGTTCGACCCAAGACCGGCCAACATTTTTGCGCGACGTTTGACACCTTCAGCGGCCAGTGCAAGAACCACCGCCGGGCTGTTGATACCGGTGTAATCGATCTCGGTTTCGGACAGAATGATTTCGCTGACCGAATGGCCCCGCATCACGGTAATCGGGTAGTCGTTCTTCTGGGAGGCGTGGCAGCCGGCCGCAGCCCCTGCCAGGCACAGCAGCTCTCCGGCGGTGATGATACGCTGCCCGGCACTGCCTAAGATGACCGCCTCCCGGCGGCCTGTTTGCGGCGGCGTGCAGGTTGCTTCGATACGCACCGGTTCCGGTGCCGACCCGAGTCTGGCAGCCGCTTGCCGGTAAGCCCGGCCGTATTCCATGCGGGCGTTCTGTGCCCTGAACCCGGCCAAATCGGGAAGCGCTGCCAGCTCGGCGGCTATCATATTGGGGCTGAGTTTGTTGCTCCGGGTGTAGCGCCCGGGGCAAATGCCCCAGATGTCGACCAGTGAAAACCCTTCAAATGCGATCGCCTCCTTGAGACTGTCGACCAATCCCTTATCGTAGGTCGAAGCGCGCGACACCAGGCCCGCACCCGCAGCGCCGGCCACCTGACAGATATCCAGCGGTTTTTCCAATTGGTTTAAAAAACCGGAGCCCACCCGGGCGTCCCGGGGTGTGGTCGAAGAACATTGGCCCCCGGTCATCCCGTAATTGAAGTTGTTCAGAATCAGCAACGTCAGATCGATGTTACGCCGGCAGGTGCTCAAAACATGCGCACCACCGATGCCAAGGCCGCCGTCCCCCATGGTGACGATGACCTTCAGATCCGGTGCCGCCATCTTGATTCCGGTCGCATAGGTGAGGGCCCGGCCATGCAGGCCATGAAAAGCATGGGTGTTGAAAAAAGTATCGAACAGGCCCGAACAGCCGATATCCGAAACGATAGCCACCGCCTCACCGGCAAGCCCCATGCCTGTCAAAGCCTGGTCCAGCGCCTGTACGACGCGTTCATGGGAACAGCCGGGACAGAACACCGGCGGGCGATTGCCGTTTAAGAGACTAACCATTTCCGATCACCTCCTGGATCTGGCCGGGCTTGATCAGCTCGCCGTTCATCTGCCCTAAAAAAACGACCTGTTTACCGGGAAGCAGCCGTTCGATTTCTCTCACGTACTGGCCGAGGTTCATTTCAACCACCACGATCCGTTGGTAAGCAGCCGCTGTCTCGCGTATCAACTGCTCGGGTACGGGCCACAGCGTCTTTAAAACCAGAAGTGATGCCCGGCAGTCGCTTTGCGCGATCTTATCAACAGCCACCCGGGCCGCCCGGGCCGTGACGCCATATGCAATAACGAGTATATCGGCGCCGGGGACGGCGGTGTGGTCGTGGTAGGCGAATGTATGGACCGCTGTTTTGATTTTCAGATCGAGACGCGCCTGGTTGCGTTCGATCTGTTCTGCATCGGCGGTGATGTAGCCATCCGGACCGTGGGTGGAAGAGGTTTGTCTGACCAGACGATCCCCGCCCAGGGGCAGAAAATCGGGTACGGCGCGATCGCCGGCTGTATCGAAAGGCAAAAACGGTTTATCCGCACCCGCCAGCCGGCGGTCTATGATCTGCGGCAGGCGCAACCGGTCCGGATCGAAGGTTTCGCGGGTCATGGAGATTTCTTTGTTGGCGGCCACAAAAACCGGACAGCGGTATTGCTCGGCCAGGTTAAAGGCCTGCATGGTGAGCACATAGCAGTCCTTTACATCCACCGGCGCCAGTACGATCACCGGCAGCCCGCCGCTGTTGCCCCATTGCAAGAATTGAATATCCCCGTCGGCCCCTTTGGTGGCCGAACCGGTCGACGGCCCCAGGCGTTGCACATCGACGATGACGATCGGAATCTCACTGCCGATGGCAAATGAGATCTGCTCGCTGTAAAGGCTGATGCCGGGCCCGGAGGTGGCCGTCATGGTCTTCAAACCGGCCATGGCCGCCCCGAGACAAAAGCCGATGGAGGCGATTTCGTCTTCACCCTGCAGGCAGATGCCCCCGGCCGGCGGCAAAAGCTTGAGCATGGTATTGTAAATGGTGGTGGCCGGCGTGATCGGGTATCCGGCAAAAAATCGGCATCCGGCCGCCAACGCCCCCCGGCCGATGGCTTCGTTGCCCTCCATGAGTACAAGGCTCATTGGTTTGCTCCATTCTTGATCGATTTCAACAACTTTGAGATTGAATTATTTTTTTCTGGAGGCTTTGTCAATGCATGAATAGTGATTGAGGAGATTTAAAAAGATGAACGTCGAACATCGAACGTCCAACATCGAATTTTGAATAATAAAGGAATCTTATCTATTCTTATATTTTCCTCACGCAAAGGTGCAAAGTCGCAAAAGAAATGATTAAATTATCGAGGAGCGAAGCGACATCATGATTCGATGTTCGACGTTCAATGTTCGATGTTCGATGTTCATCTTTTGAAGGCTGGTCATTTCTCACAATCGTGATGCCACCATCATAAATGTCAGATGCTTGGTCCTACTTGGTGAGCAGCACCTGCTCCATTCTATCCATCAAAAAATCGATTTCATCATCGCTGATATTGAGCGGCGGCGAAATGCGGATCGTGTGACCGTGGCTGTCGTTGATAATAAGCCCCAGATCGAGTAACTGACGACAGAATTGCATGGCATTGCCTTTTTTGACTTCCACACCGATAAAAAGACCCCTGCCCCGCACCTGCTTGATATGCTCGGAGCGATGCGCCAGTTTGAAGAGTCTTTTTTTCAGTTTTTCCCCCTGCACCGCAGCCGATTCGGCCAGCTTTTCCTCCGCGAGCACTTCCAGGGCGGTCACACCGGCGACACATGCCAGCGGATACCCGCCAAAGGTTGAACCGTCTGAACCTTTGTGAAAGGCCAGATCCATCAGCTCGGCATTGGTTACAAAGGCTGACAATGGCACCAGTCCGCCGGACAATGCTTTCCCCAGAATCAATCCGTCCGGAATGACGCCTTCATGCTCAAAACAAAAATTTTTACCGGACCGGCCGAGTCCCACCTGGATTTCATCCATCAGGAGCAACAAATCGTTTTGATCGGCAATTTCCCGCAGGCCCTTCAAAAAGCCGACCGGAGGAATATTCATGCCGCCCTCGCCCTGCATGGGTTCGACCAGGATCCCGCAGGTATTGGGCGTTATCGCCTTTTCCACCGCATCTATATTGCCGAAAGGCACCGAGACAAACCCCGGGGTCAGGGGACCAAAGCCCTGCCTGTATTTGGGCGTTGAAGAAAAGGAGACCACACTGATCATCCGCCCGTGAAAATTGCTGTCAAAGACAATGATTTCCTGTTTACCATCGGCAATCCCCTTGGCCTTCCAGCCGTAATAGCGGGCCATTTTTATGCCGGTTTCGACTGACTCGACCCCGCCGTTTTTCGGCAAAACCTTGTTGCCGTTCTGCCCGAATCGCGGCCCAAGCTGCGGAACGAAGCCGGCCAGTTTTGACAAAAACAGTCCCAGCGGATCCGTGTAAACCACATTGGAAATTACCGAGCCGTAATGGCCCTCCAGCGCATTGACCAGGGCCCGTACAATTTTGGGGTGGTGATGCCCGGGGTTGGCCGCAGAATAGGCCGCCAGGCAATCAAGATATAGCTTACCGTCGGCGTCGGTGATCCAGCTGCCTACCGCCCGTCGCACGACCACATTCAGCCGTTCGTAGTGATGAGCGCCGCAGCGTTCCTCCATTGCCATAATGGTATGGTCCGGCAGGCTCGAATACCCCTGCAGCGGGGTGCGATTGAATTTAATTGGATTTTCGTACATCCCAACCTCCTTTCCGGACATTTGTTGCTATCTATGTAGCAACAATATTAGCATTGCGCCCATATGTTGTCAATACGGTGAGGACATCCGACCAGCCTTTTTTACAGCCAGAGAGCCTTGCCGGACCGGATATTGACGATCGGCTGTTTCCATGACATACAAATAGAATTGGATGTTCGGATTTCAATCGATTGGATTTTGGGATTTGCCCTTCGACTGTGCTCAGGGTGGTGAGCCGGTCGAACCATTTGATATTTAGATTTTGAATTTTGGGGTTTATTATCCGATATGGATATCGCAACGATCTTAAGGGATTTCGCCTTTTCCAAGTATGAATCGTCCTGCTACCTGACATTGCTGGCCCACCACCCCAGCAACGGTTCTCAGCTGAGCAAATTGTCCGGCATCGCCCGCTCCAGAATTTACGATGTGCTCAGGGGCCTGGCAAAAAAAGGAATCGTTTTTGAAATCGAGCAGGGGCAATACGTCCCCCTGCCCTTTGACGAATTGAAAAAGCGATTGCGCAGTCAATTTGAATCGAACCTGACCATTCTGGAGGAAAAACTGGCGGCCATATCGGCCGAAGCGGAGTACGAATATTTGATCACTCTCAGGGGGTACAAGGCGGTGCTGAGCAAGGCTGTTGATATGGTCAAGTCGTCAAAGCGCGAGCTGTACCTGAGACTTTTCCCGAATAGCTTTGAGCGGCTGGAAAAGCCGCTCAAAAAAGCAGCCTCACACGGTGTGGGAATCCGTCTGGTATCCATGGGCAAGATGCCCTCAATATACGATTACCAGGTCGTTCACCCTTCTACCGAAGCGTTGATCGAAAAAATCGGCGGTGAGTCGATCGACGTTATCGCCGACAAGTCCGAGGCCCTGGTGGGCATTTTCGAAACCGGCAACGTCGATACCTCGCCTATTATCTGGACCCGCAACCGCTGGTTCGTGACCGCCAATCGCGACAGCCTGCGACACGATTTTTACCATTATTTTCTGGATCAGATTTATGAGCGCAAGCAGTCGCTGACTGCACGGGAGAAGGCTATCTACGAGTTTATTAAAAAAGACGACTGACACCCGACCCCAAAAAAGCGTTGCGACCGCCGGGTGCAATGATTATTAAATAACATTATAAATTGAGCCTTTGCCAGGCGCTGGTCGATATCAGCTGATGACACGCTGACTTTTACCGGATAGGGACATTGTCCTTACAATGTCAGTAAGCCAAAGATATTAATTGACAAAACAGGGTCGAAGAAAGTATTAATAATATGTGCAAACCATAACCCTCTAAAAAAGTGTGCGAAAGATGCGGGGAAAGTTTGAAGATAGCCAGGTCGCTCCGAAGAGCAGCCCGGTTCTTTTCCAACACCGCTAATCGCAGGGGGCCAAAATGAAAAAATTAGTCGGTGTTTTCAGCGCGTTTATGGTTGTTCTGATATTCACAGGACTAACAGATGCCTCGCTCGTCGGTGATGATGTCGTCATCGGCCACCATGGGCCGACCATCAATGATGTTGCCGCCAGCGATACCGCCACGGTTGCAACCGGTAATGGCGACGTGGTCACACTCGGAACCTTTTCGGTGGATATGGAAGCCGATTCTCTGACTGTGGCTTTCAATACCAATGGTGTATTCTTCGACATTCGCCCTTTTAACGGGCTTGTCGTCAGTGATCTGGACGATGACGGCGGCAGTGATTACATCCTGCTGAATGTTGTGGTGGACACCGACGTTGCCGACTGGAACGAATCCCGGATCATTTTAGGCGATGACTTTGTGGCTTTCAACTGGCAAAAACTTACTTTCAACACCACCACCAATTTTGAGGCCATGCTTGAATTCGGTCCCAATCCGATTCCGATTCCAACGACCATGGTTCTCTTTATCACCGGCCTGGTGGGATTCGCGGCGGCCCGCAAGTATCGCACAACCCATTCAACCAGGCAGATGCGATTCAGTTAACCGGTCTGCATAACCTGTTGAAACAATTACTTTCCCAGAACTTCCCGGATCTTGCAGGATAACTTTTCCATCGTAAACGGTTTCTGAATGAACCCGTTGCAGCCCCGCTTCAGTATCTCCGATGCCTGGCCGTCCCTGGTGTAACCGCTTGAAAGCAAAACCTTGATGTCACCGTTTAGCTGTTTGAGTCGGTCATAGGTTTCACCGCCATTTTGATCGGGCATGACCATATCCAGAATGATGCAGTCGATTTCATTTTGTCGGGTCGCATACATTTCCAGTGCTTCCATGCCATTTTTGGCTGTAAGCACATGATAGCCCAGCCGTTTCAATATCTGGGAACCGACATCGACAATCATGTCTTCGTCATCGACCAGTAAAACGGTCTCCGAACCATTGACCACGGTGCCGACCGACTTTTTTTCTTCCACGGCAGCTTTTTCGCTTGCCGTCAGGTAAATGGTAAATGTTGTTCCCTGCCCGGGGCAACTGTCGACCGTGATGACGCCTTTGTGGTTCTTTACGATACCGTAGGTCGAAGCCAGCCCCAATCCGGTCCCCTTGCCCAGTCCTTTGGTTGTAAAGAACGGATCGAATATCCGACTCTGGGTATCTTCATCAATACCGATGCCGGAATCAATGACTTCGATTTTAATATACTTTCCAGCCGGCAGACCATGCATTTTTAAAATATTTCGATCAATATGCGTATTCTCGGTCTTTACGGACAATTCGCCGCCAGCGGGCATTGCTTCCCAGGCATTGACAAAAAGATTTAAAAAAACCTGACTGAGCTGCACCTGATCGACCTCCGCCGCCCATAAATCCGCCTGCAGGGCGCTTTTGACCCGGAGTTCCTTTTTGGTTCGGCCAAACATGATCAAATTGTCGTGGATCAGTTTGTTTAGATCCGTAACCTTTACTTCATATTTACCCCCCCGGGCAAATCCCAATAGTTGACCGGTCAATTCGGATGCGTTTTTGACATAGGTATCGATTCCATTCAGATGCTCGAAGAAAGGATGATCGGGATCGACATCCAGAATCATGAGCGCAACACGTCCTTGAATACCCATCAGAATATTATTGAAATCGTGGGCAACGCCGCCTGCCAGACGCCCGATGCTGTCCATTCGCTCGGCCTGGGCCAGCTGACGTTCCAGGTTTTTGTGCCTGGTAATGTCACGCACGAATTCAACAACGCCGGTGACCTCGCCAGTTTCTTTGTCTTTTATTGGAAAGCAGTACAGTTCGAGCCATTCAACCGGCGAACCGGGCAGCCCCGGGACGGTTTCGCGTTCGGCCCGACCCGATTTCAGGGTGCGCAGGGTGGGACAACGTTCACAGGGAACTTTTTGGTTATGGTAGCACTCGAAGCATTTTTTGCCCACCAGCGGGAGGTTCTCCAGATACCAGGATTTCATGACCCCGTTCGTATGCCGGATGGTCAGATCCGGATTCAGGACACTGATCCCATCCTGAATACTTTCGATCACATCTTCTAAAAATCCCTCACTTTTACGCAACGCTTTTGCAATATGTTCGCGTCGAGCAATTTCAAACTGCAGTTCCTGGTTCGAAACGGTCAATTCATTTGTTTTTACCTGCAGCACGCGCAGGGCTTCCTCAAGTTCGAAATTTGAAATCTTGAGCCGGGACTGAACGATCGTGCGCAACTGCTCCATGATAAGGGCAAATAAGTAAATGATAAAATAGGCGGGCATAAAGCGGAGGATCAAATCGATCCGATAGGATGTGACCATTGCAACCTTTGATCCGAGGGCAAAAAGGATATAGATCATCCCCAATAAAACCAGGGAAAACCAGGAGCCTTTTTTAGTGCCGAGCAGAAACAAGGCGATGAGCGGGTAGGTAAACGACCAGATATAAGCTGTTTGGCCCATTCCACCGTGAGCGACAAGAAAAACATAAAAGATACCAATGGTGACCGTACCGATGATGCCAACGACCTGATGGTTTTTCTTCTTTCTCAGGTAATAGAGCAATCCTATCAGGAAAAGCGCGATGACCAGATCCACGGCAGCCAATGCATGATTACCCTGAACCAGAGTGATGGCGCTTAATAGAACAAGGAATATGCTTCCGAACAAAGTGATGAGATTCAGCAGAATAATTTTTCGGAGCGGCTCGATATCATAATGGGGGGGCAAACCGCTGGATATCTTATCGAATAGCCATCTTCCCAGCCTGTGGGTCCAGTTTGATTTGGGGCTCAAAATTCGCACCTTGTGATTACCGTAACCGATCCGCATGCCGGGACCGTTACAAGTACGTTAAAATGGGATCATCGGAATGGGTATCGGCCAGTTTTGGAAAAAACTTAATTCAAAGGTTGGGGTGTTTCACATCGATTACCCGCTGCATGAATAATCGGCGACTTCAGCGTGCAAACTCACGCAAAAGGGCTCGTAAAGAAAGGTGGGGACGCGATGAAAATAGTGTGATTTTTTTGGCAGGCAGTTTTGGGGTTATGCGCCGGTGGTTTGTTCGGGTTCGATTTTTATGACGACCAGGGTAATATCGTCCTTGGGCGGCAATCCGCGGGTGTAATTTTCAACTTCGGGAATTTTAGGGACGCCCTATATATTTGTAGTTTACAGTTAGCAACTGTTATGCTATTTGTTCATCATGCCCAGAAAATCCAGAATAGATACCCCTGGGGCGTTGCATCATATCATCGTGCGGGGGATTGAACGTTCTACAATCTTTAAAGATAGCACAGATCGCCATAATTTTTTGGAGCGGATCGGGACAATTATTCAAGAAACCAAAACACGCTGTTTGGCCTGGGCTCTTTTATCGAATCATTTCAATTTGTTGCTAAAAACTGGTTGTGTGCCCGTTGCAACGGTGATGCGGCGGCTATTGACTGGACATGCTGTTTTCTTCAACAAGCGCCACCGGCGTTCCGGCCATCTTTTTCAGAACCGGTATAAGTCCATTTTGTGCCAGGAAGATGCCTATCTTTTGGAACTGGTGCGTTATATTCATCTGAATCCAATACGGGCGAAGATTGTAAAAGATATTGTTGCATTGGACAAATATCGCTTTTGTGGCCACAGTGCGTTAATGGGCAAAGTGAAAAACGACTGGCAGGACATTGAATGGGTATTAAAGTTGTACGATGAGCGCTTGTGGGTTGCTCGCAGGCAGTATCGGGCATTTGTACGGAAAGGAGTCTCTCAAGGCAGACGTAAGGATTTAATCGGCGGTGGTTTGATTCGAAGTGCTGGGGGGTGGGCGGCTGTCAAAGCCATGCGCAAGGCAAAGATATTTCAAAAGTCAGATGAACGCATATTGGGTGATGGTGATTTTGTGGAACAGGTGTTATCCGCTGCCCAGGAACAGATGGAACGAAAATATATGTTGATGGCTCAAGGATATGATCTCGACAAAATTGTTGAACGAATATCTTCTTTGATGAACCTGGAGCCATCAGAGATTTGGGCTGCGGGCAAAGTGCGCAGACGAGTTGCGGCACGAAGTTTGTTATGCTATTGGGCCGTCAGGGATCTTGGAATCAGTATGGCGGAGCTATCGAGACAATTAAACCTTTCATTATCAGGAATAAGTCTTTCAGTAAAGCGCGGAGAAAAAATCGCACAGGATAAAGATTATAAACTTTTGGATGATTAAACTGTAAAACTTAAGGGCGTCCCTAACCTTCCACACGTCCAACAATCAATATTGACAGCAACCCTGGCTTTCGTTATCTGGACGGATATGAATCGGTTTTGATTGATGTCTCATTATGTTGAGGTGCAGCTGACGCCGATACACAATTCAGCCTTTTTGATTCTTCTGCTTTGAAAAAGCGGCTTCTTATCTTTTCTTTCTTTCTCGGATCGCACATTGTAGAGGATCAGAAGCAGCATCATCTTGAGAATCACAGGCGGCGGGACTGAGACATTGCCGTTTTGTCCGTAACGATCTTCTACCTCGTTATAGATGGTATCAAAATAGACGGTCTGGTCAATGACTCTCAGAATGTGGTCTTTGCGGATTCGTTTATTAAGATTGATGCATTGGTAGAATAGCTTGGGTTGACCTTTGGGTTGGCGTCCCATCATGATATTTACTTCTCCAGAATAGTTCTTATTGAAGTAAATAAAGCAGTATTTTGGTTAGAAATCAACAATATTTATGATCATTGCTGTCCGGTTAACTTTTATTAAAAACACATAAATAATTGTAATAATTATTAATAATAAGAAAATTACCACTTGACGATTCAAAATTTACGACTAAGCGCTAAAAATTAACAGTT
>Ga0126335_1000104_pt1 | contig 38300 bp, 32 predicted proteins | sample OlaspJWI45metaG_FD_108409 | JGI IMG/M metagenome (GOLD analysis project Ga0126335, IMG submission 108409) | Marine gutless worms symbiont microbial communities from Oahu, Hawaii - Olavius sp. 1 OAHU.JWI-45 metaG | ecosystem: Host-associated > Annelida > Digestive system > Unclassified | place... | reverse complement strand
GAATCCCGGATCGTGCTTTTTGCGCGTGAAACGCTCTTCCTGGGCCGCGGCAATAATTTTGCCGTCGATGATCAGGGCAGCAGCACTGTCGTGATAATGGGCGGAAATTCCTAAAAGATTCATACTGAAAGCTAATGGCCAAAAATATGTAGATTAGAATTATTAGTCTAGGTTTATGTACTAGAACACAGAATGCATCTAATACTCAGCCGAGCATGGGGCTTAATATATGCAAGTCCTTTTACTAGTAAAAGCATTTCACGATTATTACATCTGTAATTACAAATGTAGGTATCTAGTGGAGCCCATTTCGCTCAATACACTCTTTAATGCTGGTCGCAATGATATTATGCCCTTCAGCTGTAGGGTGCGCGTCATGTGCATGGTGCACCCAACGTCCATTCACTTCTACAAATTTCGTCATATTGCTTGTTACATCACAATAATACGCCCCATTACTTTCCGCTATCTCAGCCAATCTTCTAGAACCAATCCCTCTATCATATTCATCTTTTTTCATACCAAAAGAACTATTCCATACATCATCGTACACTTGGGCTAAATAGGGGATATTGACTAAGACTACGTTTGCGCCATCATTCCTGATTTCACTAAATAATTGAGTCAATATCTTATCAGCTAAACTCCACCTGTATGCATCCTCTTCATTCAATCTTATCTTCAATGCTGTATCCATTCCTGGCCACATTGATTTCCCCTGTGGTTGGTAGTTAATAGCTACCCACATAGCTAGATCAGACCTCTTAAAACGCCTATATAATGCAAATTGACCAAGTATACGTCGTATCTCTAAGCCTGAATCTTGCTTGGTCTCTTCGCTGCCCTTACTATCACTACTCTGTATATCAGACACAGGAAAATAATGATGCTTAATTAAACCCCCTTGAGATGTTAAATCAAAATAATCTCGCTCAGCATCCCCACCATAGACGAAGCCCCCTTTCCCGGGAGGAATTAAATCGTATATATCAGTTGCCATAGATAATCCAACCAAAACTAGTGTTGGATCTAATTCGTCCTTAAGTAGTCTATACCTAAGCAAATATTGCCCCACAGAATACCCAATCACACCAGCGTTATAAACAGTCCCCTGCTTAGAGTCCTGGTTATCCGCATACAACAGTCTCTCAAGGACATTAGGCCAAGCTTCATGCGTAGATGCTCCCAAAGGAAAGGTATGAGAATCCCCTAACGCAAGTATTCTATTGTTAAGTTTCTTATCCTCCAGAGTAACTGACTCGTCATTCATACCAAGCTCATTTACTGAATATGTTGTATTAAATTCATGTGTCTTTAATCTTCCGTTGCCTTTCTTTGGCAGCCATCCCAACACTGGATGCGGCGTATTTTTTATATGTCCCACAGGAACATCTTCTAGGACGCGAGCCACTATCTCTGCAATAACAACAATTAAAATAAATAACATAGCCAAAACTATCATCATCAAAACCCACAACTTGGCCTGCCTCTGGTTATTATCCGTTATTTGTCCTCATATTCTTACCACTTAATTACACTCGACCAAATTTCCCGCATAATCAGATCTTACATTTCGTTACCTACAAATAATTAAACGACAATAACAATGACCGGTAAATCCTATTCAACCCATCATATGAAAGACTCACTTAACTGCATATTGAAAAAATATAACTATCCATGAGTTTTCTAAATGGTTAATACATAACTACGAAATACCATTTTATAATCTTGATACGAAGAAATCACCCAACACTAACACATCCATCTTCGTTCTTAGGAAACAACTTAATGCCTCTTCTGGTTTGCAGACCACAGGTTCATTTTCATTAAACGATGTATTCAGAAGGATCGGAACCCCTGTAAGGTCCCTGAATGATTCAATTAACTTGTAGTATCGTGGGTTAGTCTCTTCATAAACCGTCTGCAATCGACCAGAGCCATCTACATGCGTCACAGCAGTAATCTCATCACGCTTCTCCTCGCGTATTTGAAACACCTTCATCATGAACGGCACATCATCATCCTCTTCAAACCATTCACTTACCGACTCTCGCAAAATTGATGGTGCAAAAGGTCTAAAAGATTCACGGCGCTTAATCTTGAGGTTAAGAATATCCTTCATATCGCGTCGACGTGGGTCACAAACAATAGAACGATTACCCAATGCCCGAGGCCCCCACTCCATACGCCCTTGGAACCAACCAATTACCTTGCCCTCAGCGATCATTTCTGCGGTTTTTTTGCACAAAACATCTTCGTCAGAAATCAGCTCAGTAACACAGCCTTCAGCGGACTGTTTTTCATTATTCTTTTTCAATACAGCTGCTATCTGCTCATTACTAAATGACGGCCCCCAATAAGCATGATCCATAACAAACCGACCATCAGGAGGGCTATCAAACATAGATCTATCTATTTTTTCATCCTTAGTCTTTAATCCTTCCTCCTTTCCCTCATCTTGATGCCAAATAGCAAACGCCGCCCCGATCGCGCCACCCGCATCACCCGCAGCCGACTGAATATAAACACGCTTAAACGGCGACTTCCGATACACCTTGCCATTTGCTACCGAGTTCATCGCGCAGCCGCCTGATAGGCAAAGGTCATTTAGACGATACCGCTCATGCAAAGTATTCAACAGGTGAAAAAATGCTTCTTCATACATCGCCTGGATCGAATGGGCGATATCAAAATGTTTTTGCGTCAGCTCCTCTTCTTTACTTCGTACAGGCCCCAAAAGATCGACTAGCTTGTCAGAGAATATTTGTCCAAATGTCGGTATACCATCACTCCATTCATAGACCACATTCTCTTTATGATGCTTGAAGTATTCAAGGTTTAAGCGGTAACCACCATCCGGCATCAGCTTAACAATTTTACGCATCTCGTTTAGATAAACTGGCTTGCCATACGGTGCCAGCCCCATAACCTTGTATTCATCACCATAATTCGGAAAGCCAAGGTACTGTGTCAGGGCCTGGTAATAATTACCTAATGAATGTGGGAAAAACACTCTGCCTTCAATATTTATATTTGATCCAGCACCAACTCCCCATGCCCCACTAGCAAAGTCGCCAAAACCGTCAACAGAAATTACCACGGCCTCATTAAATGGTGAGACATGAAAGGTAGAAGAGAGATGCGCCATGTGATGTTCAACTGCATGCACCTTGGCAGAAAATCTTGAATTTATAAAATACTTCTGAAATTGCACATCCAGTCCTTCACGATCACGACGATTGCGCAGTTTATCAATAATAAACTTAACTTCCGGGCGCGTATGAATTGTATATCCGATCTTTTTCCAGAAATTCGCCTTTGAATCCTGGTTAATCGCAACCATATCAACATCTTTCAGGCTAATACCCGCTTCGCACAGACAATACGCAATCGCTTCAGATGGGAATCCCGCCCAGTGTTTCCTGCGACGAAAGCGCTCTTCTTCAGCTGCAGCAATCAGCTTTCCGTCAATAACGAGCGCGGCCGCAGAATCACCATGGTACGCATTTAGACCTAATATGATTTTATTTATCATAGGGGGAAAACCTTGATGACTCACTTCTTACTACTTCCTTTGCTAAGATCATACTTTTTGGTTACGACCATTTGTTGATACACTGCCTTCATTAAGCAAAACACCAGTCCATCCCTGCCATCAAGGAAACCAAGCCGCCAGAAATAACTATAGAAAAAATATATCAATGGTCGGAAAGGCATTCTCCAAGCAATACGCTTCAAAGCGGCACGTCGCTGCAGCGGGTCAAGAGAAAACAATTCATTCATACACAGGGAGCTCTCCTGCTGAATGATTTCATATTTGGCATCTTTCGTCGAATAACGGTTCTGCCTATCAAACCAATCATCAATCCCTTTCACGTTCTCATCGATAAGGTCATTTTTGAGGTCACGTATTTCGCCCTGCACTTTTTGTGTCTCTGCATGTCCGCGATTGATGTACATTACCCTGTCTTTATGAATGAAGCGAACTACCCAAGTTGGGTAGAGACTACTGTAGCGCAGCCATCGCCCCCACATATGAAAACGCCGTTTAACACGCCAGGCACCAACCCCTAGATGGTCTTCACTGGCAATTCCGCATAGTTCATCAACTAACTCAGCAGACACTTTCTCATCGGCATCAAGTATCAACACCCAGTCATTCTTTATGTCTATATTTTCAAGGGCCCAATTACGCTGCAGACCAAAGCCTTCAAAAACATTTTGAAAAAAACGAGCACCATTATCTGTGGAAATTTTTTCTGTATTATCAGTGCTAAAAGAATCCACAACTATGACATCATTACACCATTTTAAACTATCCAGGCAAACGGGCAGGTGAACCTCTTCGTCCAAGGTAAATACCATCACACTAACGGGGCACTCCTCAGACTGACTCATTCAGTGTTATCCAGTATATCTCTATAACACTGCTCCATCTGAACAGCCACCTTATCCCAAGTAAGATTTTGAGTTACCCAATTCTTTCCATGTTTACCCATAGCTACTCGCCTCTCTGAGGATAATAATAAATCATTTATTGACTCACCCAAATGCCCGCTATGTACTACTATGCCCCCCCCTGCCTTCAGAACAATTTCCTTTGCGCCAACTTCTTCTGTGACAACTACTGGCACACCTCGTATCATAGACTCCAATACAACGTTACCGAAATTCTCAGAATATGACGATAATACAAGCAGATTTGCAGTCTGCATCAACGCCTCCTTATCCACACCAGATATTGAGCGAGGCAAGAAATGTACGCGCTTATAAACACCTGATAGATATGCTTCATTAACAAGTTTTGGAAGGTAACCCTCCTCATCATTCCCTGCAATAACGAGCCGATATTCTGGCACATTACTCCAAGAACGTATCAGCCTATCTAAACCTTTCTCCCAATTGATTCGCCCAAAACTCAACACATAAGGGTCACCGTCTACAATATCTAAAACATCTTTACTAACCTCATCGCGAAAATAACTTTCTGGTTTATTAACCCCATTTGGAATCTTATAAATCACAGGGAACCTATAACTAAAGTCTTCTAACGCGGAAGCTTCTTCTGATGAAGTCACATGTAAACCCGCTGCAGCCGCGATGTTACGTTTCTCTATCATATTAAGCCATGCAGTCTTAATCCATCGACTCTTTCGATGTATCAAATCTGTCACCAACATTCCACGCGGAGAAAGCATGAAATTTTTATGTCTCCGCTTTGCTACGCGCGCAGCCGCCCATGTTGGCCAAAGATAAATGGAATGCGTATGCAAAATATCAAAACTATCTACTTGATGGCGCAGCTCATTCATCATTGACGGTGAATAATAGATTTTTCGCAAAATTGGGCTCTGAAAGTACCAGATCTTCACATCATCTATTTCCACCGGCTTACCCAAAGGTACTTGACTATCAGTTTTACCATCTATGTTAGTCGTAAATACATGTACCTCGTGACCAAGCTTTACTAGATTTGCACAAAGATTGTGAATTGAGTATATAGGCCCACCATATCGTGTTGCCGGCAAATAGGATGGTGTTATGTGGAGAATTTTCACCGGGTAGTTTCTGGATGACGCGATTTGAACATTGCAGACGCTTAATTATATAGAGTCTTTTTATTCTAACTTGATGTGAAAGTATTTTTGATTGCCATAAGAAGTAGACACTCAGTTCATAACTCTCTGCGCTAAAGATAATTGCCTAATATATAATCGACGTAATAGTTTCATGACAAAGTACTTTTGCACTATAAATACCACGATAAAGCTAGTCACTAACGAGCCAAGGATTTTGATAACTGGTGTCTCAACCTGACTAACACATGACACTACTACTATCCCTAACCCATACGAGATAATGCCTGGATACTTATTAATACTAGTAATATATTTAAACATTTTTCCAACCAGTAGCCCTAATAGAAATATAGGTATGAACATAAAATATTGACCAAGATCAATGTAGCTTTCTGCCATATACCCAATACTTATATTCGTGCCTCGCTCAGCACCAGCCATATTCAATCCTGTATATCTTCTAGTAAATAAAGAATCATTTCCAACCTCTGCTTTATCCGGAAATAAGAGGCGAGGCATTAGAATATGCTTTAACGCACTCAACCATATTTCCCCTCCCGTATGAGGCAATCTATCAGGAACCATTACCAATGCACGTCCAAAATAATCTACATAAGAAATACGCTCTGTCAGCTGATCCGCGGCTAATGCCATTTCTTTATCTACTGCTTCCACCATATCCAATAGTTTTACAACTCTATCCCCATAAGAACGGACTACAATCTGAGCTTGTGTGCCTCCACTAATGTAATAGCGATATTCTACCTTTATAGCTGTCCACAGCAGTGAGAAATAAATCAAAATACCCATCATAATCAGCAAGATAGAAAACTGCTTGAGCGCTAACTTTCTTCCAGATGCCACATATGCAAGTATAGTTATCAAAAACACTTCTCTGAAACTAGAGAAATATGCTCCCAAGCCAAATGCTAGCTCAATACAGAATGCAATAAAAAGTAACCACAAATTAGTTGCTCGGGAAAAACAAACATAAGCAAATACAAAATACACTGCCCACTTCAGCTTAGCCATGACTATTATAATCTGCGTCAGGCCTGGAATTATTCGTGAGCCATATATCATAAAAATACTAAAAGCCACATAACCGATATAGAACAACCAAAGCCTTTTAACTGAAAGATTTGTAGATTGTTGACGTATTACAACCTGATCTGATAACTTATATTTGTGGATCGCAAGACGAATACCTAATGCCAAAACCACTAAAGACATCATAGAAAGTATAATCGCCTTTTCATTATTACCCCCATAGGCATTAAGCCCATCGATACTCAGCCCCATAATATCTGCCTTATAGATTTTGGTTACCACTTGCAACCACTGAATGCCCAATATTAACAACATAATCGGGGGCTCCCCTGGTCGCCACAGCAATAGAAAAAAGATTATAAATAGTAGCGCAGCAAGGGTGGACAACAAGGGGTTCACACTCAGCAAGCCATATACAAACAAAAATGCAAACAATACCCAGACTAATTTAGGCACACCCTGCGAAACAATAAAATTTACTGGTAACTTCATCTACCTAATATTCCTTTGCTCGCATTCTCTGATGCTAGCATACCTGCTGCATCTACGATCCCGTTTGATGCAATATTTAAGGAATACGTTCGTATTTTCTGTTTAATTGCTGTTGAATTTAATGGTGTCGTCAATACTCTTTTTATAGCGTCGGCCATAGTCGAAATATCTCCGACTGGATAAACTGCCCCAGTGTTTCCATCATCTACAAGGTCAGGGGCACAACCAACTGCATTTGATACGACTACCGGCGTTCCACATGCCAATGCTTCATTCACGACAAGTCCCCATGTTTCACTAGCCGACGGTAAAACCAATAAATCTGCAGAAGCATATACCTCAGGAAGTTCTGACTGATTCAAAAATCCTGTGAATATTGCAGACAAATTAGCTCTTACTACTGCATCTCGAAGTGATAATTCCAACTCTCCTGAACCAACAAAAACACCATGCACATTCATACCTTCATTTTTTAAAATTTCCAATGACTTCACGACGTCCATTGCACGCTTGTTTTCTAAAAATTTACCCACAAACAAGACTAGATGATATCCCTGCCTACAGCCCAATCTCTTACGAACCTCCTGCACATCAGTATTGGACGCTTTGTCAGAAAACCATTCATTATCAATACAGTGGGGTGAAAAGAATAGTTTTTCACTTTGAACCTTATAGTGCTCTAAATATTCCTTATTTTTTATCCCTACATATAAATATGCATCAAAATACTGCAGCAATTTTGGATACACAATCTCTTTAACTATCTTCTTTACCCTACTCCTTGGAGTCGTCAATTGAGAATCACCTCGTACCATCACAGGTATACCAATTCGATGTGATGCGCTAACCGCCTGCCAATAACATCTCAAATACCAACCCGTAATTAAGAAGACATCAAACCCCCCATCTCTCACCTCATTATATATACCTGGAGTATCACACCCAAAATAATTATTAACGCTAGGTTTTAATGATCTATTGATTAAAAACTTGTAGTTATAATCAGAAAATAAATCTATGTCCCAGTCGAAGGCATTTCCAAACCCAGCTTTTGCTTGGTCAGTTGAACTTTGATTGTGCGCATAAAATACATGGAGATCCATCTTTGTTGAAATTTCTCGAAATAACGGCACTTGATACTGTATTGGGTGGCTAGATAGGATGCCTAGTCGAAATGTCATAAGTTTACTCAGACATGTGAATGATAGACATTTTCCCATGCGCGATTATATCTTACGCGCCCAAAACGAACTGTAGAATCATTTAATGCAGCAGCCCCCATCTCCTTTAATCTCTCGGTATCACTTAACATCCATTGCAATGCTTTAATTAATGCATTTGTCGACCTTTCTTCACAAATATAGCCATCAATCTTATGCCTTACCATTTCCGGCGAACCTCCAGACGGAAAGACAACAGATGGCACAGACTCACTTTTAGCCTCTAAGACTACGTTTGCACTTGGCTCTTCCCATATAGAAGGAAGAACGTGTATTGCGGCAGTATTGAAATATTTTTTTGGGTATTTAACATACCCGTGAAGTACAACCTTGTCCTGTAAACCATACTCGAGAATTAGTTGGAATAATTTCTCTCGAAAAATAGTGTCATATCGGGAGCCGCCTAATATATCCAAAGATATTTTCTGGAAATCATTTTTCAGCGCATGGACTGCATCGATCAATAGCAACAATCCCTTATGCTCTGCAAGTTGCCCTATGTATATCAATTTATAGCTACAATGTGACCCCTCAATTGTATGCCTTTCGAGTTTATTGCTATCTGCCCTCTCCGGAACTAAATTATAAATTACTGAAACCTTGTTAGCATTTAGCCCATAGATAATTGCTGTTCGTCGAACATAATTTGAATTTGCCACGACATGCTTGCATCTTCGCATTGTCATTTTCCATATCCTTAAATTGAATGGCGAGTCATCTGGAGGGCAATCACCCATACGGTAAATCAACGGTATATTCCTGAGCATCAGCGCCACATATAAATATGAGTACACAAGCGAGGACCCCAAGTGTATATGCGTAGGTTTATATTTTCGAACAGCATTAAAGAATAGCCAGTTACATCGAATTACTGCTTTAATATATGTTATAACTATAAGCGGGTGCTTCTTAATCCATTTTTTAGACCATTGAGGTCCAAATGGCAAAGAAAAACTGGGGATCTTCAGTATATTCAGTTCCTCTTCCACATGATTATCTTCTTTAGCATTTACACCAACAAACACATCTGCCCCCATGTCACATAATGCTTTGTAAACAGTAATATTACCGCGTTCATGGCCAAATAAATCCAAGCCATTTAGAGCAGAAATTACCCTTACACCATGAAGCGGGGCATTAGATTTAGTCATTAGATATACACTCACTCAAGAAACGGCAAAGTATTTCGGCACTCCCTTTATCTCTGTATGGTATAAAAGCCTCATCATCTAACGGTAATACCTTATTGATTAGATTTTGAGAGAACCATGATTTTGTAATATCGTTCGCTAAAGAATCTTCATTTAAAGGAGATTTGAACGAGATGCAAACTGCTCCTCTTACTTTATCAAGCAAATCGATCACATTACTATTCTTATTAAAAATAGCGAGCAAGGGCTTACGTGCTAGCAAATAAGGATAGATCTTTGATGCACTATAGTCAGGATCATCCGACCCAATTACTAGCAATGCATCTGCATCAGTTAAACATTTCAAGCCTTCAGAATAGGGAATGCGTTCACTGTGCTCCTGAACTCGGTCCGCAAGCCCAAATTCCTCTGCTAATGACATTATTTGGGGCGTTGCTCTTCCCTTTGGAGCATATGAGGTTCCTATAAAGTGAAATTTCAAACGACTCAGTTTATCCATTTGCATATTTGATACTATAGATTTAAATAAGGCTCGTAACACCGGGATCATATCAGGACCACCGCGACCAACGTAAACCCAATGAAAATATCCATCTTTTGGATCAAACCAACTTTGTGTAATTTGTGTACTTGATAGCCGTTCAAAGTCGCGGGCAGCCCCTGGGAACGGCTGAACCAAAACCTTCTGGTTATCAAACCACGCATACCGTTTTGCCAATTTTTTTGGGTAACCGGGAGATACGGATGTAATGCCACTACATTTTTGGAGCACATAAGGCTCCATCCAACGGTGTATTGCTTCAGCTACCATATATTTCAAACGCCCACCTGGTGGTCTAATTTCTGGGTGTTCACGATAATAGTCATTAACCCAAAGGTCTTGATAATCCATCACGAAAGGCACACCAAACTTCCGCTTCCAACGTGGACCTAAAATGTGAATTTCAAACACTGTAGTTGAGAAATAAACCAGATCAAAATCACCTTTTACAAGCAAGCTGTCACCTAATATAGCCATCGGCCATAAAGCTCGAAATCCCAATGTTCCTAACCCAGGAATCCTAGACCACCCTATACCTAGCGCATTAGCCCGGTGCACCTTTAAATCAACATCAAGCCCCTCAACTAACCAAGGATCAAGCGGCGCTGATACACGATCTGGAGATACTACTAATACTTCAGGTTGCCATCCATTTCTCTGAAAAAATGGAAGCAGCATACGTACCCTCTGCATATCAGCGGTATTAATCGGTGGAAAATATGGGGACACTATCAGGATCTTTTTCATCCCAACACCCCACATCGAATATTCTCATAATTCACTTTACCAACATCCACAAGCGTCTATACATCCAGTGCCAGCAAACCAACAATTAGAGAATGCCCACTATAAATAATCAATAACTTACACTGTGGCCACATAATAATGTCTAGATATATTTAGTTCCTACAGCTTCGCTGCCAAAGCTGTGGAAAGGTCAAAAATAATATCACATTAAATATTTAAACAGCTCCCTGATAACAAGCATGCTTGTTGTCACTTACTCAGTAATTAAACAGCTCTTGCCTCGACATTCAACAAGCAGCGGCAACCATCAACAGTACTGGCGTATTGCCTATGTTCTCCAGTTTAATTAACTTATACTGATCTATGATAGTACAGAACCTATAATATCTATAAATATTCTACTTTCATTTTCCCAACAATAGACTTCATTTGATTTATGAATGGCTTTGGCTTTACCATCTATGGGAAATAATATGGCTCTTACGCACTCTACAATACTAAGATAATCTCCAATATCTACTAATTGAATGCCATCCGGATTACTCCTTGCTATAGATTCCTGGCCTTGTGTCTTAGTCGCTATACAGGGTATCCCGCTAAGAAGGTAAGTAAATATTTTATTTGTAACACAGATATCACGGTTTATAGAATTTGGTTGCCCAAGTGCGAGCCCAATATCATGACACTGCGCTCTAACAATCATTTCTTCTGGAGGCCTTAAGCCAAGAAATACCAATCGACGTTCAGATACATTGTACTGTTTTGCCAGTCCGTAAATTGAGGCTTTATAATCCTCATTACAATTACCACGCATTCTTAATTGAACGTTTTCAGGCAAATACCGTAACGCTTTCACTATATCTTCCAAACCCCTTTCTGGACCTATCGTTTGACTAAACCAATAAAGACTAAAAGTTCCAGTTAGCTTTTCCTTGTTCTTCTCATCCGACGACAATGGGAAATCAAGGTCTGTTTTAGGAAAAACATTTAAAATAGTTACAGGCATTTTTATGGTAATATCTCTATAATAAGCTTCAGATATCCCATCGGATGCCGCCGTAATATAGTCGCACTGCGGCATATACTTTGACTCTATCTTTTCAACAATAAGCTGTTCCTTGGTGACTATACCTGAGTTAGTAAATTCGCCGCGATGATAATCCTCTGCGTCGAAACCCAACTTCCCATGATGTTTTTTCGCCGAAATATATGCTGCAGGTAACGCGGCCAAATTATGCGCAATATATAACCTTGCTGGTATTGATAATGCTACACGTTGCAGATCCCAAGACACCGGGTGCAAAGCCAGTCCATTTAGCCAAAAAAATATACTGTCGTCACCAACATAATTTAACAATAGCTTCGCCAACCTTTGGGTAACTACTTGCATCACTCTCTTTGGCTTAGTAGCAAAAGGGCCAAATGGAACCCATGACCATGTACAATTCCAAGTCATGAAATGTTGATCTGATAAATCAGCCCAGTCAATAAACTTACTGGCTACTACATGCACGCTATAGCCATTCTCCAATAAAGATGACAACTCCTTAACCAACCTTGGGTTGGTAGACGGATGACCAGTTGTCACCAAACATACATCAACAATGTTCCTAGTTGGCGCTCCAATCAACAATGCAACATACCTAAATATAGTCGCTCATACGCATCAACAATAACATGTTCACTAAATCTTTCTTCAAATACCTTTCTACATTCTTCGCGTGATATTGAAGACAATTGCAACACTGCATCACTCATACCTTCAACAGTATCTCTGATAAATCCGTTTACGCCATCCTGTACTATTTCAGGAATTGACCCTCTTGGAGGACCGATGACTGGCGTTCCACACGCAAGCGCCTCCGCCATTACAATGCCAAACGGCTCATTCCATTCAATAGGCATCAATAAAGCTGCAGCCTTGCCTAACAAACTATTCTTTTCCGTATCGTTAACAGGTCCAACATACTTTATATTTTCATCTAAGTATGGTTCGACCTCTTGTTTATAATATCTTTGATGGAGATCCTCATCCGGTATATTTCCTGCTATAATTAGGCGACGTGAACTACGTCGTGCAATCTCTATTGCATTATGCGTACCCTTAATCCTCTCGACCCTACCTAAAAATATCAGTGGCGCATCAATAGATACCCGCGGATTATTTTTATAGAGGCCCAAAGGAACACCGTTATATACTGTCTTAGCTTTGGCCACACGGATAATTTGGTTTGTAATGTAATCGGAACATCCGGTAAAGATGATGGACTCATTCCTGGATAGTTGCATATAATTTTTAATACGAGATAGAGTGGGCTCTCGTTGATACGACATTATTTTAGGGATTGACGATCTAGCTACCAGAATCATGTTCGCCAGCCGACCAAAGCTGTGTATTATGTCTGGCTGAATACGGTTTATAACTTTCTTAACAAAAGCCATATTCTTTATAACCCCCAGTTTAGAGAAAGGATCAACGCTTGAGAATCCAATCAATTCCGCTGATGTATTCGACTCGGGGTGAGCGATCAAAATCACCTCATGCCCAATATCTGAAAGCCCCTGACAAAGCATATCTATTACTCGCTCTATACCCCCATAATTCTGCGGCGGGACTGGAATGTAGGGGTCTGCTATTAACAGTATTTTCATGAAAAAATATATTTTAATTAAAAATTAGATATGTAATTTCTACGAATGAATGTAATTATGTATTGTGTATAAAATACATCACGATATTTCTCTCGCAATTGCAATGCCCATTATTTTCCTAATTATTCATTGCGCTAATTACTAATATCTCATATGGAGACGTAATCTTTGCTTACACTATATTTTATACATAGTCATCTACTTATAGCGCGTTAAAATTATTTAATAATTGCATGCCATAACGATGACTTTTTTCAGGATGGAATTGAACACCGATAATATTATCATAGCCAGTTATGCAGCAAAACCTATGCCCATGTTCTGATATAGCAATAACATGTTCACCGTAACTCGGTACCGCATAGTAACTATGAACAAAATAGAAACGCGCATCATCGCCAAGACTGTTTAATATTTTATGATCTCTTACCGCTAAAATATCGCTCCAACCCATATTTGGCACCTTGATTTTCGTCGGAGCAAGATCTGAATCAAAGCGCTTAACCACTCCCGGGATCCACCCCATGCCTTGTTTCTTGCCCTCTTCTGAGGAGTCAAATAATAATTGCATGCCTAGACATATTCCCAAGAGTGGGAATTTCTTATCTACAACTAGCTTATCGAGCTCATCTAAATATCCATTTTTCGACAACTTCTCTATCGCTGAGTCAATCGCCCCCACTCCAGGCAATATCAATTTACTACATAGCTTCATCTCATTCGGACTGCGTATGTGGCGCGCACTAACATCTAATTTTTTAAGCATACGCAATATTGAGCCTATATTGCCCATTCCATAATCAATCACACCAATCATACTGCTTCCATATCATTATCTTCATTACCGGTAAGGTTGTATATAATATTTGCCAATTTCGATGTGGTTGAATCCGCGGAGTAATTCTTAAGGTACTCAGAATTATATTTTCTTTTTACCCCATCATTAGCAAGTTGGAGCAATGTTTTAACACACTCATCTACATTATCTGGATCGCACACAACCCCTGACCCGCTCTTCAAAATAAATTCTCGCTGTGATCCAGGTGATACATATCCCAATACCGGTTTATTTGCTGATATATAATCAAAAGATTTAGATGCTAGACAATAATCCTCTCCCCCCTCCACCTTAATAGAGGTAGAGAGCATAATATCCATGCTATCAATAAATCTTTTTGCTTCATGTTTTGAGAGCCACCCATGCCAACAACAACAGTCGTCAACATTCCACAGCTTCGCCATAACTAATAACCAGCTAGGTGCATTACCAGCATAATGAAACTCATAGGTGTTCTTTTTATTTGGAAATCCTTTCCTCAATTCCGAAAGGGCTCGAAAAAAATAAAAGGGCGTCCGATATATCCATCGTTGTTTCGTAGCATAATAATGCAACCATCGGTGAACAGGCTTCTTATACCATGGCACTACACCGTCTTCATTTTCATATATAGGATCGTAGTAGAAGCTGCCTATATACCCTATCTTATATACATTCTTCCCCGGTTCGAGACATACTGAATCTCGCTCTTCATCAAACTCTTCGTACGCATTTGGTATAACATGAATTTTATCTCTAGCACTCTTATAGATACCTATCTCCATATTTGCTAATTGCGGAGTAACACATACCACAGCATTAGCAGCTTGCAAAATACGCCTCTCGCGTTTCACTATCAAACTATAATGCCAAAAAGCACGAAATGGATTGCTTCCCCATTGCGACCAAGCGTCACGCATATCAACAATAAGTGGAACTGATAATTTGCTTTTTGCTATAAGGGCCGCTTGATACATGAAAAATGGCGGCATCGTTAAATATACAGCATCAACCTCATATTTATTTTTTACCTGACATAAGATATTTTCGAAGGATTCCTCCATCCGATCAAACATGTCATCCTTTTCAAATAATATTTTAGCTATATATGACCGCGCCTTATGAAGCTTGCTCTGCTCACTAACATATGTAATATTATATCGGAGCGCCTCGTTGGGCACTTGGGACAACAAAGAACAATCGATACGGTACTTGTAAATAGTCTCTGCATCTTCAGGTGACACTGTAACCACAATAGGCTGTATCCCATATCTTGGCAAATACTTAACAAAACGTAGAGATCTATTCACGCCAGCTGACTGCATTGGGGGAAACTCAAATGCTATAAATAATACTTTTTTCACTGGAAATAATACCAATACACCACTATTAAGAATTCCTCTAACACTCTTATCTTATCGGTCGGCAGTACTGAGTAACGAGATCTATAATTTCAGAGCCAGTACTCAAGTATTTTCTAATGCAATTTTGATCAACCACAGAGCTGCTTCCATCCCCAATATGTTGTTTTCATAACAAACTCTTATAATTTTAACCTTGCCTCCAACCCGCCATTTTAGCTAATTTTGTAATAGGCCTTATAACACCCATAAGATTTCTCAGCAGAATAAGTTGGTATTCATCTGTTCCATATTCCTCATGGTTTTTATTTGGCAGAGACAACACCCGATGAAACTCTTCATTAGTAAATCCTAATTTTCGAGCAACATACTCCCTATCCTCTTCTTGGAGGCGCAAATCATAGGTAGGCTTCATTAATTCTGCTAGCGCTTCATCACGAGTCATCTGGCCAGACAAAATCAAATTTGACAAATGCGCCTTCCGCTTATCAATATTAAATTTCTTAGGTAATATATATCCTTGGTAGAAACGGGTAAAAATTGATTCAAAATGTTTTCCACCATAGTCACGCCATTCAAACTCGTTTTTTAACAGATCTACTGCTTCATTTTTATTATATTCAATCAAATCAAGCAATCTCACATCTATCATCGTATGGCGCATCTTATACCACGCTGACTGCCACACACCTAATGCAGGCAATTTCCTTAATTTTTTCTCGCCATATCTACGATGTATATTTTTCATATTCGTCAAATCGAACTTCCTATAAAACCACTTTCTGGGAAGAAGCCATTCTGTTCTATAGTTATTTCCAGATATAATGTACTTAATATTGTGTTGCCGAGCGACTTTATAAAGCGCACCAAATATCATATGGTCTGTCGGAACCTCCAAGTCTAAAACAGAAGCCCTAAAATATGCGCGCTGCAAATCCCTAAACTCAGGCCAATCCATAACAAAAGTATGCAAATCTAAGCTTAACTTTCGCGTAATGTTCTCAATGTTCGCTACAACTAGCTCATTATTCCAGCCATTATCAAAATGCACTATTAATGGTCTTAACCCCAATTCCTTAACTAGGTAGGCCAAATATGAGCTATCAACACCGCCACTAAGCCCTAATATGCAATCGTAGGTTTTATTTTTTCCCACAGAGCGGATTCTTTCCACCGTGTTATACAAGTTTTTTTCACGCTCCTCCAATATTGGCATATTTTTAAGAAATGCCTGATATTCATGCCAGTAGTTGCATACACCTCCTTGATCAAAAGATATGTCTGGGTCAGTTGTGTCCATTACTAACTTCTGACACATCTTGTGATTTAGAACTTCATTCTCTGGGTTCTTTTCAAAACTTAATGTCTTTTCTTCTTGAGCGCTCATTACACTATTCTCTTATAAAATGATTCCATCAGTACGTTCTGATCGGGATAAGTAATTAAAATACCTTGCCCTTTTTTCTGATATAAGAACATACTACCCGCCGCAACCGCTGAGCACCCGCCTTGAGTAATTGCTGAAACAAAGTCTTGAACGGACCCTGCTCCTCCACATGCTATTACAGGAACATCCACTGCCGAACTTGCCTTCCTTAGAAGAGATAAATCGTAACCATCAAAAGTCCCATCACGATCAACTGATTGCACCATGATTTCACCTACACCATGCTCACAGAGCCTTCTAGCAACATCATTTATTTCATGATTGATTTTACTTGAGCTAACCACGCGATATTTCCCAAAAATGTTTTTCCTAACATCAATGCATGCAACAACAGACTGACTCCCGAATTCTGCCGAAGCATCTTGAATTAATCTTTCAGAGGTTAACGCCATCTTCCGCAATACAATTTTTCGATGCCTGCGTGAAAAAGCTGCTCCATTTGGTAAATATTCGAAACTCCCCCTCCATAACTAACAGGAATAAAAGCCTCACTAACAATATCAGTTATTAGGGGGAGATTAGGCTCCCTTTTATCTCTTGAAGCATCAATATCTAGAATCAGTAGCTCATCTACTTCTTTACCATTAAATATTTTTACCGCATTAATTGGATCGCCTATATACGTCCTTTTCCTAAATTTGATTGTTTTAACCAAACCACCATTTGTATCTATTAAAAGTACAGGTATAACTCTAATACGCTTCATTTATTTTACATTCTTATTTCTGAGATCGGCAGTTAAGGCTGCTATCGTTATTGTCTTTACTGGTTTTTACTACTCTAAAGTATTATTAATGCTTCCAGGTTTCACTAGAAACAAAGTAGAAGTAGGAGTTTAGATTCTTGGCAAGATGTATATACTCATTATAAAGCATGCTATCGCTAGCTAGTCCTACCAACATACCCATAACGGGTACTGCAGAAATAATACAAGGAGGGATTTACAGTATATTCAACACCTTGAAAATAATCCAATCATCCAATACCCACGATCAATTGTACGCGGCCATATTGACCGAATATAATTTTTTAGCTGGCTTCTCTTTACTTCTTTAGGCGGAAGCTTAACCAATTCACTCTTTACGTCCATATTATGATTGTTTTTGGATGTATATCCACATACAGGACAAATAGGGGACGTGAACCTATGTTTTTCTTTCTTGAAGAACAAGCCAGATTTAATCTTATAATATGTTCTAAACCCAAGGTAATTAGTCACTGGTACTGGGTAGACTTTTTTCTCCAGACAAAACCCATATGACTCCAACATTTTATCGAAATTACTTGAAGAAAATGACCTTAGATGTAAATCCAAATTAAATTTAGTATGGCATGATGGGCATGTTGTCATATTATCTTCAATCTGCTCCTTATAAGGAACACCAATCAAAATATATCTTCCAGATATTCTAGCTAACTCTTTAAGCGCCAATTCATAATTAGGAACTGGTAAGTGCTCCAGAACCTGAAGGCTCGTAACACAGTCATAACTCATATTTTCAAAGTTTGACAAATCTACAATATCTCTTTGATATTTATAATCAGCATCAACATGTTTAAGCGCTTCTTTACTGCGATCAATACACGATATTTGGATATCCGGGCGTTTCCCCCTTAAATACTTTGCAAAAATACCATTACCGCAGCCAACATCTATTACAGACTTAACTTTTAATGGAATCAAATCAATAGTCTGCTCGATTCTCTGTATATTAGCAAAGTCCTCAACCATCCCTACTTCCCAGAAACTGCTATCTTCATAATACTCTTCTTCAAATGTCTTCATATGTAATTCCATAATATCAGGGCATTATTCACTCATATCTACAAACTTAACTTCCTGATACTTCAAGTTATTTTTACCTTGTGAAAGATAGTAGCCTCTAACCCCGTAATAAATATACATGCCACTATATATTAGTGTGTACGCAAGAATAATGCTTTCCACATCACCGAACGCATAAAATGAAAGAAACAAACTACTAATTAATGTTACCCCGCCTATAATCTGGATAAACAAATCCTCTGCCTGACGCTCTGAAATAATAAAAATTGCCGACAGTGGCGAACAAATCAAACGAAACATAAAGAGCCAGCACAATATTTGACTATACTCTCCGGCAACTCTCCACTTTTCGCCTAGAACAAATGCAAATAAAGCTGGCGCAATCAATACCATGATAATGGTTATAGGTAACGCAACAGCTGTCATGCCAAGTAACATCTTTATATATAGCCCACTGCATTCACCAGTAGTGGCGTACTGTTTTGCCGCCCTTTGAATAAACACTTCAGTTAATGATTGAGCAAACAGGGCATTCGGTAATCCTAACAAGCGATTACTCATATTAAACATCCCTGTGCTTGCCGCCCCAACAAAACCAGTTATGACTAAAATTGGCATTTGCCGTGTAACTTGATTAAATAGGTTTGATGCAGATGAGTATAGTGGAAAACGATAATATCTCTTCATCTGCACTCTTGTTAATTTCCATGAAACTAACAATATTTCACTCCCCCCCTCCTTATAGAACAATATGGACAGCATGATAAACCCGGAGATACTCCCCACGAATGACCCTACGACCAACCCCCAGCCTTCGCCAACATAAACACCCAAAGCCAAAGATGTAAGCGTAGAAATAATGACGATCAGAAACCTAGAAATACTTATCGCTTTAAATTTCTGCTTTCTATTTAGCCAGGCTATAAAAAAGCTTGCCATACCACCTGGTATTATTGAAATCGCTATCAAAGGAACCCAATCCACAATGCCCGAAAAGTTACTGCCCTCTAACCATCTTTCAAGTGGCAAAAGATAGCCAAGCATAATAAACACCATAGTAAGCAGACCCAGGACAATCCCACCTTTAATCAACGCAAGCGATTCAGCATCGTTTTTCGGAAGCAAAACAGCATCTTGGTACTGTAATGTTGCTGAAAAACTTATAAGCCCAGTTACCGCGATAAACAAAGCAAGAAAACCATATGCAGCAGGGTCATACAGTCTTGTCATGATTGGTACCGTCACTACAGATACCAATTGCGTTGCTCCCGTGCCAAGCGCAAGAACTGAGCTATCTTTCAGGAATTTACTCTGCAAGATGCGTTTTATTTCTGAGTAAATACTCATTTTTCAGAATACTACTATCAAAAACAATAACTAACCTAGCTTTTTCGCTCTAAGTAATCTTGTATTTTGCTATTAGCCATATTTATTCTTAATTCAGATCGATAGACACCACACAACATTCGATGACTAGCAATAAGTCCGTTTAACGGGCCAATTAAAGCGACAATAACCTTCCTATTATTGCTTTCATAATTCCACAAGATGACATTCAGTAATTATATTTCCTTGAATTCCTGATACAAAAGATAAGTGGGCAGAGTAAATAACTCACACAAAAACCTCCCAACGTCTTACCACTAACCCAATTGGAATACTTTCCATGGTGCTTCGCGGCATGACAAGAGTAATATTAAATATAAAACTTCTGCGCTAATTCTTCTTTCAACAGTTTTTATTGCCCAATATTTAAATGTAGAAATTTTCCACTCTTTATTTCTAATCGATACAACTTCTTTTTCTTATTCAGAAAAAACCGAAGATTTTACTGCAACCCCAAAATATACGCAAAACCCAATAGAACTCTCCTGCAGACCATTCACGAACATGTTGATCAAATTCAGGAGTATTAGCAACAGCATCAAAGGGGCTTCTAAATTTATTAGGAGTCGTAATAATTGCCTTAGGTGATATCAGTAAAAGCTCCATAAGAAAACGCCCATAGGCATAAATATGCTCTACCACATCTATTGCTACCACTAAATCCACCTCATCTTTTTTAAAATGACTCAGCGGAAATTTACAGTGAGTTATATTCGGTGCAGTTCTATTCTGTTCAGCGTATTTCCGGGTTTCATCATGAAACTCTGATGCATATATTTTACATTCTGGTTTTGATCTAGCTAGCATGTATGAAAACATGCCTGTACCACTACCTACTTCTAGTATCACTTTAGGTTCGCCAACTAACGTACAAACAGCACGATTAATTAGCATAATGTCCAATGGCTCAAAGGGTCCTCCTAGTGCTTGCCTTTGTAGCTTGATTTCTAAATTACTCGGGCCATATTCTGGCCGCTCTTGATATTTATCTTCGAATAATTTTAGTATTAATTTATCAAGAATAAACACCAGCCTTCGCAGATTCTTTCTCGGTGAGAAATACCAATCTGCCTTTTGCAGCAATTTATTCACTATTTGCCTTCGATTCATGCCTCGAATTCTATTCCAACGTTTCATCATAGACTCTTTAAATCCAATTATTTTTGTATTTTATATCTACCTAGATTTACTAGTTTCAGAATCAATAATTTTCCAATGCGCTAGCAAGGTTAATATTCTAAATAACTTATTTGGTTGAGAAGACCAATCTTCTAAACGATCTCTCCACGGATCAAAACCACACACTAAGGTCATACGTCTCCGTTGCTCTAATGTAGCAGACTCCCACAATCGTTTAAGTGTCTCACTATTTCTGGCGTACCACCCATATTCAGGCCAAGACGCATATGATGGAGGGTGGCCATCATCCATTTCCGTCTCTTCTGAAGTTTTTTTGCTCATTTTTCTTATTAACCATCCTTTTGTAAAAACTACCAACTTTTTAAACATACCTGCATCTAGTGCCCATCCATAGTTTGAATCTACGACATCTTCCGCACCCTCACAAACCAAGGTTGCTGCCATACCCCATACTTCCCCATTCAATTTCCATTTTGCTGGGATTCTTGCATAGCACTCTGCAATTCTTGAATCGGCAAGAAAGGTATCGTAAGGATAAACTCTATACATGGTCTGTCCTGACACTGATACCGCATAACATGCTGGACGAATTCTACGATCTTCCACTTCTAATCGATCTTTATCAGATTGTAATTTTATTGGTGTGCCTGCAAACCAGCTATCGAATCTTTGCTTTATGTTTTCAGTGTATTCAACTGGGACTTGTTCACGATAATTTGGCAAAAAAGCATCCACACGTTTATTTACAAATCTATTTATCGGCAGGCATTTCCCAAACAGACGATAGCAATCTTTTTCCAGACCATACCCTTTGAATAACCAGTCTGTTGTACATGCGGACATCACTAACTCCGCCCCAGTCTCCATAACCTGAGAATAAACCCCTAAATAATGACTATCCTCGGTTGACCACATACCTCCAGACCAACGCGTATTATCCATGTGTAACCTTGGATAGTAATCACTGTCTCGCTGAATCCCTATGTATTTTGAGCCACTTATCATGCATAAAGATTCTGCAGTTTTTGACTCTAATGTTGGCCTCTCATAAAGATTAATCCCCGCAACCTTTGAACGGTCATTAGATGAATAAAGGAGCACACGAGAATCTGCCCCTCCGCTAATAAAAAATGCACATGATGAAACCGTCGCCGTCCTTTCGCCTATTGAAGTAAGAATAGCCTTTGCCAATTCTTTTGATGCGATCGATTTGTTTTTATAAAAGCTTTTTCGAAAAGGTTTCCAATATTCACTCTTAGTATTACTGCCTAATTTAATCTTCCAACAACAATGTGACGCAGCACCCGCATATTTTAGGTGTTTATAGTATGTATTAGGTGGGGTAACTCGCCAAGCACTGATAAATTCAGCCATAGAGGTCAAATCCAATGTGGTGTCAGCTTGCTCGTCTTTCAATAAATCATCTGGAAATGTACATATCACACATTGGCTTATTTCATCCTGCTTATAAAGGAATACTGGATGATAACCAAACTGATCCGTCCAAAGATGAACCTCATTCTGTTGTGGGTCCCATATAATTATTACTGCTGCTCCATTATATGGCGTTACTTCTTTTTTTTTGTTTAAATATCTCTCGAGGATAAGACGACTCGCTAAACCGCCCTTATAAGGCAGCATTTGTGCGCGCTGCCAATCATCTATTGTCCAAGATGTCCTGCCTCCCACAATAACATGGACTCCCGTGTCTGGATCATGTCCAGGTGAGAATTTCTTTTCATCATCATGACTAAGCCACACATATCCAAAACCAGAAGGAAAAATAAAACTTCTTTCTACTTCACTATCGAAACGCATATATTCAGCAACTGCATCCAATCGGTGTTTTGAAGCACCCTGCAATGTTACATATAGACCGGCCACTTAACTTATCTCCATTAGTAAACTAGATATGTAGTAATCATAAAAAGGCAAGATTGCAGACCATACCATCGTAAGTTAAACCAAAAACCAACCAAACACATGTGAATTTGAATATGGAATAACCCCCGACGAGGCTACATACACTCAGCATGTATTAAACATGCTTAACTACAGGGAAGTTGCAAAAATACTGGGCTTTCCTAAAACAGCCAAGCAACTCTCACACCATTGCTTATTATGATATCCTCACACAAAGCGTGCGAAGAGGATTTTTTCTAGCCATCTTTCCTAAGGCACTATCCTAAGGCACTATCGATTGAACCGTAAAGCTTAATTACTTGCGCCGCAAAACACTCATAGAATCAACCTGCTCGACTATTTCAAACCTCTGATCAGACTGAATATGAGATTTGAAATATTTATAGGAACCTAGATCCTTCACTTTGGCGTTATACGCAGGAACCTGGGTATCATGCAATGCAAGCAAACCACCGGCTACAACACGGCCTGACCAATCTGCCCAGTCACATGTAATTCCTTCCAAGGAATGATCGCCATCAATAAAAACTAGATCAAACTCACCATCGATTATCCCTGCAGCTTCATGGCTATATTTCTCAATAAATTGCACATTATGCCAGCCACTACTTTTCTTTATTTCCCGACGAGCAACATATCGTCCCCAACACACGCCTAAGCGGCCAGGGATAAATGGATCAACAGCAAATAATTTACCTTTTGGTAGCATATTATCAGCCAGTATTTTTGTAGTAGCGCCTTCATAAACGCCTATCTCTAAAATTCTCTTTTTCCCGCTTACATATTTCACAAGGCATTCACGTTCAGCTACGCTAGTTTGGGTATGCGCATTATCTATACCAATGAAATATTTAACGAAATGTAAAAATGCTTTTCCTGCCATTCTTTTATAGTCCTCCTAAAATAAGGCGGTATTATTACCTTTTAGGTGCCCAGGGAGCTCTTAAGCTACCCATGGTTAATACAACATAACAGCAGACCCATGATAATTATTTTTACACGTCATAAAGTCTCTGTGTTTCTGCAGCCACTAATTTTTTCACAACGTCACACATATATGATTTTGCCTTCCATCTTAAATTTTCTGCAGCCTTAGATGGATCTGCTCGACTAACAGCAAGATCAGTTGGACGCATAAGCGTTGGATCAATATTGACATAGTCACGCCAGTCTAGCCCAACGGCATTGAATACCTCCTCGACAAAATCCTTCACAAAATCCTTCAAAGGAAGGGTCTTTCCAGTAGCAATAACATAATCCCTGAAATCATCTTCTTGCAACATCCTCCACATTGCTTCCACGTACTCAGGGGCCCATCCCCAATCACGCTGAATTTCCAAGTTCCCTAGGAACAGCTGTTCTTTACTACCTGCCGCAATCCGACATGCCGCACGCACAATCTTTTGTGTAACGAAGCGTTCTGGACGCAACGGTGATTCATGATTAAACAAAATACCGGAACATGCATAAAGACCGTATGCTTCTCGGTAATTAGCGACTGCCCAGAAGGCCGCTGATTTTGCTACAGCATAAGGACTCCGGGGCCTGAATGGCGTATCTTCATTGGCGGGTATGCCGCCAGCTTCGCCAAAACATTCACTTGAGCCTGCATTATAGAAACGAATATTCTTATTTAGAAACCGAACCCCTTCTAGTGGATTAAGTGTACCAATAATTACACTCTCTAAAGTTTCCACTGGCTGCTCAAAGGATAGCCCTACTGAACTCTGCCCGGCTAAATTGTATATCTCATGAGGGTTCCAGCGAGAAAGTACTTGGAGCACACTTCTAAAGTCATTAATGGCCATAGAAACAACCTCTACTTGATCACGTATACCCAATCTGATTAAATTCGAAAAGCTGCTCACTTGAGCATCACGAGAAGTTCCTACTACGTTGTACCCGCGCTCAATAAAAAAGCGAGCAAGATATGCCCCATCCTGACCTGATATTCCACAGATAAGAGCGGTCCGCCTTGTATCTAACACAACCTTTGACATTATCGTAAAGACACCACTTCTCGGGTAGCATTCGCGAGCCGATCCACAAATGCTGGCCAAGCAAAATAAGACAGCGAGGGCAAAAGCCGTTTTGGTTTCTTTAATGCAGTGAGGATAGCCTCTTGAATAGACTCATAGTCATCCGGATCTACCAATTCCCCAAGATTTCCATCTAGAAGAGCTTCACGGCTTCCATCTATTTTACTTCCAATAGCCGGAACACCACAGGCCAACGCTTCGAGAAAAACAAAACCAAATCCCTCACCCCGACCGGGCATAACGAATACATCGGCTAAACGAAAATGATCAGCTTTTTCATCTTCAGGCACAAAGCCTGTAAATATTACATTTCCTGTTAAACCCATTAGTTTTACTTTTTCTGACAAGCGTTCGCGATCATCACCATCCCCCGCAATTAGGTACACAAGAGAAGAGTCCTGCTTTAACAATTCAGGCATGACATCTATAACTTCATCAAAGCCCTTGTATTGCTCTGCCGCCGAAAGACGCCCCAATGCTAACAGTACTTTACGCTCTTTAATTCCATAACGCTCCATTAGATCCTGTCGCTTTGGATCCACGGTATAACGATCAAGGTGAATAGCATTAGGAAGAATTTCAAATTTCTCTATGGGGAGTTTCGACCAAACTCTCATGCGATCACGTGTTATAGCACTAATTGACCAGATAGCATCCGCCCTGTTTAAGCATAAGCGAGTTACACGTGATGAAGGTTTCCAAACATCTATACCATAGACCATCAAAACTAATGGGATTTCCTTACCCCATGCAAAAGCTCCCGCCAATGGAAGTAGATTGATATGGCCACATATCACAAGGTCAAACTTTTCTAGGGATATACCCAATGTTGTTTTCACGTAATGCCATTTACCACCTGCAGCATTAGCCACAAAAGATATCTTTGAGGGAAACCTTAATGTTGCCTCATAGGTATAATTCCTAGGAAGCACTACCACCTCTGATACTTCTGGCAGCGCTGCAAGTGCTTCTATTAAATCTCGATTATAAAGTGCAATACCACCATGAGCACCGAAAGAGTCCGTTGTTAATAACAACACCTTCAATGGCCTTGCCTCATATATTGCTCGTAAGTGTACCTCGCCCATCCCCTCATACCTCGTTCTGTTGCTGATTTATCACAGCCTTGCAACCAATCTCTCACAGGAATTGTAAAACCGGTCTTGGGTCGTGTCAGAACATTTTCGGGTAATCCGGGTATTGTCGCAGCGACAACATCAGATTTGGTCAAACCTGGTAGTTTTGCAAACACTCTCGAGGCTTGTCTGAGAAGTTGCGTATCAACTAGTGGCACACGGATTTCAAGTGAATGCGCCATACCAGCCCAGTCGGCATCACGTAGCAATTGATTACGCATATACCAGTTCATTTCCAGTGATGATATAGCTAGCCTTGTGGAACAAATGCCTGTTGTATCCGACTCCACATGACTGAGTTCATGCAGATCCCTCCAACCCATCCGCACCATATCTGGATCGAGAATTTCAGGGAGCTCCCAAGGCATGTAGAGCCCCCTACGTAAAAGATAAGCACCAGATAAACTTCCACCGTACTCCAATAGACTCGCATACTTAGGTGAAGTAAACCGTTTAATGGCTGATGCTGTCAGCCATCGAAACCCCTTGCCTAAACCAGGAATGCCTGCCAATGATTTTACGTAAGTTGTAAGTTTAGGTATTTCTTGAAAACTGGGATAGGAGGCAAAAAGCTCGTCGCCACCTAAACCAGACAGCGTCACTTTGAGTCCTTGTGAGGCAGCAGCACGAGCTACAAACCAAGTGTTTACTCCATCTGTGGCTGGTTGGTCCATAGCAGCAAGCAGCTTTTCCCGCTCATTCTGAAAATCCTCCTTTTGAACTCGGATTGTAGAGTGACTTGCTCCACATAACCTCGCAGTCTCCTCGGCAAGGATAGTCTCATCTTCAGGCTTGCCAACATATTCATCAAAACCTAAAGTAATTGTCCTCAACATACCACCGGTTTCTGCCACTACACCTGCAATTAGCGTGGAGTCAAGACCTGCCGAAAGAAAAACGCCGACTGGGACATCGGCTACCAAATGCGCTGAAATACTCTCTCGAATAGCTTCTGTCAGATCCCCTATGTAAGCATGGCTATCAACATCAGCTGGATTGTGGCAAGCGTCTCTCAATATATCTGTTATTCGAGCATAGGATTTGAGCCGATGTGCGCCGGAGTTGTCAACAATTAGCGTATGACCTGCTGGTAATGCGCGAATCCCTTTGTACAAAGTGTATGGCTCTGGAACAGAACCCCAGAGAAAGAAACCTACATGCCCAGCCGGCTCCGGTCTAGTGTCAATGTGCCCGCACAATAGGGCTTTAACCTGAGAGGCCACTCGAAAAGTTTGCCCATCGTCTGAATAATAGCAGGGCTTTATCCCAGAAGGATCGCGCGCCAAAAACATAGCCTGCTTTTTTACATCCCACAATGCAAAAGCAAACATACCTCGGAGATCATGCACCATGGCCTCACCCTTTTCAGAGTATAGGTGTAGCAACACCTCCGTATCTGAATGAGTGCGAAAATAATATCCTTTTTGTTCCAGCTCACCGCGGAGAGCCAGGTAATTATATATCTCGCCGTTGAAACTAATCACTAAGTCACCATCTTCAGCAATCATTGGCTGCGCTGCTTGATTAGAGAGATCAATAATTGCTAACCGACGATGACCAAGCCCAACTCGCCCACTCCTATCGTACCACTCTCCCTTACCATCTGGACCTCGAGCAAACATATAATCGCGGATTTTCCGTAGCTCATTCCGATCCACCTGGAACGCTCTATTATGATATGAAAATATTCCAACTATCCCACACACGATATTAGAAACTCATTTTATAGACGACGGAATAGATAACCATAAAGGCCGCATCATAAGGAATACTTTTTATAACCACCTAAAATGTATAGATAACAGATAAAAGAAGAACTAAAACACTCATATTATAGGAATAAGACTTTATTGTTTGATAAACAATTACACTCTGCTTTCGCAATAGTAAATTTTATACCAATCAACAAACCTCCGCAGCCCGGATTCTATAGATGTAGTCGGCTTAAAGCCTAAAGTATTTTCCAGCGCATCAATATTTGCCAAAGTTGCACGAACATCACCATTCTGCATTGGTAACATTTCCATCTTCGCCTTTTTCCCAAGGCAACTCTCCAATACACTTATAAACTGAAGTAATCCTTCGGACTGATTATTCCCGATATTAAAAATACGATACGGCGCATAACTAGTTGACGGATCAGGGTTATCGCCATTCCAACTTTTATCTCCAATCGGCGGACTGCCAATCACTTTACATACGCCTTCGACAATATCATCAATGTAGGTAAAATCACGTATCATTTTACCCTCATTGAATACAGGTATTGGCTTGCCAGCTAGTATTTTTTTAGTGAAACTAAAGTACGCCATATCCGGCCGCCCCCATGGACCATAAACAGTAAAAAACCTAAGACCAGTACAGGGCAACCCATACAAATGCGCATAACTATGAGCCATTAATTCATTCGCTTTTTTTGCTGCAGCATAAAGGGAAACCGGATGATCCACATTATCCTGCTCCGCGAAGGGAAATTTGGTATTAGCACCATAAACAGAACTAGATGATGCAAAAACAAGGTGTTTCACGCCAGAATGACGACAACCTTCAAGGACGTTACCAAAACCCACTAGATTTGTATCAATGTAAGCATCTGGATTTTTCAGTGAATATCGAACCCCAGCTTGAGCAGCAAGATTTACTACAACGTCGAAACTTTGCTCAGCAAACAATTCTTTAACTCCGTGCCTGTCAGAAATATCCAGCTTTTTGAAGCTAAAGCCAGAATCACTTTTGAAACGCTTCAGACGTGCTTTTTTCAAAGATACCTCGTAATAATCGTTAAGGTTGTCGACACCTACAACCTCCTCGCCCAACTCAACAAGCTTCAATGCAAGTGCATTACCAATAAATCCAGCAGCCCCAGTAATTAATATCTTCATGCTTTATCTATAATCAATAACTTAAGTTTTAATTCATCTAACAAGACCGGAAGAAAAGCACGCAGTCAATTATGAAGTATTGAGACAATCTATCCATTACCGCCTTCCTTTTGTGCGTTGATGCCACTTCCATGCTGTCTCAATAATATCATCTAAATCGTCAAATTCAGGTTGCCAGCTTAACTCTGAATATATGCGTCTCGCATACCCAACCAAGCGCGGAGGGTCGCCTGGCCTGCGCATTCCTTCAATCACCTGGATCGGTTGCCCAGTGACTCTAGATACAGCATCAATTACTTCTCGCACAGAAAAACCATTCCCATTTCCGAGATTATATGCATTTGTCGCAACACCTTTTTCTAACGCCTGTAGAGCCAACACATGGGCCTTCGCCAGATCTGTAACATGGATATAGTCGCGTATACACGTTCCATCTGTTGTATCGTAATCGGTGCCATAAATCGTAATATTCCGCCGTATCTGGTTCGCCACATCCAACACCAAAGGTATAAGATGAGTTTCTGGATTATGATCCTCACCCGTCTCACCGTCAGGATCGGCACCCGCTGCGTTGAAATAACGCAGCGATATTGATTTCAAACCATAGGCTCGACCAAAGTCTTGCAATATCTGCTCAATCATCAATTTTGATCGCCCATAAGGATTGATCGGGTTTTTAGGATGGTCCTCTGATATAAACGCATCAACAGGTTCGCCATATACCGCGCATGAACTGGAAAATATAAATTGATCGATATCATAATCTATTGCTGCTTCCAGCAAGCTAAGGCTACCCGCTACATTATTTCGATAATATTTTCTTGGATCCTCAACTGACTCACCTACATACGCATAGGCTGCAAAGTGCATAATAGCCTTTGGATTATACTTTCTGATCACCTCATCAACGCGCCGCCTATCTCCAATACAGCCCACCTCAAGCGGTCCATACTTTACAGCATACTCATGACCATAGACTAAGTTGTCATAGGTTACTGGAATGTAACCAGCCTCCGATAATGCCTTGCATGTGTGGCTGCCAATATAGCCTGCGCCACCTGTAACTAAAATTTTTTCACTCTCACTCATTTACAAAGGGATAAATCTATTTTGACGTGTCTTAGGATATTTTTCTTAGAAGATTACCATGGTCTTAATTCATACTAAGTTCATCAATATGCACGCGCTGCCTTGATAGGCTAAAACCATATAACTGAAATTGGTGGCTAATATCCTGCAACATCAAGCTTTGATAATGCTTGGTTGTCATTCTCGATACACACCACGAGCACCAACAACCAACTTAGCGTATTTTTAACAAGCTTATAATCAATTGAAGGCGATTTTCGCATCTCATCAACATTCTTCTTATAAGCGATTTCCAGCACCAGATTACAGCTATCATTTACCGCTTTCTCATGTTGATGCAAACCCTCTGCCACCTTATTAACCACATACCCCGGGATCCGACTATTGACTTCACCGGCTAGCTAAATGAATCGGGTAATTACGCCTTATTCACGGACCTTCTAACTAAGGTAAAATGGATCGATCGGGATACAGTGACCACCTAACCCCAGTCCTGGATAATAAGGCACAAACACAAAATGTTTCGTTGCCACTTCATCAATACCAATCTCATACAGTCGACGATTATTTTCATTTCATTAACCGACCCGATCAGCATTATTTCTCGATCAAAGGCAGAGGATTTACTGATTTCATATAGAGAGAATTCCAAACAAACATTTCAAATGAGAGCAGAGTCTTTCAATAACTTACTAACTATGTTCTCCGCCGTTCTTCCGTCACCGTAAGGACCATTGTCAATTTCTTGCCCATATTTTGCATTTATAATAGTTTCCGCTATTGATTGTCCACTGCATGGAGGGGCAAGTCTATTCCAACCCAACTCAATCAGCTCCACCCATTCGGTCTCTTCACGAAGAGTTATACAAGGAACCCGATAAAAGAACGCCTCCTTCTGCACTCCACCAGAATCTGTTGCTATAACAGTGGCATTTTTTTCAAGTGCGACCATGTCAAGGTAACCGAGAGGTTCAATTACCATAAGAAACTCTTCGGCAGTGTCTAGTAGGTTATTCCTTTTTAAGGCAGCGTGAGTGCGAGGATGCAGCGGCAAAACAACATTCATTACTTTACTTACATCCCTAAGATTTTCAAAGATAGCAGATAGGCGGGCAGGCTTATCTGTATTTTCTGCACGATGGATAGTCGCTAAAAGATAATTACTATGATTGAGATTGAGTTTCTTCAGAATAGTGCTGCATTGATCGGCTTTTATACTATAAAACAATGATGCATCGTACATAACATCACCAACTGCCATTATATTTTTTTGCGCAATTCCTTCATTCATAAGATTAGCAACCGCCTGTTTTGTCGGAGTGAATAGAAAGTCCGAAACATGATCAGTAAGGACTCTATTGATTTCCTCCGGCATGTGCCGGTTAAATGATCGCAAGCCTGCTTCTACATGCGCCACCCTAATATTAAGCTTACTTGCTGCCAAAGCGCCAGCCAACGTGCTGTTTGTATCCCCATAAACCAGCACCCAATCTGGCCGTTCCTTAATAAGGAATTGTTCAATTTTCTCCAACATTTTGCCTGTCATCGCCCCATGCATTCCACTGCCTATCTCACAATTATAGTCAGGATGCGGGATGTCAAGATCATCAAAAAATATTTTCGACATATTGTCGTCATAATGCTGCCCCGTATGCACTATGATTTCTTGAATATGGTGATTTTGGTTATTTAGATTATAATCTCTTATCACCCTCGAAACAGTCGCGGCCTTAATAAACTGCGGCCTAGCTCCGATGACAGTAACAATCTTCATCTATCTTTCCCGTAAGCCCTCGTACAGAACACATCATTTTTATTCATCTCCACTAAACGAAAGAGCGCCTTAACAGAGCAATAGCCTATATACAATAGACTTAGCATACCCTGACATGTAATCTCCTGTAATCACCTTTACTGGTGTAACCTAACTAGCGGCAATATCCCAAGCTTCAATTATGATGCCCTATACAAATTGCCGGCTCCCAATGCACTTGCGATACCGATATGTATAGCTAATACGCTATATTTAGGGGAGAAATAAACGCGGCCGAGCACAGATGCCGAAAAGAATAGGATATTTGCTGCTATCATTTACCCACTGGATAGCAAGGCAACGCTGCAAACAAATACCGATGAAGAAAACCTTTGAAAATTAAATTAATGACCGAGGCAGCAGAATTCGAAGACTATTCTAGTATTTATGCAAGAAGAGTTTGCACAATAAGGGATTGCGTTTCTTGTGAAAGATCTGGGCCCATGGGCAAACTGATTACTTTTTTAGAAAGCCTGTCAGCGATGGGAATTACACCTCCAACGTCGGACTCAGAAAATGCCGGTTGCTTATTCAAGGGTACAGGATAATGAATTGCTGTCGGTATCCCATTATTTTTAAGTTTGCGCTGCAATTCATCTCTGTTTTCTGAAAATACCGTGTATTGAGCAAACACACTGACTCGACCAGACCGCTGTAGAACACGATCAAACCCTCCTTTATCCAACATTTCGTTGTATCGCTGTCCGATGGCTTTTCTCTGCTCTACTTCCCAGTCGAATCGCTCAAGTTTAGCTGACAGTATAGCGCATTGTATTGTATCCATCCTGCCGCCCACACCAACACGATTATGGTGGTATCGCTTACTCTGCCCGTGAACTCGTATTTCCTTACATGCCTGCGCCAATTCATCATCACTAGTAAAAATGGCGCCGCCATCACCATAACAACCCAGGGGCTTGCTTGGAAAAAAACTGGTACAACCCAGAGTACTCAAATTACAGCTCTTTTTTCCTTTATAAGTCGCACCAAAACTCTGTGCCGCATCCTCAATCACAGAGAGCTTATGCTTTGCAGCAATAGCATTAATTTCATCCATATCCGCCGGTTGTCCATATAGACTAACCGGCATAATGGCTTTTGTTTTACCTGTTATTTTTTCTTCAATCAGATCGGCATCGATAATACATGTATCTTTCTCTATATCAACAAATACCGGTTTTGCACCCATACGAACTATCACTTCAGCTGTAGCAATAAAACTAAAGGGTGTAGTGATTACCTCATCACCCGGTTTTAAATCAATCGCCATTAGACTAATCAATAATGCTTCAGTCCCACTGGCTACCGAAATGCAGTGTTTTACACCAGTATAATCGGCCAACTTCTCCTCAAGTTCATCAACCTCCGGGCCCATTATATATTGCCCATGCTCTAACACTTTCTGAATGCGCTGATTAATCTGTGGCGCGAGATCCCTATATTGTGTTTTTAAATCGATAAAGGGGATATCATCAGTCATCTTTCAGAAAACCAGTTCGCAGTTATTATGAACCAGACGATAGATCTCACCAGTATGTGGGCAGGTCGCCTTTGCATTACCTTGTAATGGCAGATCAAGTTGCTCTCCGTAGCGACTAACCCAACCGATTTGCTTTGCAGGCACACCTACCATCAGGGCGTAGGCCGGTACATCTTTATTCACTACGGCACCAGCGCCTATAAAAGCATGCTCACCAATATTGATACCACATACAAGAGTGCAGTTAGCTCCCAATGTAGCGCCCGTTTTCACCTGCGTAGTTCGGTACTCGTTTTTTCGTTCAATCAGCGACCGGGGATTATAGACATTAGTAAAGACCATACTTGGTCCACAAAATACGCCATCTTCTAGGATAATATTGTCATACACTGAAACATTATTCTGGATTTTAACTTCGTCACCAATTTTAACTTTGTTCCCGACGAAAACATTTTGCCCCAATGAACAGTCTTCCCCTATCTGTGGACCACTACAGACATGTACCCAGTGCCAAATACGAGTTCCTGCACCAATCTTTGCACCAGTATCAATAATGGCGGTTTCATGCACATAATAATCAACCATTATTAATACTCAAGGGGTAACGAGACCGTTTTTCCATCGCGCGCGGAAAGGTAAGCGGCTATCAACACTTCCAATGACTTTAGGCCTTCTCGACCATCTGTTTCTGGTTCTGCTTCGCCGCGCAGTACATCAATCACATTCTTGTAATACAATGGGTGCCCAAAACCATACACTGAAGCTGTCTCGTAGTTAGCCTCATTGATACTTTGGTCATAACTCTGAGTGTCCTCAAATTCCCATCGCTGTATTTCGTTAACAGCAACCCCGCCCACACGTACCGAGCCTTTTTCACCAATGATGGTGATAGACCCTTCAAGGTTTTTTGGATATGTCAGCATAGTGACGCTCATTGATCCCAATGTACCACTGCGCCAGCGAATATTTAGCACACCAGTATCTTCTACTTCTATGTCCCGCTCCAAGGTGGCAGTCATTGCCTGCACATCAGCTACGGGGCCTATCAACCAATCAATCAGGTCCACATAATGACTAGCCTGATTCATAAAAGCACCACCATCTAGCTCCCATGTGCCGCGCCATTTAGCCGCATCGTAATAGGCTTGAGGACGGGTCCAGAATACATTGAGCTGCACCATATAGATTTTACCAAAGCGTTTTTCATCTACTGCCCGCTTGAGCATTTGCAATGTTGCGTTACGGCGATTTTGCTTGATAACGAAGAGCCGGATATTGGCTTCATCGCATACCCTTACCATTCTTACCCCATCCGCCCAGCGTGTTGCCATGGGTTTTTCGGTCATCACGTGCACGCCATGGCGCGCTGCAATAGCCGTTTGATCGGCATGTCGGCCACTGGGGGTACAAATTGTGATGAGGTCTAATCCTTCCTTTACCAGCATCTCCTCCAGCTGACTATAGCCTTTGACCTTGTATTGATTCTCGTGGGCAGTACGGATTTCCGAGTTAATTTCGCATATAGCGGCTAATTCAAGATGTTCTTTATGTTTTTCCAGGGAAGCAAAATGGTTCTTGGAGATTCGACCACAACCAACGATACCTACACGGATTTTTCGGTTAGCAACAACTGGAAGCATATTTCTCTCTTTATTAATAATCCTTATGCTTTGAGTATATTCTCTGCAGGGGCACGGTATCTACCCCGCGTATCCACTATCAATTTAGCGTGCCTACGGATTAATTCATAATCAAAAACATCATGATCAGTCGCTAGAACCACACAATCATACTGCTCCAATGTGTCCGCAGACAAATCGATGCTTTGTAGATCGAATTTATAACTCCGCATTGCTGGGAAAACAGGCACATCAGAATCTGAGTAGTTCACCTCTGCTCCCAACCCCTGTAACTGCGACATAATTTCAACAGATGGGGATTCACGCATATCGTCCACATTCTTTTTATACGCGATTCCTAACACCAGGATGCGGCTACCATTTATGGATTTTTTATGTCGGTTTAGCCCTTCAGTAACCTTACCAATCACATATTCTGGCATGAAGCTATTAACTTCGCCTGCCAGTTCAATAAAACGGGTGTTGATTCCGTATTCACGAGCCTTCCAGGTCAGGTACAACGGGTCTATTGGAATACAGTGTCCACCGAGACCCGGACCCGGATGATAGGGAACGAAACCAAATGGTTTTGTTGCTGCGGCATCGATGACTTCGTGAATATCGATACCCATCTTATCAGCTACCATCTTCATTTCATTGACCAGACCGATATTAACGGCACGGTGGATATTTTCTAACAATTTAGTCATCTCGGCGGCCTGAGTGGAACTCACTGGCACAACCTGATCAATAACCTGCTCGTAGAGTGCTACGCCCGCTTGTATACAATCTAGTGTAGTGCCACCGCATACTTTAGGGATAGTACGAGTGGTAAAATCAGGGTTCCCAGGATCTTCCCTTTCAGGAGAATAAACCAAGAAAATATCCTCACCCACGGTTAAACCAATGTTTTCTATGCGCGGCTTGAGTTCTTCTTCCGTAGTCCCTGGATAAGTTGTGCTTTCAAGTGAAACCACCTGCCCCTTTCGCATACGGGGCAACAGAGATTCGAGGGTATCTATAACAAAGCTAAGATCGGGTTCACGGTGATCATCTAGCGGCGTTGGCACGCATAGAATTAAAGCATCAGCTTCGATCGCCTGGGTAAAGTTGGTGGTTGCTTCGAATCCCTTTTCTGTCGCCGCCTGAATTGCCGCACCAGGTATATGTTTGATGTAAGTCGTTCCTCGCTCAATGTTTTCGATTTTGTTTAGATCAATATCAAGGCCGATGACCTTGTAGCCCACTTCGGCGTACCGGATCGCCAAGGGGAGGCCGACATAACCAAGACCGACGATACCAATAACGGCGGTTTTTTCATGTAGTTTATTTATTAGTTCATTAATCATTGGTCATTGGTCTGTAGTTAAAACCAGAATCAAAGTCGAAAGACTTTATCACGGAGGCGCAGAGTCATGGGCAAATAAAAATTATCGGTAAGGAAATTCGAGAATAATGGCTAGAGGTAACAACTAGCTTAAGGCTTGTGCCTAACCTGACATGACGCCATACCACGAGATGGTTGCTTCAGGGTCATACCCCACGCCCAATTCCATAGTAGGTAAAGCCAGTCTCCTTCATATGAGCGGGGTCGTAAATATTACGTCCGTCAAATATCAGGGGATCCTTTAGGTTGGATTTCATTCTCTCGAAATCAGGACTTTTAAATGCAGACCACTCGGTAACAAGAATTAAGGCATCGGCATTCTTCAGAACCTCATCAGGAGATTCCCCTAAAACCAGATCATTACGATCACCGTAAATCCGGCGTGTTTCAGCTTCCGCTACTGGATCATAAGCCTGAACTTTAGCTCCCGCCTTCCAGAGCGCCTCCATTAATACGCAACTGGGCGCATCGCGCATATCATCAGTGTTTGGCTTGAATGCCAAACCCCATAATGCAAAAACCTTGTCCTTCAGGTCGCCATTGAAATGACCATGTATTTTTTCAAATAATACCTGTTTTTGTCTGATGTTAACCGCTTCAACGGCCGTCAATAGCTGTGCGTCGTAATTAACATTTTTCGCCGTTCTCTCAAGTGCATTCACATCCTTGGGGAAACAGGATCCACCATAACCACAGCCGGGATATATAAATGAATAGCCTATCCGACTATCCGAACCAATGCCATTGCGTACATGTTCTATATCAGCACCCAGACGTTCAGCAAGGTTGGCCAGTTCATTCATAAAACTGATTTTAGTTGCTAACATGGCATTTGCCGCATATTTTGTTAATTCAGCAGAACGGATGTCCATCTCGATCAGGCGATCATGGTTACGGTTAAATGGCGCATACAGCTCGCGCAATTGCTCGGCTGCGGAATGATTATCGGTACCGATGACAATGCGATCCGGCTTCATAAAGTCATCAATAGCCGCGCCTTCTTTTAAAAATTCTGGGTTGGAAACCACGTCAAAAGAAATATCTTCACCGCGCTCCTCAAGTACGGCCTGCATCGCAGCGCGAACTTTATCCGCCGTGCCCACTGGCACAGTGGATTTATCAATGACGACCACGTGCTCCTGCATGTGGGTAGCAATTTCTTTGGCGACGGCCAGCACATACTGCAAATCAGCGGAACCGTCCTCATCCGGCGGAGTACCTACTGCTATAAACTGAAATTCACCATAATCTACCGCTTCTTTGACGTCTGTTGTAAACTTCAAATGACCTGATTTTTCATTACGTGAAATAATCTCATCGAGACCAGGCTCATAGATGGGAATGACGCCACTATTCAGACCATCTATTTTTGCCTTATCGATATCCATACATAAGACATCGTTACCAACATCCGCAAGGCAGGCACCAGTGACCAAGCCAACATAGCCAGAACCAAAGATTGTTACTTTCATTGTTTAATACCAGTCATTAAGTCGTAAGTCGTAAGTCGTAAGTCGTAAGTCGTAAGTCGTAAGTCGTAAGTCGTAAGTCGTAAGTCGT
>Ga0126335_1000103_pt1 | contig 38352 bp, 33 predicted proteins | sample OlaspJWI45metaG_FD_108409 | JGI IMG/M metagenome (GOLD analysis project Ga0126335, IMG submission 108409) | Marine gutless worms symbiont microbial communities from Oahu, Hawaii - Olavius sp. 1 OAHU.JWI-45 metaG | ecosystem: Host-associated > Annelida > Digestive system > Unclassified | place... | reverse complement strand
GGTTTCCGCTTGGTCCATGGTATACTCCTTTCTTTAATTGTGCCCGGAATTGAGCAACTAAAGAAGCTATATACCAATTTGAATTTTTTTTCCGCCGCGTAGCGGCTTCGTCCAACAATTGGTCCGACCAGGTGAAAAACCTTTACATGCAATAGACGCAGTTGTAAAAAATTATTTTAATCCGTCAGTCTGCGATCACGATGACATTATCTTCAACGAGCTGATTAATGGATGCCTCGTCCCACCCCATCTGAGCCAGGATTTCGGCCGATTGCGCACCCAGGGGTTGCGGCGGAATACGCATCTCGGCCACTTCGCCGTCATAGCGAATGGGATGGTTCACCAATTTCATCGGTGTACCCTTTGCACTTTTGACAGAAATAAAGGAACGATTGTGCTGAACCTGCGGGTCGTTCAGCACGGCTTCATAATCATTTACCGGCGCACACCAGACTTTTAGCGGAACGAGAGTGCGCATGACCTGTTCGAGCGTGAGTGACTTCAGCCTTTGGGCAATCAACCGTGCGACGTCTTCCCGGAAATCGAACAAATCTTTATCGACAAAGTTTTTCAAGGACGGAATTTCCAAAGCGTCCGCCAATATGCCCAGATCGCAGTGGGAAATGGCAACGTGGCCATCCAGCGCGGCATATATTCCATAGGGTGCCGAGTTGTACCATCCGCCAATACATTCTGGTGAAAGCAGCGACTCTCTGTATTCCCCGTTCAGGTAGCTGACGAAAGATTCCATTTGCAGGTTGATGGCGGCTGACATCAAATCCACATCGACAAAACACCCTTTGCCCGTGCGCTGCCGCCGAATCAAAGCGCCAAGAATACCCAATGCGTAAAGCGCCGCGCCATGATGATCTGCAACGGAAACGCCAACAGGCCTTGGTCCGCTCGAGCGAGATCCGGTTATCATTGCCAGTCCGGAGAGCGCTTGAATAAGCAGGTCTTGCCCGGGGCGATTGGCCCCCGGACCCGTTGCACCGAACCCCGACGCGGCGGCGTAAATGAGTTTGGGATTAAGGTGCGACAGGGACTTGTATCCAAGCCCCAATCGATCCATCACACCCGGTCGAAAATTTTCGGTGACGACATCAGCGTTTTTTGCCAGCGCCACTGCGATTTCGACGCCCTTTTCGTGTTTGAGATTCAGGGCGATGTTTCGCTTGTTGCGTCCACCCAGATGAAACGATGATCCATCACCATCTATGGTGGTCTTGGCACCACCGAAACGGCGTTGAAAACCGCCTTCGAGGGATTCGACGCTTATGACATCAGCCCCCATATCGGCAAGCATCTGGATTCCCAGAGGCCCCATTAGAAAATGATTGAAACTGACCACGCGAATGCCATCGAGCAGATCAAGCATGATCTTTCTCCCCTTCTGGGTCTTCATTATCGGGAACCCATTTCATGATGTGCTCGGCGACAGCGACGAGGCTTTGGTCTTCTGTGCAGACCTCGATTTTGGAGCGGGTTCTCCGTGTTTCGGGGTCAGCGGATTCAACCGTATAACGAACCGTCACCGTGTCCCCTATGAAAACCGGCCGTATGAACCTGATTCGATCATATCCAAGTGAGACGGGTGTATCAGAATCCGGTGCACCGGCATATCGCTCCAGTATCTTTGTTGAAGCCGTTGACATATACCCGACAAGAAGAGCGCCATGCGCTATTCGGTGACCGAAGGTGGTTTTGCGCATGAACGCTTCGTCAATATGATTCGGTGAGAAGTCACCTGTTATACCGGCGAAAAGATAAACGTCGGATTCGCCCACCGTCTTGGAAAATGTGACCTGATCACCCACTGAGAGAAATGACCGCATGGTACCTCCTGTTTTAATTGTTTATACAAAAAAGTTTATTCAGGATTATCTAATCTAAAAACAGAATAGCCGGGACATCCTATGATTTTATGCCATCCTTTCAACACCAATAATACATAAGCATAATACCGTAGTCCCTCCTAAAATCTCCGGGCGCCTTTACCGGGATAGGCCATCAAGGTTGTAACCTGACCGTGTAAAATGTCACCTAGATTTATAGTGAAAGCAGTCTTGATCCTTCACAGTTCAGAAGTTTCTGGTTTTGATCTGATCTCCTTAAAGCTGGGTGGCTCATCACGCCATGGGTTACACCGGTTGTTAATGGACCGCAAAGCAGCCCCAGTTTTTTCGTGCGTAACGACACATAACTAATTGAGCAGTCTGGGAGTTTTCGGATAGAAAGCCCGTCATTCCTGCGCTATCCAGGAGCGTCTGATCCGGATGATCTATATTTCCACAGGTTCTATCATTGCTTAAAAAACTCCCCGACCCCTGAATTAATTTGGACCTGCTGATATGCTTGTGAATGTCTTTATTACCAAATTAAAAGATAGAAAGGAGGATCGCATCATGAATGCGGCTAATGAAAAACATGCTGAATGCAAGATGACTCAAACTGATCCTGAGGGCAATACCAATCTGTGTTGCTGTTACCTTATAGATCAGGATGGCCAATATGAAGATCCATGCTATCTGCCAGTAGAGGACTGTTGTCGTCAACAAGTCTACTGACAAACCGATGAGTCTGCCACAGGAAATTCAAAGAGAAAACTAAAGCCTGATTGCATGGGTTGCGTTCACGGACATAATGCCGACCGGCACTCCCCTGCCCCACCTCGTTACTAATTGGGAATGATTCAACCGGAACCTGAATTGGCCAGGTCGCTTCAAGCGTTTTATGTTACTGGCATCTACCATGCATTAACGACCACGCAAGACCGCAACAAATTGAAACGACGGATTTACGCGGCAGCATTCCTTGGCTTGCACTGGTATTGGAACCAGATCGTGTCGTTTTATATCGACAGTCGGACAATGCGGAGGTTTCCGAACAACTCAAAAATCCAGATAAATGCAGCGTTTTTGCCATCTGTCGGCAGTTTGCCCCGGCTGGAGTGATGGGAGACAAACGGCAACGATATTTGCGAGGAGGGCTTGTATACAGCGACTTCAAAGAAAGGCGTCCTTCCAAACACAGCTTCTTTGAGCTGTGAGATGAAGGACGCTTTTTGCTTGACAGGAACAACAGGAAAAAGTTCCAGGTCTCATGGATTGAGACCACGGCTTGCTTCGTAAGGAGAAGCAAACAATCAGGTTAACGGCGTTATGTCATTGCCTTGCTCAGGTTATGCAAATGCGCATTTAGATACGCACTGATTATACATGGTTCGGCAATGATCACGGCTTTCGCCGCTCTCTTTACAATCCGATATTACATGCTTGCATTTTTTAGAGCAATCAAGTTCGTTGACGCTTTTATTTTTCATAATTTTATCTCCGAGATTACCATAAATAAGTTACGGTAATAATTAGCAGAATGGGACTATATGTTTCTCGACTATGCTGGTTGGCTGTCGGTTTTTCTCCAGGAACCCGAACATTCCCAGCGCTTCTGAATGGCCTTCCACATGGCTGCATCGTAGAGTGCGCTTATGCCCACAAGGACATAAAATATCCGGCTGATCATGCTCATTTCTCCGAAAATCCCGGCGACGAGATCAAAACCGAACAAGCCGATCAGACCCCAGTTGACGCCACCGACAAAAAGAAACGTCGCGGCAATCAAGTCGATACTTTTCATGTAACTGCCGTATTTCAAAGACAAATGAATCACCTCCCATTGGCACCTTAAGATAAATTGAAAATTCAGAGTGCCTCAATTATTTTTTCGGAACAAATTGAAAGTTCCAACCACAAATTATGACCTTTTAGGGAAAATGCAAAAATAGCCTTTGTTTCAGGCTTGGAACGCTGTTTTTCACAATCAAATGGGGCTTATAAGAAAAATACGTCAATGCGGGGCAAGTACGGCGATGCGCACTGAGGGCCTTTTGGGGTATAAAAATGGATGTTTTGGGCTTGAATACAGCGACCTTTTGGATAATTATCAATACAGAATTTCCAAATTATTAAAGTACTTCTTGTAAAACCCGCGATCCCTGGTCAATAGTTTTTCCGATCGCATCTCGGCGTGCGCGCCGATAAGAAAATCTGCTAAAACACGATTCCGTTTACCACCGGTTTTACGATACTGCTGCCACTTTTTTCCTGCATGATATGCAACCTCGAGATCCAATGATACGATGCGTATGCTCAATTGCCGAAGCGCATCATCCAGCATTTCTTTATTAGGAAATTGCGAAGAAAGCTCCGAGTAGATGATTTCATTTACAACCAGGGCCCCCTGGTTGAATGCGATTTCAAGATTTGCTTTTGATTTAGAGCCCCATTCAGGGTCAGGCAGAAAAACATCCAGCAATACATTGGTGTCTACAAACGTAATCATCTGCCTCGAATTTCCTCCATATATGGATCTGTGCTTTCATATTTTTTAAGGATACCGTATACTTTTTCGATTGGACTGGCCTGATTTGTTTTTTTGCGTATCAACAAACCGCCTTCATCCTGGACAAACTCAACTTCGACCTGCGGCAGTAAGCCATATTTTTCGCGAATCGTTTTCGGGATGGTCACTTGACCACGATCACCTATTTTCATAATTATACCCCCATATTTTCATATTCATATTCATAATTACATACTAATTCATAACAACATTTATTGCAACTCATTCGCCAAAATACCCTACAGCTAAAAGCTAAAAAAAAGCAGGTAACGGTTTAATTATAACCATCACCTGCATCTGTTTTTCTGGTACGCCCATGGGACACCACCGGGTTTGATAAAATTGATAAGAAACCCCGCGTAGCGGGGGCAGGATTCGAATCCTCCAAAAGCGGATTTCGGCTGACGCCTCAATGCACCAGAGGCGTACAAGCACGCCAAAGACTCATAAACCTGCTGCTTGGTCCGAATCCTGTCGGCAGAAATGAAAAATGCAGGGTACGGCGCAATAGTTACCGTTGCCTGCATTTTTTAAAGATGGTGCGCCCGGCAGGATTTGAACCTGCGGCCTACGGATTCGTAGTCCGGCGCTCTATCCGGGCTGAGCTACGGGCGCACAAAATTATGTTTTGAACACTGCTAAATATGCCAATGTGAGCCGGTTGTCAACCATAACATTGGCTTGATTGGTAATAAATTTGCTGTATGGTTGTAAACCTGATATGCAGACACGAAACATGATAGGCCGCTCAGATGCAACGCTTTACTTAGTTTTTGATTCGTGACAATTCGTGTTAACCTGTCAGGGCGCAGCCCTTTGGCGAAGCCTGGTTCGTGGCTATAGAAATAATGACAGCTGAAAACCATCAAACATATATGGAGCGGGCCCTGGCGGAAGCGAAAAAGACTGGACAAATCGATGAAGTTCCGATAGGTGCAGTGATCGTTGCCGAAAATGGGAAAATCCTGGCAGCGGCCCACAATCAGGTCATTTTGCGGTCTGACCCGACAGCCCATGCCGAGATGCTGGCCATCCGCCAGGCGTGCCGGTCTGCGGGCAATTACCGATTGTTAATGGCCACCATGTATGTTACGGTCGAGCCCTGTCTTATGTGCATGGGAGCGATTATCCATACCCGGATCGCCCGCATCGTATTCGGTACATTTGACCCCAAATGGGGCGCGGCAGGTTCATTGTACGATTTTGCAGCCGACAGCCGGTTGAATCACCAGCCGGAAATCATATCCGGTGTATGCGAGCAGGCGTGCAAACAATTGATGCAGGATTATTTCCGCGCCAAACGCAATAAATAGCCACCGGTTTTCGTTCTGCTGGACCGGGACCACGACCTGGCAAGTATCTAATCACAGACTGTGAGACTACTGGGTTATTCGCGTTTGTTGCGCTGCTCATGTTCCTTGAGATTGAGACGTAATATACAGTTAACTAAGTAAACACAATGAAAACATTCAACTAATTTTCCAGGTGGTTTTTAGGGTTCATTTAATTCGTGCCAATTCGTGTTAATTCGTGGCTATTTATAAAAAGGAGAAAGCGGTGGCAAACACAGTCATCATCGGAACACAATGGGGCGATGAGGGTAAAGGGAAAATAGTCGACCTGCTGGCTGCCGATGCGGATATCGTGGTGCGATTTCAGGGCGGCAACAATGCCGGCCATACCATGGTGGTTAAAGGGGAGCAGTTTATCAGCCACCTGGTGCCATCCGGTATTTTGCAGGGTAAAACCTGTGTTATCGGCAATGGCGTGGTGGTCGATCCCGAAGTGCTGATCGGAGAAATCGACTATCTGCAGAGCAAAGGCATTAACGTGGGTTCTCAAAATCTGCTGATCAGTGAGAGGGCCCATTTGATCATGCCCTACCACAAGGCAGTCGATCACGCCCGCGAAAAAATGAAAGGCGATAAAAAAATCGGTACCACCGGTCGCGGCATCGGCCCCACCTATGAGGATAAGGCCACCCGCAGGGGCGTGCGGTTTGTTGATCTATTAAAACCGGTTCAGTTCGAAGAGAAAGTCCGGACCATTCTGGATGAAAAAAACTTTTATCTTAAAAATTATTTGCAGGCCGACACCGTTGATCCCGGGGAGGTTATCAGCAAATACCGCTCTTTTGCCGAACGCCTGGGACCCCATGTAACCAATGTTTCCGTGACCCTTTTCGAGGCGATCAAGTCTGGCCAACAGGTCCTGTTCGAAGGGGCGCAGGGCACGCATCTGGATATTGATCACGGCACCTACCCCTTCGTGACTTCTTCAAACACCGTATCCGGCAATGCCTGCGCGGGAGCCGGTATCGGACCCAAAGAGATTTCCAGCGTCATCGGTGTCGTAAAGGCCTATACCACGCGGGTGGGTGCCGGACCGTTTCCAACCGAACTGTTGGATGAAATCGGGGATGCAATTCAATCAAAAGGCGCCGAATTTGGCGCTACGACAGGCCGTCGGCGCCGCTGCGGCTGGCTGGACAACGTGATCGTACGCAACGCCATACGCTTGAATGGGCTGACCGGCATCGGCATCACCAAACTGGATGTGCTGGGCGGTCAGGAAGCGTTAAAAATCTGCAACGCCTACCGACACGGCGACGAAATTCTGAATCATTTTCCGGCCGACCTGGAAATGCTGGCCCAATGCGAGCCGATTTACGAGACCCTGCCGGGCTGGCAGGAAGACATATCCGGTGTTCGCAGCTATGCCGATCTACCGGAAAACACCAAAAAATACCTGAAACGGATCGAGGAACTGGCCGAATCGCCGGTGCAGATTATCTCAGTCGGCCCGGGGCGGGAGCAAACCATTGTTTTGCAGAACCCATTTTCATAATTTCATTGACAAAAGCGTTCATTTAAAATAATAGCCATTTTCTGTCGGGAAGTGGCTCAGTCTGGTAGAGCACAGCGTTCGGGACGCTGGGGTCGGAGGTTCAAATCCTCTCTTCCCGACCAATGAATAGAAATAAAAAGCCGGATCAGAAATGATCCGGCTTTGTTGCTTTTGGTGGCTAAGATACTCGACGGGTTTTTCTATCTGTCCCCCGACCCTTCTATGAATATTTTTATCAAATCATGTAACACCCTTTCAGGGCTAATTTTTTTACGCTATTTATCCCCTTCCCCAGGGCGCTGCCCTGGGCTGCGCATGCAACGCCCCTGCGGGGCTTTGGGAGTTGAACCACAACGTCACGCCATATCAATACAATCAGGATTCATCGATCCAAAATCCAATATCCAATATCAATAGACTTAAATGGTAGGTTTTGGGCTATCGAATCCAATTTCCAGTATCAAGGATCCAGAATCCAGTATCTTGTATCATTTCTCCCAAACCGGCCACTGAAAGCGCACCTGGCCGAAAATCTTATTGCGGACCGCTTCTTCCTGATCCACCCGGTCCTGGACCCAGGTGACGTTGTAAGCCAGATCGAAAAACCAGTGCTCGTTTAGTTCATATTGCAGGCTGGGTCTGAAATAAGCGGCGCGCTCATCAATATCCTCAAGTGTGGTTTCTCCGGCAAGGGCGCGGTTGATATTGAACCCGGCGGCGGCATAAGCGCTCAGTTTTTCCAGGATTTGCTGATCGTGGGTGACTGCCAGCGATGTCCGCAAGACGGTGCCACCACGGCCGCCGGCCTCGCCCAAATCGTTGAGCAAGATCACCGATGTGCTTGAGAACTCGCCCCGGTAAACAAAGGTCAGCTGCCCGATACCGCCCCATGTGGCAGAGGTCTCGTCACGGGTTACCTGTTGAAAGAAAGGTGGATTCGGAATCAATACCAGTTCGGTGACCTGAATTTTGGATTGGACAAAGCGTGCGCCCAGATCGAGCATAAAACTGATCTTCTCACTCTGGCTCCATTCGGCACCGATGGTTCCACCGATCGTATCGGTTCGGGCCTCTTCGAACTGAAAGTGCGTGTAGCCCAGATTGAAACGTCCCACCGTGTTTTCGAGCCAGCGACTGGCAATCCAGGTGTGAGCAAATTCTAAATTGTGGATGACCGAATCGGTAAACTCCGGATCTTCATAGTTATTGCTCTCAAAACGGTAGTTAAGGTTATTGAAAATGTTCTCGCTGGTTTCGTAACTGCCCCGCAGATCAAAGTAAAAGCGCTTGCGGATCTCGGCACCCTGCACGAAACCGGTAACATCCACATCGCGATCGGGTCGGGAGTCCTTAATGTAGCCGGCTTCACTGGAAAGCCCCAGGCGCGGCGTTTGGCGGTAACCGACACCGCCTATAAAAAATACGTCGGTTGCATTCAAATCAGTTTCATTGAGGTATAAAAGCTGGTTTAAATTGCCGTTAAAAAATGCACTCAGACGCTCGGTTCGCCGGACAAATTCAATCCCCGGGGAGATGGTGGTGATCAGATCGGAGACGGTATCTTGAACTGAAAAGAAAATATTGTCGTTGTATTCTTCCGTCAGTTCGATAAACGGTATGATATTGGAATCATCCGCCCTGCCCTGCGGGATGAAAAACAGGGTGGTACACAACCCGATTAGAAGGGCAAATAACAGCCGATTTCTGATATTGAGCGGGTATCGGCCCAATATTACAGGACGAAGCGTGTTGCGGCAGGCATGAATTAATTCAATGCCCGAGCGTGCGCCAACCTGCGCCAGTTCGCATGTATAGTGAAAATATATTGGCAAATTTATTTCTTACCGACCTCATATCCTTGAATCTAGATGGTGACGGCGCCGGGATTACAGACTATATAAATCGTTTCTCCCCCAGGTACAGCAGGATTTCCTGGGCTGCCTCATTGGGTGTCAGGTTGGTGGTATCGATACGGACTTCAGGATTTTCCGGTTCTTCATAGGGATCGTCAACGCCGGTAAAGCCTTTAATCAGGCCGGCCCGCGCTTTGGCATACATTCCCTTACGGTCACGCTGCTCGCAAACCGCCAGTGGCGTGGACACGTGCACTTCGATGAAGCCACCGTAGGACTCAATGGTGTTGCGTATCTCGGACCGGGTGGACGCGTATGGCGCAATAGGCGCACAGATCGCAATTCCCCGGTTCTTTGTAATTTCGCTGGCCACAAAGCCAATTCGCCGTACGTTGGTATCCCGGTCTTCTTTGGAAAAACTCAAGTTGCTGGACAGGTTATGACGCACGATATCACCGTCCAGAAGGGTAACGGGCCGGTCCCCGAGTTCCAGAAACCGGGAGTAGATCAGCCTGGCAACGGTCGATTTTCCGGCCCCTGATAAACCTGTTAAAAATACCGTAAATCCCTGTTTGCCCGGTGGCGGATAAGCTTTCATCAATTCGTCGGCCACTTCCGTAAACGTCAGCCACTCAGGTATGCGGCGCCCCAAAAGCAGTCGCTTGCGCAATTCCGATCCGGTCAGAGATATGGTCTGGGAACTTTGCGGTACTTCATTGGCCGGTCGGAATTCATCTTCAAACGGCAAATAGACCATCTCCTCAAACGGAATGATTTCTACCCCGAGTTCTTCGGCATGTTCGGCAGTGAGCGCATGGGCCGCGCCGCGTGCGTAATACCAACTGCCGTTGCTGTCTTTCCCGGGGCCGGCGTGGTCATGCCCCACGATAAAGGCGGTGCAGCCGTAATTTTTAGCGATAATAACATGCAACAGCGCTTCTTTGGGTCCGGCCCAATGGGTCGCCAGCGGCAGTAAATTAAGCAGATACGAGTCCGGCGGATAGTGCCGGGTAACTCCGTGATAGCAGCGCACCCGGGTGTAGTGATCAAAATCGCTGGCCCGTGAAAGGCCCACAATCGGCAGAAGCAGCAGGTTGGCCCTGGCCCGGCGCATGGCCTTGATGGTCATTTCGAATTGGGGACGATGAAGGGGATGCCGGGTCTGAAATCCAACCACCCGCGGCCAACCGTACTTGGCAAAAATGTTCCGCACTTCCGCCGGGCCCTGGCGCAGCTGCCGGAAATCATAATGAACCGGAAGACTGAGCACTTCCGTTTTGCCGCCGATGTAGTACCCGCCGGCTTTGGCCTGAAGGGACTGAACGCCCGGATGAGCCGGGTCCGAGGTGCCGTATGACAGGCGACATTCTTTCTCATGATCGATGGGCCAGATGTCTTGTATGTGCAACACGGCCAGTAAAAACCCTTCCGGGTCACGCAGGGCTACGGACTGGCCTGCTTCCAAACTCCGCGTTCGGGTTTCGGATACATCCAGGCAGATCGGAAGCGGCCAAAGCAGGCCACTTTGCAAACGCATGCGGTCCAGAACCGATTCAAAATCCGAACGGGTCATAAATCCGTTCAAAGGTGAAAAGGCCCCGGTGGCCAACAGCTCAAAATCGCACATCTGCCTGTCGTTCAGGGTAATGTCCGGCAAATTGAGCGACATGTCTTTGAGCAGCGCGGCGCGTTCGGCATCAACCAGCAGGTTGACCAGCGCCCCACCGTGCGCTTCAATCAGGTCAATAGGGTTCATCTTTGGGGGGATTCCTTTCCGAATTAAATCCATATCATTATATAAAGGTATGATATTGTAGGATATTTTTTCCTAAATGTCCAATATTTTCGCCGGTCTCAATTCCCGGCACGATCCGGGCCCCGGAGATAGGCGACCGCCATCCCGACAACAGCCAGAATGCCGCCGGCAGCCATGGCGTATCGGAAAGCGGTCATAAAGTCCGCCTGCAGTTCTGCCCGGTAAACGGTTAGCCCTTCAAGACCGGTTAACCGGCGGAAAGTCAGATTAAATATGAGACCGGCAAGCGCCACACCCAATACCATGCCCATATTGCGAGCGGTGGCAACAGTTCCAGAGGCTGTACCCCGGTATTGCGGCGCAACGGCGTTCATGGCCACGGCGCTGTTGGGCGGCAAAAATAGGGCCACGCCGGATCCAGCCAGTGCAAGTCGCCAGGCAATATCGAACAGCGCTGTTTCGGGTGCAAGTCGCATGAGGGCAAATATGGCCGCCGCCAGAATACCCATTCCAAGCGTGCAAAGCCAGCGTGAGCCGATGCGATCGGAAACGGCACCGGAAATCGGACTGATGATGAACAGAAATATAAACGGTGTCACCATCATATAGCCGACCTGCTGCGGTCCTAAACCACAGGGATGAAAAAGGAAAAAAGGCATCAGAAAGATAACCGTGAACAGGCTGGCGAACATGATAACCGCAGCAATCAACGGCAGTGTAAACAATCTTTTTTGGAAAATATGTATCGGGAAGATGGGGTATTGGCACCGCCGTTCAACCTTTACCAGCCCGATTGCGGCCAAAACGGCGACAACACCGAGCACCAGCAGGTAGACACCCCATTGCTGCACATGGATTACCCCTGTCAAAACCGCCACAAAACAGATCAGCAGCAGTGCCGCCCCTTTCAGGTCGAGGGGATCCTCACGTGTAATGTCGGCTCTGGTCCCTTTCAGAAAATCTTTGGCCAACAGGGTCGCCAAAATACCGATGGGAAGATTGATGTAAAAAATCGCCGGCCAGGCAAAATCATCCAGCAAGATCCCTCCGATGGCCGGTCCCAGGGTGAGACCCGATGCCACAACCGTTCCAATCAGCCCCAGGGCTTTTCCCCGCTCGTTTTCCGGGAATGCATCCACCACCAGGGCCGGTGAACATGCCATCAACATCGCGGCGCCAAGCCCCTGCAAGGCCCTGGATGCAATTAGCCACCCCGCACCGGGAGACAGCGCACATAAAAACGATCCGGCGGTGAAGACGGCAAATCCCCGGCAGTATACCCAGCGGCGGCCCCGAATATCGCTTAGCCGTCCGAACAGGAGCAAGGTGGACGAAACGGTCAGCAGGTAGATCACCATGACCCACTCGATCGTCACCAGGGAAACCTGCAGATCTGCCATGATCGTCGGCAGCGCAACGTTTACGATGCTGCCGTCCAGAGTGGACATGAAAACGCCGAGGGCTGCCAGCGAGAAAACCAGCCATTTGTTTTGAAACTTATGAGGGTCACTCATTAAGCGTCACTCAATTAAATTATTTGTAATATCGTCTGACATCTAAATGAAAGCCAAATAACACGTTGCTATTGTCGCATACGCATTTGACTAATGGAAGCGAAACCCGGAAAATTCACGCCCCCAAGGCGTTCATGGCCTGGTGCAGCCGCAGCCAGCCTACTGCCAAACCATTGACGACTTACCGTAGTGCGCATAAAAGGACGAGAAGTCCAGCTATGCTGGGAAACGACGCCAATGGACGCCTTAGGGAGCGCCCAACAGGTGATATCTTTTATGCTTTTAATAAAAAGAATCAGGTTACAAACTGTACCCGTTCTGTTACAGCAAGATACTTGATTAGGGAGCTCAAATTTCAACATCTTATACATGTTGCATAAAAGAGTTCATGAAATATTCGGGTAAAAGGATAAACGGATAGCCATGGTAGATAGTACTTTACACCGCATATTGTGTCAGGATGCGCGGCAGTTGGATGACCTTGAATCCGAAAGTGTCGACCTGGTGATCACATCGCCGCCATACCCCATGATACAGATGTGGGATGATCTGTTCGTCGGGCTGAATTCGAAAATCGGGCCAGCGCTGACCGGGGGGCTGGATCAAATGGCCTTTGATATGATGCATTGTGAACTCGATCGGGTCTGGCAGCAGGTATGCCGCCTGCTGAAAAAAGGAGGGATGGCGTGCATCAACATCGGCGACGCCACCCGTAAACTGGACACTCATTTCGGACTTTACGCCAATCACGCGCGTATCATTGAGAGCATGGGCCGTTTGGGATTAACGACCCTGCCGGTAATTTTATGGCGCAAACCGACCAATGCGCCCACCAAATTTATGGGTTCGGGCATGTATCCGCCGGGCGCCTACGTAACGCTGGAGCACGAGCACATACTCATTTTCAGGAAAGGTGCCTTGCGGCCGTTCCGGGACCCGGATGAAATCATGAATCGGCGCCAAAGCGCCTATTTCTGGGAAGAACGCAATTCCTGGTTTTCGGATGTCTGGTTAAACCTGCCGGGCTCGGTCCAGGCCCTCGACCCCGATCGATCCCGTGATCGCAGTGCCGCTTTTCCGTTTGAAATCCCCTATCGGCTGACCAACATGTTTTCGGTCAAAGGCGATACGATTCTGGATCCCTTCGCCGGCACCGGAACGACCCTGGCGGCCGCCGCCGCTGCCGGCCGCAACAGTATCGGTGTGGAAATCGATCCGGCATTGCACGCGCTGGTCAGGTCAACCCTGGCTGACGCCGTTCATTCGGGCGGCCGGATCGTTGAAAATCGATTCTGCCGCCATCAGGAATTTGTGCGCCAAAAACAGGCAGCCGGCTACCAGTTCAAATATGAGAACCGCCACTACCTTCTTCCGGTGATGACCCGCCAGGAAATAGACCTGCTCATTGATGTGCCCGATTCCTGCCGCCAGGAAAACAGCCATCAGATAAGCGTAAGTTACGTTGCTGATCCGGCGCGTGCGGTTCTGGATGTGATTTCGAAATCGAACGGCCAGGCAGTGACGAAACAGACCGGACACCGAGGCCAGCGTCCAGGCCTAAAAAAGGATCGCAACCAGCGCAGCCTGTGGGAGAAATAAAATAGCCACGAATTTACACGAATTACCACGAATTAAAAAAAGCAGGAGCAAAGTATTCGATGTCAAGCACGGGATTTGAGGTGTAAGGTATAGAGTTAAAGGTATAAGGTGAAGGGTTTAAGGTGAAAGGTTTAAGGTGAAAGGTTTAAGGTACGAGGGAAAAGGTCTTGGATATTGGATGACGCGCCTTTGGTACGAGTTCGTAGCTTATGGCTGATAGGGCGCTTACGCGCTGTCCGTTGTCAGTGGTCAGTTGTCCGTGGCATCCTGGCCCAGAACTGGCTACTCATCGGAATTCGGAAAGTATGGCTAATGAAGATGACCTTTACACATATTCGATAGTGTTCGCAATAGCGCCAGGCGAAAAGAAAAAAAATAGACAGAATTCCTTGATCCAGGATCCGGCATCCAGGTTCCAGTATCCAATTGCAAGATCGACAGCATACCTTGATATAATATCCAATATCTTTCCTCTATACCTTACACCTCTTGCCTTTCACCTTATACCTTATACCTTTCACCTTATACCTTTTGTATTATCATCCAGTTTCGTTCTTTTATCTTTTCCAGTTTCAAATCTCCGCAGCCCGCAATCGCCTTCTCGCCCAGGCCAATCCACATTTCCCCTTCAAATTGTTCAGCCAAAGTGCCGGTGCCAGGAACCGGGCGCTTAGCGGTGTCAGATAGCACAGTTGAATCAACTGCATGTAAATCTGGTTCATAGAACCGGCTCGCAGAAATAGATCAGCGCCCTGGTAGTCCAATTGCCATTGTCGCGCTAATTTTCGGGCGGCCGGTTCACCGGCGCGCATGGTGACGACAACCTCAAACGGCCCCCGCGGCTCATAAGGCACCGGATAGGGGCCGATTAGCGCCGACCCGGTAGCATTGCCAAGTCCTTTACGCCAGGTGGCTGCATCGAAGACACCCGGACCGGCCGACTTGTCGATGGGATGGGTATGGATGCCCGGGATAACCGCGGTGGCCTGCCCGCAGGCAACCGGACAACCCGAAAAAAAGATGGGACGAATACCATAAGGGGCCAGGGAAGCGGCAAACAGAGACACTTCCGGCAGGGGTTGCCCGTTTACCTGCAGGTTTTTAATCTGTGAGCTCAGCGTGTGGGCCAAGAAACCATTGGTTCCGGAAGCGGCATGCATACCCAGAAAAACAACCCCTTCTGCCGAACCCGGGTCGCCAATGCCCGGCACGGGTTTCCAGCGGTAGCCGGAAATGATTCTGGCCCTTGGATCGATCCGTTCGGGCAGCAGGTTGTAAGCGGTGCGATGAAAATCTTTTATTGTCACCTGTTGTACACCGGCGACATACAGGGCCTCGACGGCTGTATTCACATCCCGGGACATTGCCAGGCAGGCTGTTGGCCAGGATGGGGTCATAAATGCCGATGCTTCGTAACTGAAACACCCGGAACTGCCTTCAATATCGGCGATTATCAGGACATGTCTCAACATCGTGTTACTCCGGATATCTATGGTAGTTGTCAAAAATGTGTTCCGTTTAGATAGATCCTGCGACAGTTGAAAAGCAAGCCGAAACAATTAATGATAAAAAACTTTTAGTGCAAAATAAATAGTTGAGGGGTCGGGGTGTTTTTCAACATAAGTCCGCTGCATGAATAATCGGCGACTTCAGCGTGCAAACTCATGCATAAGGGACCGTAACGAAAGAACAGTATATTGTCAATATTTACAAATGATTAGATCATAAGCAATCATTGGTGACAGGTTTTGGCAGCCTTGCAGTAGCGCTGTTCTTTCGAAACGCTCCCTAACACATTCATACAGTGCACGCCTACGCTACCGACTATTCATTCCGCTGTTGGTATGCGTTTGCTGTAAAAACTCCCCGACTGCTCAAATAGTTATAGACTATTGGAACTTTAATTGCCGGCTGGGTGTGTATTAACCGGGATTGGGTGCTTCGAGCGCCGTAATGCGCTCCAGTACGGGCGGGTGGGAATAGTTTAAAAACACATAGAACGGATGCGGTGTAAGGTTTGAAAGATTGTGGACGGACAATTTCTTGAGCGCCTGGACCATCGCGGCCGGGGTGCGGGTGGTATCGGCCGCGAATCGATCCGCCGCATATTCGTTCCGCCGTGATAGGATCTGTCGGAACAGGCCCAGGAAAAACTCGAACGGTGAATAGACCATGGCAAAAAACACCAGCCCGGCATAAATGGAGGGCTGGGTCAGGTAGAAGGCCTCATACAATCCGCGATAGGACAGGAAGACTGATAGCAACAAAAACATCAAACCGGACTGCAAGATACCGGCAATCAGCATCGTCATAATGTGTTTTTTCTTGTAATGCCCCATTTCATGTGCAAAGACGGCAACCAGTTCGGGGACGGAATGTTTTTCTATCAAGGTATCGAACAACACGATGCGCTTGTTTTTTCCGAATCCGGTGAAAAACGCATTCGATTTTGCCGACCGCCGCGAGCCATCCATCACCATAATGTTTTTTACTGGAAATTGAATCGAGCGGGCATAGTCCACAATAGCCGATTTCAATTTGCCGTCTTCCAAGGGCACAAACTTGTTGAACAGCGGCATGATCAGCGTGGGCGCAATGAACTGGACCACCAGCATGTAAGCGGTAACCGCGGCCCAGCAGTACAACCAGGCATTTGCACCGGTATATTGGAAAAATATCAGGATCCCCGCAAGCAGCGGAACGCCCAGGATAGCGGTGAGGCAGAGACCTTTAATTTTATCCAGTAAAAAAGTGCGCCAGTTTGTCCGATTGAAACCAAAGCGCTCTTCGATGATAAATGTGTGATAGATGCCAAAGGGCAGCGATACCAACCCCATGCCGATCCCCAGCGTGCCGATGAACAGCAGACCCCGGAAAACCGGGCCTGGGTTCAACTCGCGCACCCAGCTGTCCAGCAACTCAAATCCTCCAGAAAACCAGAACAGCAGTATCACCAGCAACTGAAAGATATGGCTTATCCATGAAAAGCGTGTGTTAACTTTCAGATACACCTGAGACCGGCGGTAGCTGTCCGGATCGTAATAGCCCTGAAACGGCCGTGGCAAATCCGGTACCAGCCGCCGCAGGTTTAAATAGTCGGCAATACCGTTTACCAGAACGTCCATGAGCATTGCTGCCAGAACAACCCCACCCACCAGATTCATATTACAATATTTCCTATTGATTAAAGTGAAAAAGTGCGGAGTTCGGAATTCGGAGTGCGGAGTCAGGGAGTCGCTGCGCTCCGTCAAAACCAGTATTGATTGTCTCGTAAAAAGTCGGAAATTCCTTCATAGCGTCATTCCGGCGAAGGCCGGGCACGCAGTGAAGCTTTAGCGCTATCCAGTAATTTCGGCATCTTATGGATGCCGGATCAAGTCCGGCATGACGAAATCGGACTTTTTACGGTTTTGTCAGTATTCGGTTTTAGCCAGTTGTAACGCTGCGCACTATCTTTTGTTTCTTCCCATCAGCTATCAGCCATGGGCTCATGCCGAAGGCGTGTTATCTTGAATCATGGATCCTGTATCAATTATTTGAATAGACAGAATTCCTTAACTCGTAACTCGAAACTATATACGTCCAGTATAGCGTCCTTTCAATCTGCGGCCATCCACGCTTATCCGTGTCCGTGTATTATAAACGGGCCAAGGTGCCACTAACAACTGACCACTGACTACGGACAGCGCGTAAGCGCCCTATCAGCTGTCAGCTATGAGCTCGCAGCGCAGGCGCGCAATCCAGCATCAAGAATCCAATATCCGATATCTTTTTCCTTTTTCCTTTCACCTTGTACCTTCTACCCGATACCATTCACCTTTAACCTTAATCCTCATTTACCGATTAACGTACGGCGATGCCATTCTCCAGCAAAAAAGCTTCCATTGCCTCGTAGGGCTGGGCTCCCACCAGAGAATTCTCACCGATTACCAGTGTCGGCACTGCGCGGACATGTTTTTCGTATGCCATCTGCCAGTCGTTATCGACATCGGTCCGAAAGATGCGCTCGCGAATCACCGCGCGAGCCTTATCCGCAGACAGACCTACCGATACTGCCAGGTCAACCAGGACTTCGATTTCGGCCAGATTTGCATTTTCGGCAAAATAAGTTTGAAAGGCCGCCGCATGGAATTGGTTTCCCCGGCCTTCTGATTCGGCCCACTTACCCAGTTCCTGGGCCAACCGGCTGTTATAGGTCCTGGTCCGGTCTCCAAAAGGCAATCCCAGCGCCTCGGCTTCTGCAACCAGCCTTTTGCGCATGGCTTTCAGGTCGACCGGGACGCCGGCAAACAGGTTTTCAAGTGTCCTGCCCTGTGGGGGTGTTTCAGGATGAAGTGGATAAGCTATCCATTGAAAATCAGCGTCAAATTTTTGCTTCAATTTTTCAATACGCCCGGTAATGAAATAGCACCAGGGTCAGATGTAATCTGAGTAAATTTCTACCTGTTGGCGGGTATTTATCATTGCCGTTCCTATCCTATATTGGAATGTATGTCTGTCTGCAGTCAGATCTTCGGGCATTAAAAAAGGGGCACTGGCGAAAATGCCCCCCGCGAAAAAAAGAAAACCTTGAGGGTTGAGCGAGTATTTACATGACCGCTACCGCAACAATGCTGTCAGTCAGGAACCTAATGCCACAAAGTTACATGTCAAGAATTCAATAATATTATTATTTCTTCTCGAGTTTCACGGCAATCGCATAACGACCCGATCCTGTGTTCAGCAAACCGATAAATACAGTCGCCAGACCAAAGGACAACAGGGTCAGGGTTTTATAACCGATACTGAAATAGTTGTAGCAGCTCAATCCCATTAAGATAGCCATGACAACGCACGACGTCCTAAAAAAATATCCTGAGAGCAAACTCAGGGCGGATAATGACTCCAGGATCAGAATAACGAGCCCGAAGATATGAACAGGGGCACCGAAATTGATGAAATTCAGGCTCTTCCCAACGGTGGTCCACTGCGGCAAACCGGCAAACAGCTTTGGTGCAGAATGCATCAACAGCATCGCCGAAAGCCCCAGGCGCTGCATCAACAATCCAAGGTGCATTCGTTTATCATGGGAATTAAAAAACATGCGATCCTCCGTATAAAGCAATCTCAGACCTTCCATTTTAGCAGTTAGCGGTCGCAACTTCAAGCCGTGCGCCCAATTGCTGCGCCCCAATCCTGTTTTCCGAAAGAGGTTTAGATCTGGATTGGGCCAAAACGGAAGGGCAAATGCAGATTGGATTTTTTTATAAGGCGTTTTCTGCTATTCTGAATCAATGCCTTCAACGAAGAAGGTTGTTTAAAGATCCTGGATAAAATTCAAAATGGTCTGATGAACGCGGTGGGAACCATTGCCCAACAGAATTCCGTGTCGGTCGAAGTTTACCAGCACGTAGGTTTTATCTGTCGAACCCAATCTTTCAAAAACCTTTTTGGAGCCCTTGGGATTTACAACCGGATCTCCCTGGCCCTGAATAATTAGAGCCGGAGATTCGATTTGAGGCAGGCGCTGGGCTACGGCACCCATCAACCGCTCCAGTTCACGCACACCGGAAATGGGATTACGGGTGTAATTGATCAACGGATTCTCGGGATTATTATCGACAAAATCGACCAGCGCTTCGTCCAGATGGACTCTTTTCATGAGGCGGTTCCATACGTCAACAGCCGGAACCAGCCGGGAAGAGATATCCTGAAGTTGTAAAGGGGGACACACTGCAAAGACACCCTCCACACCTTTGGTGCGGGCAGCCAGGTCCAGAGCCAGCCCGGCGCCGTTTGAAAAACCGCCCACGACCACACGATCACACAGGTTGCGGACAATGCCGTAGCCAAGGTCCACGGATGATACCCACTGCTCATGGGTAGATATTGCAAGGTCTTCCGGCGATGTGCCGTGACCTTTAACCCTTGGTGCGTAGACCCAGATTCCGCGTTTGCCCAGATATCGCGCCAACTCCTTGACCTCCAAGGGGGCTGCCATGTAACCATGTATCAGCACGACACCCAGTCGGTGAAATCTGCCCTTGATCAGATACGGCATACCGATTTGTCGCGGCTTGGACTCGCCCGGCGAATAAAACTGATTGTAATCGGAATCAAATTCTGCCTGCCCCTGGCGCAGCAGCAGACTGGCAACCCGCCGTTTGACAATAAACTTTGGCATCCAGGCCACATTGCGGACATGCCGTTGCAGATTCTTCAAGGGCTCCACTGCATTGGCACTGACCTCGACCGGGTTGTCAATCCGGGCTCGATGAAAATCATAGCGCGACGAAAATTTAGACCGGTCTTTGATGAAATGGTCCCCATCCTCTTTGATGATTTCCGTGTCCAGAGCTACGGTAATGAAATCATGGTATCGGCCGAAACGGTCGTCGGTCAGCAAATGGGTCTGATCTTCCTGCAGCGCTTTATGCAGAACGGCGCCCTTTTCCTTTTTCATCGCTTCCGCCAATAAGAACACTCTCCGGCGCAGGTCTTCGGGATCGATCTTTTCAAAAGGCATCGCCCTGAGCACCGATGCGAACAGATGATCATGGTTCACCGTTGTCAAGCCGTAAATGGCAGCCATATAGTGTTGCATGATCCTGACCGATTCATTGCGCATCTGGCGCCGCGAAGGTAATTTGTCGTCGAAAGCAATCCGCCGCGGCGAGCACATGTCCTGGTTGATGATACTGCACTCCAGGCTTTCGCCTATGAGAATCGGCGGGCCGAACCGGATATCCAGGTCAACGCCGGACAACAGCATCGTCCCTTCGGTCATAATTTCTTCGACAATGCGCTCAGGCATTTCTCCCACGAGGGAAGCAGCCATTTTGTTCAAAATGTTTTCTCTGGCCCGGATCGGAAAATAGGTCAGATTCACAGGAACGATATAAGTGGTGCGGTCAAAAATTGAATCGATGTTTTCGATCTGGAACTGCTCCAGCAAATGGTGGGCCTCATCGGGTTTGTCATCCAGCATCGATTTGAGACGTTGGCGGTAAAATTCGGTGCGCAGGGCCAGGGTCGCGGCTCCGGTATGGGGCGCGCGTTTGCCGCCGGCATAGGAAACCATGTAACGGCCCTTTTCGATGATTTTTTTATCTTTGACCATGCGGCCTTCGGGGAAAATAATCCAGTGCGCTTCACCGGTGAGAAGGGATTTGACGATGAGTCGATCGCGGTCAGGACTCTTTGTGGAGACGGCTCCCACTTTGTCGAGATATGCCCCCAGAGGCCCTTTGAATAATTCATAACTGGCCAGAGACCAGACCGGCACACCGGTCAATCTAAAAAGTTGATAGGGCATCAGGAAGGTTTCGAGGCGGGTAAAGTGATTGATCACAAAGATGATCGATCCTTCAGGGATATTCTCGGTCCCGTATAGATTGATCCTGGCCTTGGACAGCCCGGAAAGGGCCTTTATGGCCAGACCGGTGGTCCGATATGCATATAGATTCAGTGCCATGACCGATGCTTCGCAATCCTGCCAGCAGCTGGTATTATGCGGTTGAATTTCATCACATTTTCTACTCTTTAATCACATTGACAGTGTAAATAATTACACCTATGATATATTTTTGTTCAATAAAAATAAAGAAAAACCGGAGGTCTAAGTGTATTCCAGAATCCTGATCCTGCGCTTTCCCATAACAGAGGTCCAAAAACCGGTGGTCTGCAATCTGACCAAACAATACGATCTGACATTCAACATCCTCAATGCCACCATATTTCCGCGCAAAGAAGGTTTGATGGTACTGGAACTGGCCGGCAATCGGAAAAGTTTCAAAGACGGCGTTCGCTATTTAAAGGATCAGGGCATCGATGTTGAAAATGCCTCCCGGGACATCAAACGCGATAAAAACAAATGCACCCACTGCGGCGCGTGCACAGCCGTATGTCCCACCGGCGCCCTGGCGGTGCAGCGGCCGGAAATGTCGGTTCTTTTCGATCAGGAAAAATGCAGTGTCTGTGAACTGTGTATTCCGGCTTGCCCTACCCGCGCAATGAAAATCCGCGCCAGCAATCAAAGTTTTTTCGAATGACAGCAACCATCGCAGTGGCCATCAGCGGCGGCGTCGATTCACTGATGACTGCTTTTTTGCTGCGCCAATCCGGACATCGGGTATTTGGGCTCCATTTTCTGACCGGATATGAAGCCACCCCCATTCCGATCCATAAAATAGCCGGGCAGCTCAATATAGCGGTTGAAATTGTCGATATCCGGGATGCATTCAAAAAACATGTCGTAGATTATTTTACACGAACTTACAAGGCCTGCAAAACACCCAACCCGTGTCTGGTTTGCAATCCGTCTATCAAATTTGGCATCCTCTATGATATGGCACACCAAATGGGTGCCAAGCGACTGGCAACAGGTCACTATGCCCGCCTGACCCGTAACTCGAGCGGTTCATCCCACCTGTTAAAAGGGGTGGACCCCAAAAAAGACCAGGCCTATTTTCTGGCCTTTTTAAGCCAGGCCCAACTGTCACGGGCCTGTTTTCCACTGGGAGAATTAACCAAAACTGAGGTAAAAGCCCGGGCGGCAGATAGCGGATTAAAACCGGTCACCGCGGGTGAAAGCCAGGATGTCTGTTTTATCAAAGGGTCAAATTATGGTGAGTTTTTAACCTGCCGACTGGGGTTGGCGCCCGAACCGGGTGATATCGTCGATGAGCAGGGTCGGGTTCTGGGCCGACATAAAGGGCTGCATCTTTTCACAGTGGGTCAGCGCCGCGGTATCAACTGCCCTTCGAGCGAACCCTATTACGTACTGCGGATGGACAGAGGTTCCAACCAGCTGGTTGTGGGAAGCAAGAACGGGCTAAATGCGACCGAATGCCGGGTTGACAGCATCAACTGGATACAGCCGCCCTCCAAGCGGATCATCAATGTGCATGTAAAAATCCGCTATCGGCATACCGCAGTGCCGGCCGCAGTCTCCATCCTTGATTCCGGTCGTGCGGTTGTTCATTTCGATCAACCCGAAGCTGCTGTCACGCCGGGCCAGGGAGCCGTTTTTTACAAAGACGATGAAGTCCTGGGGGGTGGGTTTATTGTTTGAAATTAGAAATTGGAAATTTTGATGCTGGAAAGATGATGCCAGATACCGGATACAAGATGAATATCGCCTCGAGTTGCGGGTTGCGGGTTGCGAGTTATGGAAACGCTGTCTCGTTATCTTATTTGCTCGAAAGGTTCCATGTAAATCCTCGTTAATTGGTGTCACAGTATATATTCTGATGGAGCGGGGTGATGCGTTAATTTCGCATTCCGAATTCCGCAACACGGAATTCGAATGGTGGCGTGAAGCGATGATTAACTTTGGCTTACTCGGTACTTACTCATTGGAGCGCAGCGACACTAAAAAAGTTTTGCCGAGCGAAGCGAGCGTAAAAATTTTTATGGTCAAGAAATTCAAAGTCATAACCCTGGGATGCAAGGTCAACCAGTTTGAGTCCGAATCGCTGGCCAAACATTTACAGGACAGCAACTGGGTCCCGGCAGGAGCAGATGATAGCGCTGATATCTGCATTATCAACACCTGTACGGTCACCCAAAAAGCTTCCATGCAATCGCGGCAGTCGATCCGGCAGGCAGTGCGTGCAAATCCGTGCGCCAAAATAATCGTCACCGGCTGTTACGCAGATAGCGACCCGGATGCGATCGCCAAGATCGGAGGCGTAACGACAATCGCCGATCAGAAGGAAAAATTCGATCTGCCCCAAATAATCCTGACCGGTGACCTGACCCAGCAACCGGCGCGACAGCCCAGGATACGCCAACGCCCATTTGAGCAGCTGCCGGCTTTGGGGCTGGGTAACCGATCAAGACCTTTTCTTAAAATTCAAGATGGTTGTGATGCCTTCTGCACCTATTGCATCGTTCCCCACATCCGCGGCGAAAATCGCAGCATGCCGATGAATAACGTCATGGACAGCCTGGATGAAATTCACCGATCCGGCTACCGTGAAACCGTGTTGACCGGCATACATCTGGGACGCTGGGGGTTTGACCTGGAGCCGGCCACGGACCTGGTCTCGCTTATACGGGAAATTCGACGACGAAAATCGGTTGAACGGGTACGACTCAGTTCCATTGAACCGGGTGAAGTAACGGACGAACTGATCCGAACTGTCCGTGAGGCGCAGACCGGTCCCGGACGCATATGCCCGCATTTTCACATACCGCTGCAAAGCGGGGATAATGAAATACTTGAACGCATGCACAGGCCCTATGACAGATCACAATTCCATAATAAAATCGACAAAATCCACCAATCCATACCAAATGCGGCCATAGGAACCGATGTGCTTATCGGCTTCCCGGGCGAGTCGGAACGTGCCTTCCGGAACACCTGTGATTTAATCGCCGCACTGCCGATCACTTACCTGCACGTTTTTCCTTTCTCTCCGCGTCGCGGGACGCCCGCATACCATTACCCTAACCCTGTGCCGCCCCATGTGATCAAAGAGCGCTGCAAACAATTAAGAGATATTGGATTACAAAAAAAATCAGTATTTTATAACAAGTTTAATAATAAACTACTTGAAGTCGTGATCGAAGGCAAACCGGAAAGCAAAAATGTTGGTAAAAAAGGAATGTCGGAAAACTATATCCCGGTGGTTCTGTCCGGCCCTGCGCAGCCCCCAAACCAGATCAAAAAAGTTGTAGTCGAAAGGGTATCTGAAGATTTAACCGTGCTGGGACGGCCGGTATGACGGTGTCCGGATGCTTGTCCGTTAGCCAGTTGCCCGTTTGTCCGTTGCGCATTTGCCCGTTTTCAGGTCACTGGCCCAGGGTCTGATTCAAGCGCCGGTAGCGCTTTGCTGATAGGGCGCTTACGCGCTGTCCGTTGTCAGTGGTCAGTTGTCCGTGGCCACCTTGGCCCGTTTTTAATACACGGACACGGATAGGCGCGGATGCGTCGCGAGCTCATAGCTGACAGCTGATAGCTCATAGGGAATAACAGGGATGGCGGACACGCGCACATGGTATAAGGTAATAGACGAAAGGTAAACGGTATAGGGCAAAAGGTTAAAGTAAAAAGGTAAGGGGATACTGGCTCCTGAATGAATTACTTAAGGATATCCGATCTTGGTTATTAGGTTTCAAATTACCAAAAATAAACAACGCATGAGCGTTAACTCAACCCTGGCCCAGAACTGGGTACAGATCGGATCTCGAATTATCTACGCAATGAGAATAATCTTGACATAACAACCCCGTTTTTCGCCTTAGCACCAGGGCGGGCCCTGGCCCAGAACTGGCTACATATCGGATATCGAAATGTCAGGCTTTTAAAAATAATCTTTACAAATGCCACTATTTTTCGCTGAAGCGCCAGGGCAGGCTCCACACTCCGAACTCCGCACTCCGAACTATGTTTCGGAGCGATCCCGGTACTAAAACATAAAACCTAAAACGATTTTGAGCACATCGGCTTCCCTCCCCTATTCAAAATTCCAATCATTTGACATTCAACTGAAATCGAAATAAAATTGTTAGGTTGTAACCCGGCGACCCTGACCGCTCAGAGACACTCGGATCTGCCGGACACTTTCTGATTTCTGCCGCGGCTGCTGACGAGCGGAAAATCAGCGACCGTTGAACGCTGTATCGCATTCGAACGACCGTTTTATGAATTAGCGACGGGACTGTCTGGATGACTGAAAAGAATTTTAAATCTCAGCTGTTTCGCAATACCGCGGCCGCCTTGCTGATCGGATTTGGCCTGTTGTGCATTATCGGTACCGGTGGTGGCGGTGACGGGTTGCGCCTGCCAAGCCAGCACCGCATCAGCGGTACCGTCCGCGCCCCTGACAACATGCTGGTTGACAGCGATGTCAACGATCCGGGCGCTCTTTATGCGTCCAATGATGACGTCAACAACGCCCAGATACTGACCAACCCTGCCGTTGTGGGGGGGTATGTAAATATAGCCGGGACCGGTGAGCCGGGCCGGTCCTACATCGATGGCGACCCGAAAGACATTTACCGGGTGACCCTGGCAGCCCATCAAACCGTCACCATGGTCGCCGCCGCCAGATGCCCACCTTGGGCTTTTTCTGTACGAAGCTTCTGACAGCCAAACGCCTGTAGATTCCAACCAGGATATCGCCAACCTCAAGACGCTTACCGCGGACCAGGGCGGAGACTATTATATCGAGGTCCGGGCAGAGGCAGGACACACCAATTACAATTTGACCATCGGTCAAAGTGCTGCAAGCGCATACGTTCAGCAACGATCCGGTATCCTGCCGCAATCGGCTGAATTTGTACCCGGTGAGGTGATCATTAAGTTCAAAATGGAACCTGAAGCAGATGCGGCCGGTGCAGATTCCCTCCAAAAGGCCGCATCAATCGGCTTGCGTCACAGATCCGGCAGACACGGCCAAACGATGCTGATGGAATTTTCAGATACCTGGGACCGCCAGCAGGTGTTAAAGTCGCTTGGCATAAAAACCAATCGCTCCAATCGCTCCAATCGGCTCCGAACCGGTGCCATAACTTTGAGCCAAAGCAAACGGGAGACCCTGGATGTGATCCGGGCCTTGCGCAACAGATCCGACGTTCTTTACGCAGAGCCAAATTTTATACGCCGGGCCAGCCGCATACCCGATGACGATCAGTACGGTCGCCAATGGCATTATCCGATGATCAATCTACCCCAGGCCTGGGATCAGACCACCGGCAGCGACACCGTGATCGTGGCAGTGATCGACACGGGGGTCTTGCTGGGTCATCCGGACCTGCAGGGTCGTCTTGTGAATGGGTACGATTTTATAAGCGACCCGGTTTATTCACTGGACGGAGATGGAATCGACAGCAATCCCGATGACCCGGGTGACCAGGAATTTGGTGGCAGCACATTCCACGGCACCCATGTGGCCGGCACGATCGGCGCCGCTACGAACAATACGATCGGCGTTGCCGGAGTGACCTGGTCGACCCAAATTATGCCGCTGCGTGTACTGGGACTGTTCGGCGGCACCAGTTACGATATTCAGCAGGCCATTCTGTATGCCGCCGGTCTGGAAAACGATTCAGGCACCTTTCCGGATCAGAAAGCCGACATTATTAACATGAGCCTTGGCGGAGCAGCCTATTCTGACTCAGAACAGGAAGTGATCAACCGGGCACGGGCCGCAGGTGTGATAATCATCGGGGCCGCCGGCAACGAAGAAACCAGCTCTCCCAGCTACCCGGCCGCTTATAACGGCGTCATTTCAGTGAGTGCGGTGAACCTTGAAGGCGAACCGGCCTGGTATTCGAATTACGGAACATCCATCGACGTCGCCGCTCCCGGCGGTGACACCTCGGCTGACCTGAACAATGACGGATTCCCCGACGGTGTTCTGAGCACAGCCGGTGATGATACCGGAGGCACTATCGAATTTTTATACGCCCACTATCAAGGCACTTCGATGGCCGCACCCCACGTTGCCGGGGTAGCGGCATTGATGAAAGGACTCTATCCCCAGTTGACCCCGGATATATTCGACCTTGAACTGGAGGCCCAATTAATCACACAGGACCTGGGTGTCGAAGGCCGGGACAACCGGTACGGCCACGGATTGATTGATGCCCTGCAGGCGGTCCAGGAAGCACAGCGGCTTTCCGGGGGAGGCGGTCTGCCGGCTGCCATCGTTGCCGATCCTAAATCAATCAATATCGGGTCCGGTGCCGATGCAGGCGCCAGTGTTATCATGAACATCCATAATGGCGGTGAGGAAGATTTAATCATCAGCTCGGTCTCGGCTAACCCGGAAGCCGACTGGGTAACCATAACCGCAACCGATATCGATACCAACGGTCTGGGTGAATACACCGTGGAGATCGACAGCTCCGCCCTGACGCAGGGTCTTTATTCTGCCACCATCACAATTTCGTCCGCTGAAACCTCCGATGTGATGGTGCCCGTCAGTTTGCGCAAAGGCTTTTTCATTGGAGGCGGTAACGCCGGCTTTCACTATGTGATCCTGGTCGATGCGCAGACCGAAAGAACGGTCGCGGAACTTGAGATCGATTTCAGTAGCACGGTCGGCGGTTATCCGTTCGCATTTGCGGGTGTCGCCCCCGGACGGTATATGGTTTTCGCTGGAACAGATCTGAACAATAACGGCGATTTGGGTGACAGGGGTGAATCATTCGGAGCTTATCTGACAATCGATCAACCCACAACGCTCAATATCGCCAATAATCAGGGCGATCTGAACTTTAATACCGGATTTAACATCAGTCTGCCCAGTTGGCTGCAATCGCTATCACCTGAAAAGTTGGCACCCGTCAAATAGATAGACCCCAACATTGCCTGAACCGCAAGGCAGCCGGAGACCTCCGGCGGCTGCAACCACGGTAGTAATTGACAGACCGGCAAGGCATACATACTTTTCCCTCCAATTCGATTACCGGTTTGAAGGCCGACATCGGCCGGGGGAATTTCATTATTCCTATCATTAAAATCAGTTTAGGAGGAGAAACAAATGCCTATTAACAAAAGCGATTACAAAGAACAGATAGACCGTCCGGTTGCCGTATTCGAAACCAATCTGGGCACATTTGAAGCCGAGCTTTACGGCAAAGAATGTCCTGAAACTGTCTGGAATTTCATTAATCTGGCCGAAGGCCGCCAGGAAACCGCTCGCGACGGACGATTTTTCGATGGACTCACTTTTCACCGTGTAATCGAAGGATTTATGATTCAGGGCGGATGTCCGACCGGTAATGGAACCGGCGACCCCGGCTATCGATTTATCGACGAATTTGATGCCTCTCTTAAACACGACGCGCCCGGGATCTTGTCCATGGCCAACGCCGGCCCCAATACCAATGGCAGCCAGTTTTTTGTGACGCTGGCCCCGACACCGCATCTGGATAACCGCCATACCGTATTCGGAAAGGTTATCCAGGGGCTGGATGTGGTGGAAAAAATCGGCGCTGTTAATACCGGTCCTATGGATCGACCGCTTGAAGCGGTTGTAATTAACAACGTTACCGTAAAAAGGTAGACAGCCGTGAAACGTTTATCCATCATCATCCCGGCATATAACGAAGAAAAATATCTGCCGGCTGCGCTGTCTGCCGTAAACAAAGCGCTTGAAGGCACAACGATGCCCGGAGAGGTCATCGTAGTCGATAACAATTCGACCGATCGCACCGCTGCCATAGCCGCTGAATACAAAACAAACATTGTTTTCGAGCCGATCAATCAAATTTCCAGATCCCGAAATACCGGGGCAAAAAACGCCACTGGTGATTACCTTTTTTTTGTCGATGCAGACACGGTTGTGACACCTTCACTGTTGAACAAAGCGATTGATAATCTGAGCAGTGGAAATTGCTGTGGGGGCGGTGCCACTGTCATCCTCTCGCCTCCTTTGGGCGCGCCCCACCGGTTCGGGCTCAGGATGTGGACCCAGATATCCGTGCATCTGAAGTTGGCGGCCGGATGTTTTAAATACTGCTTGAAAGAGGCTTTCGAAGATGTAGGCGGATTCAGTGAAAAGGTTTATGCCGGTGAAGAGATCTGGTTATCCGGAAAACTGCGCCGGTGGGGCAAAGCCAGAGGATTGAATTTTGAAATCATCCAATCGGCACCGGTGGTAACTTCTGCCCGTAAATTGGCCTGGTACGGCGATACCGAGCTGCTGCGTCTGACGCTGGCCATGGTTCTTTTCCCGATTATTTCCCGAGATCGTCGCTGGTGCCGGCTATGGTATGAAAGACCGGGCGTAAATAAAAAAACGGGTCTAAAAGTGTGATTGACAACAACCAGGCCCATACACATTTTCAATTTTAAATAAGGCACAAAAACCAACAAATGATTTCACCGGTGAGCGCAGCAAACCCTGGCGCAGACCTCAACGGATGGCTTGGAGAGCGAATCGATGAGTGATTTCGAATCTGACACAAAAGAAAAAATCCTCACCGACATTGATGAAGAGACCACCGAGCCACCCATGTACAAGGTGCTCTTGCACAACGATAATTTTACGACCAAAGAATTTGTGGTACATATCCTGGTGTCAGTGTTCAGCAAAACACTGGATGAAGCGGCCGAGCTGATGTGGCGTGTGCATCGCCATGGTGTCGGTGTAGCCGGGATCTATCCCCTCGAAATCGCCGAAACAAAGGTCAATGTTGTTTCGATGACAGCCCGTGAAAATGGTTTTCCACTTCAATTGACGCTCGAAAAGGAATAAGTTCTGCCCCACCCCTCTACGCATCACTCTCTTCAGCGGCCAACGCCAGTTCTGCAGCCCGCCGCCGGCGAATCTCCGAGTTTAAAAGCTCCGTGGATCGGGCCAGTTCTTGGGTGCGCGTGTTCAGCAGTTCCTCCAGATGTTCGCGGTGCTTGCGCAGTTCGATTTCGGCCCATTCTCTTTCGATCAGGTTACCGAGTTGTTCAGCGATGGCGGTGATAAGATGGTGTTCTTCTTCCATAAACGGTGTATCGCTCGACCCGGGCCTTTCTTCCAGGTAGCACACCTGCAGCGTACAGACAGGTTCATTGTTCACCATTACCTCCCGCAGCAATTTGCAATCGGTAGATCGATAATTATCCGTCTGATAGGCATAACCGTCAAACGCCACCTGCGCGCAGGAAATATCGGGAAACTGCATCGAGGAGGGGATTAACTCCACAACCCTCTGTATGATCTCATCCAGTGAAAAAGCAGGCTTTTCGCGCATGCGTGATATCTCATACAGGCAGTTGAGTTCCTTGATCCGTTCCTCGAGCTGGTGGGTCAACTGCTGGCGTTCGAGTTCCGATTTTTTGCGCTGAGTGACGTCCCGGGCAATAGAATTTACACCAGTAAAGTGTCCGTGCCGATCATAACTCAGGGTTATGGTCCAGAGCATGAAATGCGCCTGCTGACTGGCTTGATTGACAAGACGGTTTTCAAAGGTCAAACTGGTCATCCTGTCGCTGATCCAGCCGTTGAAAGCCGTCTGCGTATTCTGGCGATCATCCGGGTGCACAAAATCAAATGCCAGACGTCCTATCAGCCGGTCGGGTTTTAGACCGATAATTTTCTCGGCCGCGTGGTTAGCGAATGTAAAGCAGCCCTGACTATCAACGCGCAACACCAGTTCATCGGTTTTCTCGATAAATTCACGATACATCTTTTCTCTATCAATCAAACGGGTCAGATGAACCTGACAGGCGCTCAACTCGTCGGCAAGACCCCGATTGGCCTGCTCCAGTTCTCTGTAATTCGGCCTTTCTGCCATAATATGCTCCCCCTCTCTGTATAACAAAATTAGGTATTTGACAGATTCGTGGCCCCTGTTGATCACGATAGCAAGCTTGCTTTCTGTCCCGCCCGGCGGCGGCGGCACTGCATACCTGGACCTGGCGCTGCGGAGAACCCGGTCCTTAGCCGGACACGCAGGGTATGCGTCTATTCTCGGATTCCAATATAAGGAAACGACCTTGATTTAGATCGGAAATATTAATTCATGATCAGAATATGCAATGACTTATCGGTCCAGCGTTGATCCACGGTCGACAGTCAGAAATCCACTATTATCAGGTTTTTGAAAATCATCCCGGATCAGATACCCCTGTCTTCACCGACAACGGTTTGCTGATGACGAATCACTGCGTTCTTGAATCGCGCAACACAAAAATGAACCGGCGATCATATTGGCTGAGGTGCTTGTACAAATGTGGGATTGGATATCGGGTGAGCATCGGTACAGGCGATTGGGTACTATTATACACAGCTGTGAATTTTTGTCAATCCAGGGCGCCTAGGCGCGGTCCGTTGTCAGTGGTCATTTGTCCGTGGCACTTTGGCCCGTTTTTAATACACGGATACGGATAGGTGTGGATGGCCGCAGGTTGAAAGGACACTTTACTGGATTGCGCGCCTTCGGCACGAGTTCGTAGCTCAAAGTTGATAGCTCATAGCGAATGATATGATGCTGGATGCAGATTGATGGGTATAGGGTTAAAGGTTCGAGGGAAAAGGTATAGGGTAAAAGGTCTTGGCTATTGGATCGAGGAATACTGTCTAATCAAATGCTTGATACCAGATAGCAGATGCCGGATACTGTTAAATGACGGGGAGATTGGGAGACTGGGAGAAAGGTATAAACAAGTTCAAGATACTTGATGCGAGATACGATTATATATAAGAAAAAGCCCCAAAGGGGCGTTACATGCATAGCCCAGGGCAGCGCCCTGGGGATGGGGATAAATAGGGTAAAAAAATTAGCCCTGAAAGGGCGTTACATGTTTTAATCACATTGATCAGTAGGGGCGGGGGCAGATACAATAACCCATTGAATGCCTTGGCGGCTTTGCGTGAGGTTAAAATAAAAATGATAATATTTCCTTTTCCCAGTTTCTAATTTCGCGCCTTGACCGCCAGGCTCAGATATCGTCCCTTTTCGGTGAACATCAGACGCTTTGCGACCATTGATGTCAGAAACGTTTTGATTTGCGATTCATTAAAATCCTTAAACGTTTTTGCAACCGAGCTTAAACTGCGGCGCCGGGTGCAATGCAGGTATAATTGACGGGATGTTCCGGTCAGACGGTGGGTAAGCGGGGGCGCATCAGGACGCCTCTGCCGGATGATCAGAAAATCGCGACCGTCCCGGTAGCTTAAAATAGGCGGGCTATCGGGCGCGTTGCGTAATTTGTGATAATCCTGATGCCAACTCAGAATTTTCCGGCTGACCGGTTTCCATAATCGGCGTTGTTTAACAAGATCACCGCGATACGCCTGGATCATGAAGGTCAGGTGTCGTGCGACCCTGGTTGGAAATAAGACCGACCAGTTCGGGTGATTGAAACGGGATAAAATGCCATATTTATCAGGCGCTTGCCAAACGGGACTCTCCAGTCCCAGCCAGAAGGTGACCGCACGCATGGGCCGGTAATAGCGGGCAAAGGACAAATTGTCCAATGTCTCGCGGACATCCTCTTCATCACTGCCCGGAAATTGCAGAATCAGGTTGGAACAATTTTTCAAACCGAGTTCTTCACAGTTTTTCATCACTTCCAGGTTTTGGATAACTGTCGTACCTTTATTGATTCTGTTCAATAGATTACTGCTTAAAGCCTCAATTCCGACCTGAAGTTCGCATACCCCTGCCTGCCGCATCACTTCCAGAGTGCGTCTGTTTGTGTTGGCCCTGATTTCACAGAAAAGATGCAGATCTTTTTTCAGTTTGCTGAGGCATTCGAAAATTGGCACGGTATTTTTTGCGGGAATCAGGTTGTCGGCGAACGCTATATGCAACGATTGAAACCGGGTGGTCAACCGGTCGATCTCGGACACGACCTGGTGGGGCGACTTGGACCGATAGCCCTCCCATTGAAGGTTAAGATTGCAGAATGCGCAGCCACCGGTTTGACCGATACCGGTCGGCCGTTGCCACCAGCAGCCGCGTGAAATTTCGGCCATCAGGGTCGGGAAAAACCTTTTTGGGATTGGCAACGACTTCAGCTGTTTGAAATAATCGTCATAGTCGGGCATCGGCAGCTTTGTCAGTTTCTCCAGCTGACACCGCTTGCCATTTGTGTCGTCACGGTGGGCCCCGGCATGGATGACGCCCCGAATTTCAACATCGGTGACAGATTGAACCGGGTAACACAAATGTTGAACCAGTGAAACCAGCGGTCGCTCCCCTTCTCCGCTGACCGCAAATTGTATTTCGGGAAATGCATCCAGGAGTTCGCGGGCAGCCCTGCCGGCAAACATGGAGCCGCCGACCACAATCGGAATTTTCGGCCAGCGCTTTTTGAGCATCCGGATAACATAAAGCGTTGACGTAAGCTGGCAAAGACAGATGGAAAAACCGATCAGACCATACTGCTGCCAATTCACAGAACCGACATACTGGCCAATGGCCGCTTCCACCCATCCGGTCAATTCTTTAAAGTCCGTATTTTTCAGTTTGGATTTACCCCGGAGCTGACGATAGAAAAATTTTTCGATTTCCACGGCCCGCTCAGGATAGATCAATGCGGCGCACACGGATTCGGCCGGCCAAGTCCGCTCAGAAATGGCATTGTAGTGTGCATACCCAATCGCAGCGGCAATATCCAGGTAAAGGTGATGCGCATCCACGCGCACATCCGGCAATTCGGTTTGCACGTATGCCTTCAACGCGCCCAGCTGAATGGACGGCCGGCTGTAAAGCGGCCATGGCGTCGAAACCAGGGCCAGATTGAATTTGGAAGGTGTTTTCATCTTTAATCGTACTTATTACCTCAGGCATAGGCGCCAAGCTGCAAAGGGTAAAAAACATATACCTCGATTATCCTTAGTTTCATAAATGGCTTATATTGTGAAGTATTTTTCTAATTTTCTGGTAAGAAAAATGTGAGGTTTATGATGAGCCGGTTTATATCAGCTGTCATAAATCTGTTCCGTTACATAGACCTTACGCCAGTTGAATAGCAAGCCGGAACAATTACGGAAAAAGTTCGGAGTGTGGAGTTCGGAGTGCGGAGCCTGCCCTGGCGCTTTAGCGAAAAATAGTGGCATTTGTTGAGCTCATTTTTAAAAGCCTGACATTTCGATGTCCGATATTTAGCCAGTTCTGGGCCAGGGCCCGCCCTGGTGTTAAGGCGAAAAACGGGATCGTTATGTCAAGATTATTTTCAATGCTCAGATAATTCGAGATTCGATCTGTACCCAGTTCTGGGCCAGGGTTGTGTTAGCGCTTGCGCGCTGTCTATTATATTGTTTGTTTGAGCTACGGTCGATCAGCTGAATACCATCGGGATTGTCTACTCATCCTCAGTGCAAATTTTTGTAATCATAAAAAATTTTAGAGCGTTTGGAGGATTAGACGTTATCGACAACCCACACAAAACTCGAAAACTGCCCATATCGGAACGTTATTCTGACAAACGCTCTAACCCCATAAAATTTTTAAACTGGAAAATTGAGTCCTTTCAATCTGCGGCCATCCACGCCTATCCGTGTCCGTGTATTAAAAACGGGCCAGAGTGCCACGGACAACTGACCACTGACAACGGACAGCGCGTAAGCGCTCTGTCAGCTACGAACTCGTGCCGAAGGCGCGTCATCCACAATCTGAGATACAGAATCAAAAAATCCTTCAATATTCGATATTGCTAGTTGGATTCTTGTCCTCCGTGGGTCTGGAGAATTGGATATTCTTTTTTATTTTTTTCTTTGCGGCTTGGCGTCTTTGCGTGAGTAATTCCTGAAGATCAGTGTAAATCTGTGTTCATCCGCGTACCATCATTAAATTCGACAACGCAAAACAATCCAAGGAAAACGGGCTTTTTTATCTTGTAGGGGCGATCGCCGGTCAGAAAAACCGCGGAGATATGCGTATCCCACCGTTCCGGTCCACGGACCGGATTGGGATAGAAACCAGGATCGGACATTGCCCGTCAGACGGTACAATGGGTGTGGTGTTGTTCATCGTCAACGGTAGTCCCTGATCAAAAGTGTTGGCTTCACCTTTCTGTCCCCTTCCGCAGCGGGGGGATTGTAATAAACATCGGAAATCAATGAAACCATTCAATTCAGGAACACAGACGGGATGACAGCGACCGGGTTCAGTGGCTGACAACGTGCGACAGGGCGCTTGTGGAGGAAGAGATTGCGGTATATTTACAGCCGACGATCGAAAATGACTGCAATTTTTGTTTAAAATCCTTGTTAATTATAGTAATAATAATCACTTGTTTTTGAATACGCAAACTATCCCGAACATTGCATGAAATCTTTTCAGCAATTGGCAAAAAGGGAACAAAGTTCCGGGTTTAAATGTAAACTTGGGTTAATTAACCTGAGTACGTTTGATTACGCCCAACCACTGATAAACGCGCTGAAAACATTTCACCCTGCGGGACAAACGGAGACTTCCATGGTCTGCGTTATTCGAGGTTCGCGGTAGACGGACTACAGCTTCACCTCGAAATGCCTTGACCATGAAAATCTCCATTTGGTGCAATATCCGGGCTATTGACCCAAAAGGAGCCCCCATGAGAGATGTGTATCAGCAATTGTCCGAACATTTGAACCGTTTGCCGGCCGGATATCCGGCTACCGACAGCGGCGTCGAGCTGCGCATTCTGAAACGTCTCTTTACAGCCCGGGAGGCCGAAGTTGCAACGGGCCTGACCATGAGGCTTGAATCGGCGGAAGTGATCGCCGACCGGCTCAAATCCGATGTGGCGGAAACATCGGAAATACTGGACCGTATGTCACGCAATGGATTGATTTTCAGAACCACCAAAAAAGGCGAAACCAAGTATATGGCATCCCAGTTTGTGGTCGGTATCTGGGAATACCATGTCAACGATCTGGATGAAAAGCTGATTCGGGATTTCAACGAGTATGTTCCCTATGTCATAAATCGGCAGTTCACCAAACAGAAAACCCAGCAGTTGCGTGTCATACCCGTATCCAAGAGCATACAGGCTGAAATGAAGGTCATGCCCTACGATCTCGCCGAAGAAATCATAAAACAGCAGTCGAAACTGATTGTGGCACCCTGCATCTGCCGTCGGGAACATAAAATGGTGGGAAAGGGTTGCGGCTATCCGATGGAAGCCTGCCTTATTTTCGGCAGTGGCGCCTATTATTACGAAGAAAACGGACTGGGGCGGGCGATTGACCAGCGGGAAGCGCTCGATATCCTGAACAGGGGGCTGGAGGCCGGCCTGGTACTCCAGCCGGGAAACGCTCAGAAACCGTCCAATATCTGCATGTGCTGCGGCTGCTGCTGCCAGATCCTTAAAAATTTGAAACAGATGGATAAACCGGCAGCCATCGTCTCATCCAATTACTACGCCCGGGTGGACGCAGAGGCCTGCACCGCTTGCGGAGTCTGTGAAGAACGCTGCCATATGGATGCGATCACCCTGGAAGAAACAGCCCACGTCGTTCGGGACCGGTGTATCGGCTGCGGTCTCTGTGTTCCCACCTGCGACTACGACGCCATGCGGCTGGTTGAAAAAGAGCCGAACGGTAAAACCACACCACCGGCCAACACGTTCAGAACTTATCTTAAGATCGCCAAAGAACGCGGACTGATGTAAGGGCGCTTACGCGCCGTCCATTGTCAATAGTCCGTTGTCCGTGGCAAAAAAATACACCAATGGATGAACGGGTTATAGGTGAGAGGTGAAGGGTAATAGGTGATGGGTGATAGGCCACAGCAAAAGACTGGATACGGGATTCTGGATCTTTGATAAGGGAAATAAAGTAAAAGGTATAAGGTGAAAGGTTAAAGGTGTAAGGGAGAAGATCTTGGATCGAGGAATGCTGTCTAATCAAATGCTTGATACCAGATGCCAGAGACCAGAAAATAAAGATTGAGCAGAGCGACACCTCAACTTTAGGCACTTTAGGCTCTTTTTCATGGACACATTGTCTTGTGTATTTTTTTACCACGGACAACTGACCACTGACAACCGACGGCCCGTAAGCGCCATGTTATTGGCGGCGTTCTTTTTTAATCACTTCATAGGCTTCTTGTATCTCCCGGAATTCTTCATTGGCCAGCTGGGTGAATTCTTCCGGTAATCCCTTGGAGATGATCCGGTCAGGATGGTATTCCATAACCAGTTTGCGGTATTGCTTTTTCACCTGATCATCACTGGCCGTGTGGTCCAGCCCCAACACCGCGAAATACTTATCGGAAGTCTGAACATAGCGGGATTTGACGGCGGTAAACATCCGGTCGCTGAAGTTAAAAATGCGGGCCGCATTTTGAATCAGCTGTTCTTCGTTGGCAGTCATGCTGCCGTCTGACAACGAAACCCGAACCAGAATATCGAGCATCATCTCCAGGATCTGCGGCTGGTTGTAAAATTGACCGTAAAGTTGGCGCGCAAAGTCTTCAAAACTGTTGGGGGAGTTCATGGCCGCATTGAAAATGTTGGTGGCCACCATGCGCCCTTCCGGATCCAGGTGCAGATCCTCCATCATGTAGCGGTTGATCGTGTCAACCTCCTGGCTGCTAACCCTGCCGTCAGCCTGGACCAGTTTCGCCAGCATCGAGAAAGCCGCCACAAAGAACGTAAATTGAGCTTCTTCACCGGGAAGAGGTCGCATGGCATCCTGGTCGTAGTAAGTCTCGTTGCTGCGATCAAATACATGCCCGAATGCCGCCCCGGCGATGGCCCCCAGCGGACCGCCGATCGCAAATCCCAGTGTGCCGCCGACGATTTTACCCAGCCAACCCATAGTCACCCGTCTTCCTGGCCATCATCTGTTAAAGGCCAGCTGCAAATTACTCAATTTCGATAGTATTGTTCCATAAGTGTAATACCTGAATTTTGCACGCAAATCAGCGCTATGAACACTTTGCAGTAATTTTCTATTTTTACTGCAGTATTTTAAGGTCAATCTAACGGATAATTTTTTCTTTTATAATTACTTCT
>Ga0126335_1000102_pt1 | contig 38568 bp, 32 predicted proteins | sample OlaspJWI45metaG_FD_108409 | JGI IMG/M metagenome (GOLD analysis project Ga0126335, IMG submission 108409) | Marine gutless worms symbiont microbial communities from Oahu, Hawaii - Olavius sp. 1 OAHU.JWI-45 metaG | ecosystem: Host-associated > Annelida > Digestive system > Unclassified | place... | reverse complement strand
TATCGAAATATTTTATAACCGCCGGCGAATTCATTCGGCAATCAACAATATGCCACCGGTTCAATTCGAAAAAATGAATTTCGCCGCTTAACTATGTGTCCACCTTTTGGGGTGAACCTCACCTTGGCAGCATGCTAAAGGTACGCGTCTCATCTTATTCGCGCGATCGCAGTGCTAACAAAACACCTAGCGCCAAAAACAAGCCCGTGGCCGAGATTGCATATAGCGGATCGTGGTGGGCAACATTGCTGATGAAAACGGACTCAAATTCTTCGTGTTCTTCTACTAAAACCAGATATATAAATCCGGCTAGGCCGACAACCAGCCAAACTCCAAATTCAATAAGTTTCCGGCTACTTATCTCGCGCTGATAGAGGTACTCGTCAGATGCATGCATCCTTCTTTTTATTTCGCTATACAAGCCATAGATGTAATCTACTTTGTGTGAAATAATCATCCTGCAGGCGCGTCTCTCTTGCACATTATAGTAGAAAAATTCAGCCCAACTTGCATCTCTGGGAAATAAATCATGTTCGGACACCTTATAAGATGCAGCATGCCATTCCACACGGTAAATATGCTCCCACCGGATAAATGGCTGCTTGCTCATCTTCAACCCTCTGTCAGTCAATAGGATAGAGAATTTTCGGTAAGATAGGTATTCAAAGAGCAAGGCTGTCCCAGATATAAAAGAGAGGATAATAATAACAGACACGATCTCAATCCCACCCGGCCAATAGTTCCTCGTCAGGAAAAAAAATACACCCGTTAAAAAACTGAGTATCGTCGCCCTGTGGAAAATATTCAAATAGTAGCGTTTTATGCTATATACATTTCTGAAAAAACTACCGGGAGACTTCTTGTATTTTCTAAAAATAACACCACACTTTGCGCATTCATCAGAGTTAACTTGCAAGTGATCACAGTTTGGACAGTTGATCATCGTTTGGTTATCGGCACTGTGGGTGTTTTTTATATTCATGATGCGGTGGCTTGGGGTGAAAGCCAAATAGGGTCTTAAAAAGCTGGGAGAACTTACGATGTTAGATTTTACGACAGGTACCACTGGGTTAGAACAAGCTTAGTCAAAGAGAATAACTAAAAGTAGGTAACTGAAGATAGAAATTGATTTGAGGTTGAGGGCGAAGATCAGCCAAGAGTTGACAAAATTTTTACTGTCAGACATGTCGGATGTCAAATAGATTCAGTCTGCTAAACTTATGATTCCCAAAATCGCATGTCAGCTAAAGCAAATTATATTGGGAGCCAAGGCCAATATCTCTTCGTTGAAACTGGCCCAATTCCCCGGGTGCGTGGTTCAGAAGGCTTGATCTACGCTCTCGGTACAATAAAGAACTAACAGCCCTTCCATTCCGGCTTGCGTTTCTCAAAAAACGCAGAAACGCCTTCTTTGGCATCCTCGGTCGTACACAGCCGGGCAAAGGCTTCATTCATGTATTCGAACTGTTTGTCGTAGTTCATGTCTTCGGCCGCGTAGTAGGCCTTCTTGGCAATCTGTAAGGCCACCGGGCTGCGCTTGGCCAGGGACACCGCCCAGGCGAGGGCCTCCTGCTCCAGATCCTCCTTGGGAACCACCCGGTTGATCAGACCCATTTCCATGGCTTCCGGGGCCTTGATCAAGTCGCCGTAGAGCAGCAGTTCCATGGCTTTCTTGCGCCCGATGGATTTACTGACCGGAATGACCGGACCGACACAATTCAGGCCGACATTGATGGCGGTAAGCCCCATCTTGGTGTTTTGCGCAGCGATGGCCAGGTCGCAGGCCGCCATCAGACCCATACCGTTGGCCGCGGCCACGCCCTGGACCTGGGCGATCACCGGCTTGCTCAGTTTTGAAATCGTAACCAGGGGGCGCTCCATATGTTCGATCCAGGCCCGGTACTCCTGGGCGGTTTTTCCAAAGAGCTCGTTTACATCGATGCCGGCACAAAATGCGCGGCCGGCGCCCTTGAGCAGAATCACCCGTACCGCGTCATCTTTATCCATCTCCAGTAACGCATCATACAGGTCCTGAGCCAGGCCGCTGGTAAAGGTGTTCATCTGGTCCGGCCGGTTCAGAGTGATTGCACCGACAAATTTATCACCGGTTTCGACGATCAGGTTTTCGTAAGGCATGGATCTCACTCCTTCATAGATAATTGTTCCAAAGTTCGGGTTATAATCAAAATCGATATCGAGTTCGGGATCGGGATCGTTTTTGCAAATTATCCTCGGTCGAATGCCATCGATTTCGATCCCGATTTCGATTTGGCGTCTGCATCTTCATTACGGGACAAACCACTCCTTCTTCCGGTACACCAGGTCCTGGCTGGTGGCAATCAGGTCTCCCGTATCTTCGTTGTATACCTTGATTTCATAAAGGGCCGTCCGCCCGCCGGCGTTGACTTCGCGGGCCTCGGCAACCAGGCGGTCGCCCACTTTGGATGCTTTCAAAAAACAGATATTCACATTCAAGGCCACCGCGGTCTGCCCGTGGGAATTGCCGGCCGCCGCAAAAGCCATGTCGCCCAGGGTAAAAATCAGACCCCCATGGGTCATACCGTGAAAATTGACCATATCTGCGGTTACCGTCAAAGATACCCGGCTATGGCCGGGAGCGGGAATCTCTACATCAGCACCGAGAAAATCGGCAAATGCATCTTTCTGGATATATGCACGAATGTTGTCCAGTCTGGATTCTGAGGTCATAGAGCTTCCTTCCGGAATCTTTTTGGGGGCCGGGTTGATATTGATATTTTTTACGCTCTCAAACCACTTTGATCAAGCTAAAAGATGGTCAGGTCACTTGACACGCTTCGCAGGAGTATATAGGTTTCGCAATTCCTTGCGGTAAGGACTTTAAAAGGAGCGGCATTGAGATGAAAAGTATCTGTGTTTTCTGTGGATCCAGCCCGGGCACCCGGCTAGAGTACGCCTCTTCAGCCAGACAACTGGGCGTGCTGCTCGCCGATCGAGGGCTCACGCTTGTTTATGGCGGCGGCAATGTGGGTATGATGGGACAACTGGCCAATGCGGTCCTCGAAAACGGCGGCCAGGTCACCGGCATTATACCTGAGGCCATTGCTGATATGGAAGTCGCCCATACCGGGTTGAGCGATCTGCGTGTGGTGGATTCCATGCATACCCGCAAGGCGCTGATGGCGGAGATGGCCGACGGCTTCATCGCCCTGCCTGGAGGTTGGGGAACCCTTGAGGAGTTCGTGGAAGTTCTGACCTGGGCCCAATTGGGATTTCATGCCAAACCATGCGGGCTTTTAAACGTTACCGGTTACTATGACAGCCTTCTGGCGTTTATCAACCATACGGCCGACCAGCAGTTTATCCAGCCCGAACATCGCGAACTGATCTTGGTAGAGGCAACCCCCGCTGCGCTGCTGGACCGCATGACCGCTTATGAAGCGCCGCAGGTTGACAAGGCTACCTGGGCGCGGAGGCTGAATCGTGAATTGGACAATTAGAAGCGAACGAATATAGTCAGCTTTGAGCTGAAATCACGAGATTCATCAAGTCCGCATTACCAATACCCGCCATTCGTCACATCTTAAGCTCTTTCTCCAAGTTTATCCCATACTTGCGCATCCGGTTCCAGACCGTAACCCTATTGATGCCCAAAAGCTGTGCGGCACGGGTCTGGTTGCCTCCAGTTTCGCGCAGGGCATTGATAAGCGCGGTTTTCTCTGCAGGCACCTTGGAAAGCACATCAGGAGAAGACTCCGGCCATCGGCTTCCAGGTAAGCCGCGCAGGCCGGATGGCCGCGAGCGGCTTTCCGAAGCGGGTTCAGCTACCCGGATGCTGGCCGGAAGATCATCCGGCTGGATCGTCCGACCCTCCGATACGATGAACGCATAATCCAGGGCACTTTTCAACTCGCGCACATTCCCCGGCCAAGAATAATCCATCATCAGCTGCATGGCGGTGTTTGATAAACCGGTGATGGATTTCTCGGTTTTATGACAGAGCCGCTCGATGAAAGCACCAATCAGCAAGGGGATGTCCTCCCTGCGCGCTCTCAGGGGCGGCAGATAGATCGGAAACACGTTGATACGGAAAAAGAGATCCTCCCTGAATTTCTTCTCACTGACCAAGGTTGCCAGGTTGCGGTTGGTGGCCATGATCAAGCGCACATCCACCGGGATGGGTGAATGGTCCCCCACCCGCTCAATTTGCCGGGCTTCCAGGACCCGCAGCAATTTGACCTGCACCGCAAGCGGCACATCCCCGATTTCATCCAGGAAAATATCCCCGCCATGGGCCGCTTCGAAGCGTCCGATGTGGTGGCGATACGCCCCGGTGAAAGAACCTTTGGCATGACCGAAAAGCTCGCTTTCGATGAGGGCTTCGTTCAGGGCCGCGCAATTGAACTGGATAAACGGCGCTCTCCGTCGGGGCCCCAGGGCGTGAATGGCCTGCGCGGCCAACTCCTTGCCGGTGCCGCTTTCACCATAGATGACAACCGGTGCATCGCTGCGGGCACTTTTCTCCAGCAAGCTGAAAACCTTCTGCATGGCCGGTGATTTCCCCACCATCCCGTGAAACCCCTCACCGTAATCTATGCGCCGGGTCAAACGGTCAACTTCTTCTTCCAGTTTGTGAAGTTCCGATAGGTCTGAGATGGTTTCCACCACCCCCACGGGGAGGTCATCATCGTCCCTTAAAACAGAAGCATTTTTAAGAGCCGGCAGCCATTCACCATCTTTTTTGCGAATCAGACACCGGCAGCTTTTGATGTCTTCATGGCCGCGTTCAAAGAGCGCACAGCGGGTTTTACCGTCGTTCTGAATCACTTTCTCACAGGCGTCGCACTCAAGGACGGTGCAATGGCGCCCAATGATCTCCTCCGGGGTGTAATCGGTCAAGCGCTCGAAGGCCTGGTTCACCATAATGATATTCCCCTCGGGCCCGATAAGCATCAACCCATCATTCATGGTATCAATGATCCGTTTCCAGTAATTGGTAATGCGTGCGGTGTTCATGACTACCTTCTCCCCCATGACCCGTCCGTAACGGTTAGCGGCTACCTTGCAAACAACAACAGTTGCTTAAACAATTAAACAACTGTTTAAATACTATGCCGACCCGGTTTTGGCAAGCCGTTTGGTCTACCATGCCTAATTCCCATTAATATCAGCAACTAACGGAAATATCTCACCCCAAATATTTCCGGCACACGTTTTGCGCTATGGATCGGCAAGTCCATTCTTTTAGGAGCCGACATGCCATCAACATCCAAACTCAGCCTGATCAATGTCGACTGGCCTGGATCCCTACTGCAATGTAACCGTGAACTCCACCGCTTGGAAAAAGGCGATACGCTGAACATCGTATTAAACGACCAGGAAATTGCCAGGCCTCTGATGTTGGTCATAAACCGCGCTGAAAACCTGAACGCGACACTGAGAGAACAAAACGGTCATATCCACATAAGCGTGGAAAAAGATGACGATGGCCGGGCGCTCGAAACAGATCAGGTCAAATGATTTGAAGGAGGAAAAATGAAGCTAAGTCGGCGGAGCTTTTTTAAACTTATCGGGGCGGCGGGAGCGGGGATGGCCGTCAATCCAAGGTCAGCCGCCGCCGCTCAGCCGGGATCGCATGATGGGGAGTACGGCTGCCTGGTGGATACGACTCTTTGTGTGGGCTGCCGCAAATGCGAACAGGCTTGCAACATGAGATTCGGCCTCCCGGAACCGGAAGAATCTTTCGAGGAGATGACGGTTCTCGAAAATGAAAGGCGAATGGACGAGACGTCCTACACCGTGATCAACAAGTACTATCCCAAAAATATCGGCACGCTGACCTGGCGCCAACGGCCCACGTTCGTCAAGTTTCAGTGCATGCACTGCAGCGACCCTTCGTGTGTTTCGGCTTGTATCGTGGGTGCCCTGATAAAACAACCCAATGGCATGGTGACGTACGACGCGGCCAAATGTATTGGCTGCCGTTACTGCATGGTGGCGTGTCCCTTCCAGGTGCCGGCCTATGAATATGACGAACCCCTGACTCCCCAGGTGAGAAAATGCACGTTTTGCTTCGAATATGTGTCCGACGGCAGTCTACCGGCCTGCGCCCAGGTGTGCCCGCGCGAGGTGATCACCTTTGGCCGCAGGGCCGACCTTTTAGATCTGGCCCGTTGGAAGATGAAGAACAACCCAGGCAAATACGTGGACCACATCTACGGCGAGCACGAGGTTGGGGGGACCTCGTGGCTCTACCTCTCCTCGGAGCCCTTTGAAACCATCGGGTTCCCGAAACTGGGCGCCAAGGCCCCGCCACGGCTGACCGAAGCCATCCAGCACGGCCTGTTTCAGTACTTTGCGGCCCCCATCGGTCTTTACGCCGTGCTCGGTGGCACCATGTGGCTGACCGGCTTCTTGAAAGAAACCCGGCATGAAGCGACCCACCCGGCATCATCTCCCGATCAGACCGGTCCCGACGATGCCGAACCGGAAAGCACGCCGAAAGGAGAGATCTCATGAACATGCATGAAAACGCGGCTCCGGTCGATGAAAAATTCCTCACCCCGGGCGTGATGGTGATGCTGGGCCTGATGGTGGTGGGCGCGGCCTTCGCCGCCGGCCGCTTCCTGTTCGGCATCGGGACCGTGTCCAACCTGAGCAACCAGTTTCCCTGGGGCCTTTGGGTAGCGGTCGATGTCGCCTCGGGCGTAGCCCTGGCGGCCGGCGGATTCACCACCGGCGCCATTGCCTATGTGTTCAACCGGGACCAGTTCCATGCGGTCATCCGGCCGGCCCTGTTGACGGCCATGTTAGGCTACACCTTCGTCGTACTGGGTCTGATGGTGGACATCGGCCGCTATTGGAACATCACCAGTCCGATATTTAATCACAACGGAAATTCGGTCCTCTTTGAAGTAGCCATGTGCGTGATGATTTACCTGCACGTTCTCTACATTGAATTCATCCCCGTCGTAGCGGAGCGATTCAAGGGCCGCGTCAACCTGCCCGGCCCCCTGGCCGGCCTCAACACTATGGTCGAAAAACTGCTGGATGTGGCCGACCGGATCCTGGCAAAGATCATGTTTATATTCATCATAGGGGGTATCGTGCTGTCGTGTCTGCACCAGTCGAGTCTGGGATCGCTCATGATGATTGCCCCATACAAAATTCACCCGCTCTGGTATACACCGATCCTGCCGCTCCTGTTTCTCTTTTCGGCCTTTGCGGCCGGATATCCCATGGTGACCGTGGAATCGATTATCGTGGCTAAGTCCTTCGGTCGCCAACCGGAAATGGAAGTGCTGACCCCCCTGGCCCGCTACATGCCGATCCTCATGGGTACCTATTTGGCATTCAAGATCGGGGACCTGCTGGTTCGCGGGACCTGGGTCTATTTGTTGGACGGCACCTACCAGACCAATGCTTTTTTGGTTGAACTGATCGTCGGGGTGGTCTTGCCATTTGGTCTGCTGCTGTTTCGCAAGGTCCGCCGGTCACCTGGCTGGCTTTTCTTTGCGGCGCTCATCTTTGTGTTGGGCATTCTGCTCAACCGGATAAATGTCTTCATCGTCGCATACACGCCGCCTTATAAACTGGAGCCTTACTTTCCGGCCCTGGGTGAAATTTTTATCACCATCGGACTCATTGCCACCCTCATGTTTATTTACCGCGTGATGGTCTTCATCTTTCCAGTTCTGGGGGCGGATCCCAAAAAAATGTCTACCGCGCTATTGGCGTTGGTTGCCCTGGGACTGTGGGCCTGGTCACCAGACCCGGCCAATGCGGAAGGCACACCGCAAGGCAAAAAGGTCCAAATCCCGCTGGAATCCGAAAAGACACCCAACATTGCCAATGCACCCCGCTTGAAAGTGATCAACCATCCGGTTATCAACGCCTACAGCGATTTGTATGAGCCGGTGCGTTTCATGCACGGCAAACATGCCAATGTACTCGAAGACTGCACCATCTGCCATCACCGGCGCCCGCGCGAAGACGGTGACCGGTACGGTGTACCCGTCACCATGGCCGCTTTGCGCAAACGCGCGGAGGAACCGACAAGCTGCGCCGCATGCCATGACAAACCCTTCGACCCGAAAAATTTGCACACCCCGGGACTGAAGGGCGCCTACCACCAGTTGTGCATGGACTGCCACCAAGAGTCGGAACAGGTGCCCCATGCCCGCGGACCAGTCCTTTACAGCGCCATGGTCAGAGGCCCGGTCGCCCGGACGCTGGACACACGGGCACCCACCGATTGCCTGGCCTGCCATGCCAAGAAAGTGCCCAATCACAACCAGCTGGTCAAACTGAAAGGCTCTGTGCAGGCCCTGGACGTTACCCGGAACTGCCTTTCTTGCCATCAAAAGGAGGGCGCGGCCATTTTAAAGACCGCCCACTGGAAATGGCGTGGGCCGTCTCCATATACCATCGGCCATGAAAAACGCACCGACCTGGGCAAGAACCACAGCACCATCAACAACTTCTGCATCAACCTCAACGGCAACTGGCCCCGCTGCACCAGCTGCCATATCGGCTACGGCTGGAAAGACGCCGATTTCGACTTTAGCGATGTGTCCCGGATCGACTGCCTGGTCTGCCACGACACAACCGGCAAGTATCAAAAGTCTCCGGCCGGCGCCGGATTTCCTGAAAAGAACCTCGACCTGGTCACCATCGCCCAGAATGTAGGCCGGCCGTCGCGCATGAATTGCGGCGCCGCTTGCCATTTCAGGGGCGGCGGCGGCGACGCGGTCAAGCACGGAGATATGGCTGCCTGCCTTCTGAACCCCGACCGGGAGCACGATGTTCACATGGCCGCGGGCGACGGCGATTTGAATTTCAGGTGCCAGGACTGCCACAAGACCCGGAACCACATGATTTCGGGTAGAAGTATATCCGTGCCGGCGGTGGAGGGTGACCTCTCCTGTGAATACTGCCACACCGACCGACCGCACAGCGGCCGGGAACTGATCGACCACCACCTGAACAAGCACACCGAGCACGTGGCCTGTCAGACCTGCCACATCCCCCTTTATTCCAAGCGCAACCCGACCAAGGTGAACTGGGATTGGTCCACCGCCGGGCAGGACCAGGAAATTCCCAAAGATAAGTATGGCAAACCCTGTTACAGCAAGAAAAAAGGAACGTTTACCTGGAAGGAGGCTGTCAAACCCACCTATCGTTGGTACAACGGTACCGTGGAGCGGTACCTGCTGGGTGACCGCATCAGCGCAAAGGGCCCTACGGAGCTGACCCGGCCGGTAGGTGATCTTTCCGACCCGGCCTCCCGGATCTACCCGTTCAAACTACATCGCGGCAAACAGATCAGCGATGCGGTCTACAAATACCTGATCGCACCCCAGCTTTGGGAGGGCTACTGGAAACATTGGGATTGGGATAAAGCCGCCAAAGAAGGTATGGCTCAGGCCGGCCTGGCCTATAGCGGCAAATACGAGTTTGTCGAAACCACCATGTATTGGGGACTGACCCATGAAGTGGTGCCCAAGGAACAGGCGCTTTCCTGTGCAGAATGCCATGCGTCACTCAACAAGGCACCCTATTGCGGGCAATGTCACCAGCAACGTCCGGACGTTGATTTCAAAGGTCTGGTCCACAAGGGTGTCAATTTTAAACAGTTGGCCCGAATGGGGCGGGATGTGACCGACCTGGTCGGCAAAACAAACTATATCGACTACCAGGCGTTAGGGTATCCCGGCGACCCGATCGAACACGGCGGCCGGTTTACGAAACTCGGGCTGCGTGGGGCGCACGCGGCCGCAGACCCGGCAAAGTAGTCATGCTCACCGCCGACCGGAACCGGACCGTTTGGGGGCCTACCCTCCAGACGAAAATAGAACTGGCCAGTTCAACAAATGGAGTCAAAAATGGCTGTTAAAAGAAGAGGTAACCTGTCCCGGCGCGGTTTCATGAAACTGTCCGGAGCCGCAGCCGCCTGCGCAGCGGCCGGCGGACCCTCCCGGGTTCTACATGCGCTAGTATCGAGCGGTGAGAGACAAATTGAAAAGGACACCCGCTCCGTATTCTCAGCTTGCGACATGTGCTTCAACAAGTGCGGACTCATTGCCAGGGTTGAAAATGGCGTGGTTAAAAAACTCGATCCCAACCCGAAGTCGTTGAAGTCGCGCGGGATGCTGTGCGCCCGCGGAAACGCCGGGATCAAACAAATCTATGACCCCGACCGACTAAAGTACCCGCTGCTGCGCAAAAGCGCCCGAGGAGAAGGCCGCTGGCAGCGTCTCTCCTGGAAACAGGCCCTGGACCATGCCGCCGAGCAGATGGAGCGGATCGGCAAGGAATACACGCGTTGCGGCTTCTTGTTCATGGCCGGCACGGACATGCAGTCGACCTTTGTCCACATGCTCGCGGAAGCCTACGGCTCCTACAATGTGATTTCCCACGAATCGAACTGCCTGCTCAGCCGTAACCGGGCCTTTCTGGATACGTTCGGCGTGGTCCCGACACCCGATGTGCTCAACAGCAAGTACATCATCATGCCCGGCGCCAACCGATTCGAAGCCCTGGTGACGCCCGACAGCATGGATCTGATGACCGCCATGCAAAGCGGCTGCAAGCTGGTGGTCCTCGACCCCCGCTACACCAAGACCGCAGCCCTGGCCAATGAGTGGCACGCCATCAAACCCGGTACCGACATGGCGTTTTTCCTGGCGGTAGCCCATGTGATCATTGGCGAGGAGCTGTATGACAAAGCGTTCGTGATGGAGATGACCTCCGGATTCGAGGCCTTCCGGACCCACGTGCAGCCTTACACCCCGGAATGGGCAGCCAAAGAAACGGATATACCGGCCCAGGACATCAAGCGCATCGCCCGTGAGCTGGCCGCCGTTGCGCCAGCCGCCATGGTCTACCCGGGACGCCGGAGCAGTGACTACAAGGACTCTACGCAGATCAGGAGGGCCTACGCCATCGTCAACGCCCTGTTGGGCAACTGGGATCGCAAGGGCGGTCTGATCGTCCCCAAGAAGGTCAAGGCCGGCGGCATACACATCGAGGCGCCCTGGTATGACGACAACCCGGAAGACCGGGTTGATGCCCGTCGCGCCCAGATGATGTTCGACGAAGAAGGTTCCTTCAAGCACACCCGGGACGCGGTGATTGAAGGCAAACCTTACCCGATCAAAGGTTGGCTGACATATAAGACCAATCCTATGCAAACCGGGGCCAACCGCAACAAAACCATCCAGATGATCAACACGCTGGATTTTATGCTGAGCGTGGACATCACCATGAGCGATACCGCCTGGTTGGCGGACCTGGTGTTGCCGGCACCCAGCTACCTGGAAAGGAAGGACCCCCTTTCCGCTTTTTTGGCCTCCTCGACCTGCTCGGGTGTCATCACCCGCGACCCGGTGGTACCGGCCCTGTTTGAGTCAAAACCGGTCTTCTGGATCGTCAAGGAACTGGCCAAACGCCTGGATCTTGCCGAATACTTCGATTTCACCATAGATGACTTTCGCAAGGCCCAGCTCGAAAAGATTCCTGAAGTGGCGGTGGCTCTTGAAAAAGACGGGGTCTACAACATTTCCGGACCCAGCTACGGGCTGCACAAAGGCAAGCCCTTCCGGACCCGCTCGCGGAAAATAGAACTCTACAACAGCCGTTACAAAGAGAACGGGGTGGATCCGATGCCGGTCTATACCCCTCCGGTTGTAATCCCGGCCAACCGGTTCCGCATCGTTGTGGGGCGCAATGCCTATATCACCCAAAGCGCCAGCACGAACAATGCCCTGTTGTGGGAACTGGAGCCTGAAAACAGCCTCTGGATTCATCCCCGCCCAGCCGCAAAATTGGGTATCCGCCAAGGGGACCGGGTGGAAGTCAAAAGCTCTGCCGGGAGCGGGCGCTTGAAAGCCCTGGTCACCCGGGATACCCGGCCCGATACGGTCTACATGGACACCGGTTTCGGCGCCATTTCAAAGGGGCTGACCAACATCTTCGGCAAGGGGGCCTGTATTGCCGATGTTTTGGAAGACCATGCCGACCGGGTATCCGGCAACATGGCCATGCATGAAACTTTCGTCAGCGTTAAAAAGGTGGAAGGATAAAATAATGAAAGCGACCCATACCAAGAAATACGCAATTGTGATCGACGCCTCTAGATGCATCGACTGCAAAGCCTGCCTGATTGCCTGCAAGGTGGAAAACCAGGTACCGGTAGGATTCTGGCGCAACTGGATCCGCCCCCTCTGGAGCCGCAAACCGGATTTAAAAACCGAGTTCCAGCCCGGGCAGTGCATGCAGTGCGACGGTCCCTCCTGCGTCCAGGCCTGTCCGGTGGGCGCCACCTACAAACAATCCAACGGCCTGGTGGCCATCGACCCAATCAAATGTATCGGCTGCGGAAATTGCGTGACCGCCTGTCCCTATGGCGCCCGTTATCGGAACCCGGTGTCGCGGGTTGCCGATAAATGCGACTTTTGCCAGCACCGTCTGAAACGGGGTGAAGAACCGGCCTGTGTAGTGACCTGCCCCACCCGGGCAAGGGTTTTTGGTGATCTCAATGACCCCGATAGCCAAGTCAACAAACTGGTGGCCAAGGGCGACTTGGTGCGGGTGACTGCGCCCCACGTTGATACCCGCCCGAATATCTATTATAATCAAGAGACGCGGCAACTGGACTGGGGAGTGACGCCGACCCTGCCGGGGAATGTACATATGCCGATCGATTTCTGGAAACACAAGCCGAACAACTGAGCAGGTGGTTTTTAAATCAGAGGCGTCTAGAGATTCCCGGGATCCCTTCGAAGATCTCAGCGGGGTTTGCCGCTCACGCGCTTTTTAGAGCAAACCGCGGTCGCCGATCAACCGCAAATGTGCAATCAGCATCTCAAGCAGCAAAGCATAGAAGGATCCGGCCGCTGTCTTGGCGACGCGCTGTTCAACAACGGGTACCCAAGCCAGCAGTTCCACCCGGGTAAAATCAACGGCTTCGGTTAAAAGCCCCGGATCGTTTGTCGCCCAGCCTTTTTCCAGTAAAAAATAGAGATATTCAAGCTCTACCGCCAGGTGATCCGGCGGTTCGTTCGAGCCACTGTCAAGACTCAGGCCCCGGCTGGTAAAACGGGCCTGCATCCGCTCCGCGGCAGCCGCCATCAGGCCTGCTTGATCTTGTGGCGCCCCTGGGTCTGGATAGCAGGATTGGTAAAGGGGCGCGGCAATCCCACCGCGGGCGTTGACGAACAGGGGAATGTAGTCTGCCTCTATACGCTCGCATAGATCCTGCGTACTCGATGATGCGCCAATTAGCTGTTTTAGTCGCGCATAGTCGCCTGGCGTATCTGGGGATAACAACGGCAATATTTTTCCGAGGGTTTGCAAATCGTCACCCTTTAAAAGCCGGCGGCACTTCTCCAGGTCCACCCCCCAGAAAAGGGAACTGATGATCCGCAGTGCCTCCAGCAGGTTCTGGCGCTGTTCCGGCGGTATCCTGGTGTGGGTATCCATGTATATCCCTAAATTGACCCTATTGATTCTTGGGTGTGAGGTTATCTTTCTTTCTTATGTAAAGGACTTTGTTCACGCGGGCAACCTGCTCACCGGCCTCATCGCATACGGCAACCGCATACTCCGGCAAATATTTTCGGCCATCAGCAGTTTGGGACAGGATCTCTTGCACCTGTTCATCATCAATCTTAAGTACCGCCAACACCATGCCCCGCCCGGGTTTTAGAAACTCAATGGTGGCGGCCTGATCCCACACAATATAGTCTTTCCCCAGCACCTGCACTAGCATCAGGCAGTAGAACGGGTCCACCATGGCATACAGCGATCCGCCGAAGTGCGTATTGAAGTAATTGCGGTTATACCACCGCAGCCGCATTTGCACCACGATCTCTCGAAAATCGGGGGCGACTTTCCGAATTCGGATGCCCGCCCCGATATACGGCGGATAGATGTTGAGCAGAAACTTGAAAAGACGGCTGTTCATCATAAGAAGGAATCCTGGCCCAAAAGACAATCTCCAGGTTGCCCGCACAAGGGGCCTAATTGCCAGAACACGTACACAAACCCATGCATCGCGCAGAGGCGCAGAGGAAACCAAAACCAGTTTAACGGCACACTATCGTGCGCAAAACCCTTTTAAGTTCCAGGTAATGAACGTCTTTTGGTTTAATCCCGCGACCTGTCCGGCGAAGCCTGGGGCGAAGACGGAAGCGGGAAACCAATCATGATTTTCTCTGCGTCTCTGCGCGATGCTACTCATTTTAAGGTTTTCCCAATATCTCTCCCGGCCGTCTTAGCCGAGCTACTTTGGCGAGCCGGCAACCAGATGCTGAGGGCCAGATAGTTATGCAGAGCGTCAATCCCAGGGCGAGGGACGTTCCATCAGCATTTCCGTAAAGGCTTCGATCCGGGTTCTGAGCTGACCTTCCGCAAAATTACGGGGATCGACGCAGTCCACTTCCAGGTTCAAGACCGGCACACCGATCTCCTTGAGGCCCTGACCGACAATACCCCGGGAACCGGTCCCCTGGCGACAGCCCCAGTGACAAGGGTTGATGGCCCCGTCGATGCGGTAGCGCCGGGCCAGGTCCTGCAAGTGCGAGACCCGCCGTGTATTGGCCCCATTAAACGGAATGGACATCGCCCTCTCTGCCATCCCCCGGTAGGGATCATCCGGATCGATGGGGCCCCAGGTAATGTCGTTGAGTTCGTCGATCACGACCGCCGCGCCATACTCGTCTTCCATCATTTTAACGATAGGGTTTTTGAATTGAATGCGGTTTTGAATCCACAATAGCCGCAGCTTTTCATCGGCAATGCCCGCTTCTTCAGCCGCCACCTTTTCTTTAAAATCCTGGCGGAACGCCTCCGCAACCTTGACTGCGGCATCCGTCCCTAAAAGTAGCGCGGCAACGATCCCGAAATTATTGAGAGCCTTGCCATTTACCGGCGAGGGCACCCGGCTGGCCAGGTGGTAAACGTCCACCAGTTTTTCCCGGGCGGCATTGGTTTTGGCCACGGCTGCCTGGAGGGCGTCCGGGTCAAGCGGCTGGCCGGTATGGTCCGCGATGAACCCCACCATGTCCTTGATCTGGTCGGCCAGGTACTGTACGTTTGTGTCGGTCATCTCCTGGGGGACATTGAGGACAAACAGATCCTTTTCGAAATGGCGGGCCAGCAGTTCCATAACAGCGACACCCCCACTGCAGGGGCAGGTCGCGGCAACCAAAAAATCAGGTTCAGGCATAAAACCCTTGCGGGCCGCCCCGAGAACACTGCGATGGTAAGCGCAGGTGTCACCGGCGAATCCGACCTGTTCGGCTTCCTCGAGAAATGCTTCAACCATGCCAGTCGAAGCGAGCATGGCGCCCACGAATTCCACGAAGCAAGAGGTAACCCCCATGGCAGCCAGAAGATCAAAGGGGACGGTTATCCCGCACCAGGCAACCCGCTCTTCCCCCCCATAAAGCCGCTGGCCGATACGGGCCACTTCCAGGGTATAGATCTTGCGTGGGCTCGTGTTTTCGGGATCGGCGGCAATGGCACCTTCAATCCCCGTCACCAGGTCGTCAAAGTATTGTCTCATCATGGTGCTCACCTCAACATTTCAATGAACGCTTCAATGCGGGTACGTTGCTGTCCAATCGATCGCAGGGTGCAGTCACCCTCGAGCAGTAGCAGCGGCATCCCGGCCTTCTTGAATTCTTCGCGGAATATAGGCATCCGGGCCAAGTAGGGGTCACAGAATTTTACCGTGTGGCCAATAACACCGGCCGCGCCACATGCTTTGGCTGCAGTCAGGGTATCGTGGGCCACCCGGCCGGGTTGCGCTGGAAAAAAGGTTCGGGCGCACGGCGGTTTGGTTAGCATGTGACGGGCCAGTTGCAGCCAGACAGATTCATCCGGTCGGGCGTTCTCCAGGCTGGTAAACTGTCGGTAGCCGGTGCACAAATCATCGCCAACGATGCGGGCCCCGCAGTCGGCAAACAGCTCAAAGGCTTCCGGGTCCGGCAAGACATTGCCGAACAGGAATACGGGCACACCCTTATTGGGGGCCGCCGCCACAGCAGGTAATTGACAATTCTGGATACTCTCATCCAGGCTGCGCTGTGTGCAGGCATTATAGAGGGTTTGCAGGTCGGCGCGGTTGCCGTTGCTGATGGCATCGGAAAGTTCGGACAGTGCTCCGGACAGCCTGTTGAAATCCACCAGGCTCGCTTCCACATCTGCTGCATTGAAATCAAGACCGCCCCATTGTTTAAGGTGGTCTGCCATGACCTCGAGCTGAACGGCGAAGAATTTCAAAGCCGCCTCGTCTGTTGTGACCGGGAGATCGACCAGCAGCACGTTATCCTGGGGCCGCGCTGCCCGCCAGGCATCCGCCAGACGCCGCATGGCATCACAGCTGTTCATTAGCACGGTCCCGGCCAGCTCGGGAACTTGGCCGGCCAGAACACGGTCCAAGACCTTCTTGACGTGGGGACACAGATTGTCGTGTAAATACTGGCCGGCCTGGTCGGGGGTGTTGCCTTGGGGCAAAATCCGGTAGGGCCTGAAACCGGCGGCATCAATTACTGGCAAAGGCGTATACGCACACGTATAGCCAATCCGTCCCTTTTCATGACTACTCATTTTCCAGCCACCTCCTGTAAATTCCCCAGCACCTGCCGGAGCAGTTCTTTGGTTGCTTCCAGGTCTGCCGCGGCGATCCCGGTGAACACCCGGCTCATAACCCCTTCCATGACTGCCTGCACAGGCGCTTTTACTTCATTGCCCAGACGGGTCAACTCTACCAGCTGGGCCCGGCGGTCCTGGGGATCAACTCGGCGGGCAACCAGGCCGTCCCTTTCCATCCGGTCCAGTAGTCCGGTCATGGTCGAAGGTTCCAGGCCGGCCATGCGGCCCAGGGCAACCACTTTCAACCCATCCGTTTGCCAGAGACTCATCAGGACCCCGAGGTAGGCCGGGCGCACTGTTTGCACATCCGCGGCGAGGAAACCTTTTTTTAGGGCGGATGTCACTTGGAGAGACACCCGCGAAACGAGATAATAAGGGCAGCCGGTCAACTCCGTGAATTGCATATATTCTCCGCTTACATATATTTTAGTTGTCAATATTTCGTATACGTATAAATAAGTCAAGAAAAAAGAATCCTTGCCCAGAGGGCTGGGCTTCGAATTGCCCCTGGAAAGAAAGAGCACCCGGAAAAAACGTTCGTAGCATGGTCGGATTCAGGGGATTAGGCCGAAGACTGAAGGCTGAAGAAAAACCCTAGAACCAATCTGACCGAATTGATTGCTTTGGCAACAAAAGCGGCGATGAATCGGGAAAACTCTTGGTTTATAGCTTTTTAACGCTTTCACCTTCAGACTTCAGCCTTCAACCTAAAAGCCTGGGAACCCTTACCCAGGTGAAGCCAATTATTTCTGACCCACGGTAAGCGGGCCAGTCTTGGCCCTGAGGACCAAGTTTTTAAGGACTGAATAAATTTTACTTGTATTGGTAGCTATAATTCTGCAAAATCAGAAATGTTACGAGCGGTATGGGGATCTCAACAGATAACTTAACCATGGACTTCTTATGCTACAGGACGCGAGCATTCTGATTGCTGATGATATCCGCAGCAACCGGTTTTTTGTTGCAAACCATTTGAAAAAACAAGGGTTTTCGAACTTTCACGAAGCAGCTGACCGGCAAGCGGCCCTGAACATCATGCGCCGCCACACGATCGACCTGGTCCTGCTTGACGTCATGATGCCGGAGATGGATGGCCGTGCCGCGCTCAAGATCATTAAAACCGACCAGGCCCTCAGGCACATCCCGGTCATCATGATCACCGCCCTCGATGACATGGACAGCACCGTGGAGTGCATTGAAAACGGTGCCGAGGATTACATCCTGAAGCCCTTTAATCCGGTGCTCCTACATGCCCGCATTCACGCCAGCCTCGAAAAAAAACGCCTGCGGGATGTTGAGCGGGAATATTTGCGCCTGTATGACGAGGCCACCGGACTGCCGAACAAAGATCTTTTTCTGATGCGCCTGACCGAAGAACTTGAGCGCGCCCGCCTGCATGCCTCATTGTTCAGTGTACTGGTCATTCGTCTGGAACGCTACCGGATTCTGATGGACAGCCTCGGTGAAGTTGCCGGTGAGCAGTATATCGTTTCCCAAGCCCGCCAGCTTTCCACTGACGCTCCGGCCCGCGCCCTGGTTGCTCGCCTGGGGCCCAGCGAATTTGCCCTGCTTTTGTATGATTTAGGCAGCCCCTCAGAAGCTATTGCGATCGCCCGCGCCACTTTTGCTGATCTGGGCGCAACCGTCGAAATCCAGGGGCATGAGATAACCGGCAAAATTCAGATCGGGCTCACCTTCAGTTCAGCCGGCTACCAGAGCGCCGAAGACTTTCTGCGGGACGCGGGGCTGGCCGCCAACAGTGCGGACATCCAAACCGGTTATCAGATTTTCGATGAGGATATGCACACAGCGGCCATGCACCGCCTGACCCTGGAACCCGAATTGAAACGGGCCATAGAGGATCAGCAACTGGTGCTCTACTACCAACCGGTAGTCAATTTCAAATCAGGTCAGATCAGTGGCTTCGAAGGTCTGGTTCGCTGGATCCATCCCGAAAAGGGTCTGGTGCCCCCGGATGTCTTTATCTCCCTGGCCGAAGAAACCGGCCAGATTCTGCAGATCGGCAAATGGGTTCTCGAGGAGGCCTGCCGGCAAGCGGCCGCCTGGGAAGCAATGGATGGCGGGTTTGAAGATCTATCCATCGGTGTCAACGTCAGTGCCCAGCAATTCAGCCGGCCGGAATTCATCGACACCATCGAGGGTGCCCTGGAAAGCGCGCACTGCCGCTGTTCGAGCATAAAGCTGGAGCTCACGGAAACGGCCGTGATCGACAACACCCGCCTGGTGGGAGAGGTCGTTAAACAGCTCGAACAACTCGAAATTAAAACCGCCCTGGATGATTTCGGTACCGGCTACTGCTCGCTGAGCTACCTGCACAGTTTTCCCTTCGACACCCTGAAAGTGGACCAGTCATTTGTCCGCAATATCGATCGGGAACCCCGCAACCGGGACATCGTGCAAAGCACCATCATGCTGGCCCACAAACTTGGTATGGAAGTCGTAGCGGAGGGCGTTGAGACACAGGCGGAAGTGGATGTGCTAACTGCCCTGAACTGCAATTACGGCCAGGGCCATTTTTATAGCCGGGCGGTACCGGAGAAAGAAGCCAGCCGCCTGCTTAAAGAAGGTTTATAGCCAGATCTGACAACTCGGAACGTTCCCCTTTTTCCAGATTGATGTGGGCATACAGCTTTTGGCCCTTCATTTTTTCAATCAGATAGCTCAAACCGTTGGACTGGCTGTCAAGATAGGGATGGTCGATCTGGAACACGTCCCCGGTAAACACAATTTTGGTCCCCTCGCCGGCCCGGGTGATAATCGTCTTGACCTCGTGCGGCGTCAGATTCTGGGCCTCATCCACCACGAAGAAGATCTTTACCAGGCTGCGGCCGCGGATGTAAGACAGGGGCGTGATGACGATCTTCTCTTCCCGAATGAGCTCGCTAATGCGGGCTCCGGCACCGCTCTGGGTGTTATTGTGGTCCTGGATCACGGCCAGGTTGTCATAGAGCGGCTGCATGTAGGGATCCAGTTTCGATTGAATATCACCGGGCAGATAGCCGGTGTCCTTGTTGCTCAAAGGGACAATCGGTCGGGCGATAAAGATCTGCCGGTAGCGCCGTTTCTTCTCCAGCGCCGCCGCCAGGGCCAACAAGGTTTTTCCGGTACCGGCTTTGCCCGACAGGGTAACCAGCGGTATGTCCGGATTGGTCAGGGCATTGATTGCAAACGCTTGCTCGGAATTACGCGGCATGATGCCGCAGCAGCGGGTTTTATCGATCCGGTGGATTTTGCGCTCAAAGGGATTATAGCCGGCCAGGGCCGATTTACGACCGTTTTTTAGCACTAAAAATTCATTGGGGAAGAGCGCCTGCTCAAACGTGAAGGCCGCCCGGTCCAATTCGTACGGCACGGCGTAGAGCTGGTCGATGATTTCGGCCGGAATATTTTCTTCGGTGCGGCATCCCTTGTAGAGCTCCGCAATATCCTTGACCTGATCGGTTGTATAGTCTTCGGCCAGCAATCCGAGGGACTTGGCCTTCATGCGCATGTTGACATCCTTGGATATCAGGACAACCTGGCGCTGCGACTCTTCCAGGGCAAGCTGGTAGGCGGCATTCAGGATATGGTGGTCGGGGCGGGCCACGGAGAAATTCAGTTTCAACTTTTCGTGGAATCCATTTTCAAGCCGGACAACCAGTTTACCCTTGCCCGGAGCGATTTCTACCCCTCCGTTGAAAATCCGATCTCCGCTGATCGTATCGAGCGCGCGGGCAAACTCACGGGCGTGGAAGTTCAAGATGCCCTTGCCCTTTTTGAACTGATCCAATTCTTCCAGAACGGTTATCGGGATCACCACATCATGTTCTTCAAACTGGTAAAGGCAGGAACTGTCGTGGAGAATTACGTTGGTATCAAGAACGAATAACTTGGGCATTGTCATGCAGGCACTCCTTGGGCTGTCCCGTCCAAAAAGCAAAACCCCGGCAGCGCGTCCCAGGCTGCGGGGGTTGGGGTTGGTGTTTTTGTTTTTGGTGAAAAACAGACGGGAACATAATCTCCAACACGGTCTGTGTCTTTTATCACCTGGTTAAGTAGCAAACTTTACTGCAATTTTACCAATCAAACCGATTTAAGCTTTACACAATATATAGCGCTTGTCAATATATTAATTCAATATGTAGTAGCCAGCTCCCATCAGGTGCGCTATGCCGACGCGCCGGTTTACTACCGGGAGTGTACCGGGCAACTGTTTAAAAATCATTAAAATGGTGTTAAATGGAAAACATGAACCGCTACCTGATGATCGATATAGGGGCCGGAACCCTGGACCTGCTGTCCTATGATGATGCCACCGGGGAACACTTCAAAGCCGTGGTCAAGTCTCCGGTGCGCACCCGGGCAACGATGATAGAAAATACACCGGGCAACCTGGTGGTCACCGGCGTCGAGATGGGCGGCGGGCGGGTCTCCGCCGCCTTGAAAGCCAGGGCTGCGACGCATGCGGTTGCCATGACCCAGGAGGCTGCCGCGACTGTTCACCATGATCTGGAAAGGGTTGCCGCCGCAGGCCTCCAGATCGTATCCGATCAGGAGGCACGCCGGTTGTCCGTCGACCCGGCTTATACACCGATATCCCTGGGGGACCTCGAGCCTGACCGCTTGCGTCGGATTGTGGAAGGACTGGGTGTCCCTTTCGAATTCGATATCGTCGGTGTGTGCGCCCAGGACCACGGTGTGGCGCCGCGGGGCGTGTCCCACCTGGACTACCGGCATCGCCTCTTTGCGGAAGCATTGAACCGGTCGCCCTTCCCGCACGCGCTGATTTATCCGGAAGACAAGATCCCGACCACCTTCAATCGCCTGCGCAGCCTGGCCTTGACGGCCCACCAGATACCGGCCCAGGAAATCTATGTCATGGACAGCGGCATGGCTGCGATTCAAGGTGCCAGTTGCGATCCTCTCTGTCGGTCTCTTTCCCGGTTTATGGTCCTGGATATTGCGACTTCCCACACAGTTGGCGCTGCACTGATTGAAGGCGAAATCGCCGGCTTTTTTGAGTATCATACCCACGATATCACCGCTTCAAAATTGGACCGTTTGCTTAAGGCCCTGCCCGAAGGAGGCTTGGCCCATGAGACGATCCTGCAGGAAGGCGGCCATGGCGCATTTTCGCGTCGGCAGTTCGCCTTTTCGGCAAACGAACTCATCCTTGCCACCGGCCCCAAACGGGCCTTGATGGCTGACTCAAAACTGCCCTATACCAACGGTGCGCCCTGGGGCGACAACATGATGACCGGAACGGTCGGACTCCTCGAAGCCATCCGCAACTACAAACAAAACAGCTGAATTTAGCCCCCCAGAGGCTAACCCAGAGTCCGTCCCCAAACGGCATCTTCTGGCTCCAAGCGGCGCTTTCCAAGTCTCGCCGCGGGCCGCGCCGGACACGTGCTCTGAACCAAAACCTACCATTTGTGGATGGAAACTAACCCAATGAAATCGCCCGAGTATACCCCCTAATCGGCGAACGGCCGCCGCGCGGAGGAGGTAGCGCCCAAAACGGTAACCGTCATCCAGTTTTACTGCTATGGATTTCAGCCTTGTAAATGCCCATATGAGGCGGCTTGGACGGAATCGGTCAATGCTCAGAAAATCGCCAATGGCGGCTATTTATTTATTGACATAAATATTTTTCCGCTTAGAATAAATCCTTGTTATCGGGCGCAAATGGGAAAACCAAATTATCCAGGGAGGGAAAACAGATGACAAAAGCAGAACTGATTGAAAAAATGGCCAAGGATGCAAAAATCACCAAAGTCGCTGCGGGTGTGGCGCTGGAATCATTTATCGACGGGGTCACGAAGTCTTTGAAGAAAAAAGACGGCAAGGTCACCCTTGTGGGGTTCGGCACGTTTCAGAAATCCCGGCGCAAAGCCCGTAAAGGCCGTAATCCGCAGACTGGTGAAACCATTAAGATCAAGGCCACGAACGTCGTGAAATTCAAGCCGGGCAAGAAACTCAAAGACTCCATTTAGTCTGTTTTCCAATAAAAGCCCAGGGCAGCCGGAAGTAATTTATCTCCGGCTGCCTTTTTTTTTAGGCATCGCCGCAAATTGCAAAGCGGTCCCCCCATACAGGCATTGGGGCCGCCGCCCACCGATTTGCGACGCGGCTGCCGCTACCTGAATAACAATGCCCTGGCATATCCTGGGTGCGCAGTTTAAAGAATTTCTGAAAGTTGTCTTAAGTCAAGGAAATCCTGGCTTACCGGCGATATTCTGGAAAGGATGGGGGAAGCAGCCGTATTTTGGCAACTTATCGGTTATAGAGGCAATGGACACATGCGAACGCAGGCCTATCCCGCTAAACTTTTTGTGGAACCGACCACCCTGTGCAACTTAAAATGCCGAATGTGTGTCAAGCAGAGCCGGGGAAACGGTATTGTAGAGGGCTTTCTGGAGCCTGATCGGTTTGAGACGCTCGCCGCTATTTTTGCCCATCTCAATTCAATCGTGTTCTCGGGCATTGGCGAACCCCTGCTGCACCCCGAATTGGAAAAGATGGTGGCCAGCGCCCACGCACGCCTCCCCGCGAAGAGTTGGATTGGTCTGCAGACCAATGGACATCTCATGGACGACCGCCGGGCAGCGGCCCTGATCGAAGCCGGGATTGACCGTATCTGCATCTCCATGGACGCCGCCAGCAGTCGCACCTTGCAGCTGAATCGCAGCGGGGCGAAGATGGCGCATGTGGAGAGCGCCTTCCGGGCCGTCCGCAACGCCAGAGAGACACTGCCAGCCGGACGGGTGAAACTCGGGGTGGAATATGTGCTGATGCGCAACAACTTGGCGGAACTGCCGAGGGCAATCGAGCAGGCGGCTTTGAACGGTGCCGATTTTGCCATCGTCAGCCAGATGTTGCCGTATGATGAATCCGTCATGGACGAAACGCTATACACGGCCAATACCGATGCATCCTTGCGGTTCTTCCGTGAAAAGCAGAGGGAAGCCCAGGCACGTGGGTTTGATTTGGAGCAGTATCTGACCGTCCGCTGGAAATACATCCGTTCGGCCGATGAACAGGCCCTCATCGATTTCGTGGAAGCCATGATCTCGGAAGCAACTGCGCGGCAGATCCCTTTTCACTTTCGAAAACTGTTATCCTTTGACGAGACCTTGGCCCGGCAGGTGGAAGCGGTCTTCGCTCAGGCCCGGAGATGCGCTGCCCGCTATCATCTGGACCTGAAGCTGCCGGCCTTGCACCCCCGCTTTGAACGGGAGTGTGAATTCGTTCAGAACCGGAGTATTTTCCTGGCCTGGGACGGCCGCATATACCCGTGCTACATGCTCTGGCATCACTATAAATGCTATTTTGACGGCCGGGAAAAACCGGTGGCCCACGAACCTTTCGGCCGCATACCCGATCAGGACATCCTGGATATCTGGAAGGCGCCGTCCTATCAAGATTTCCGAAAGGAAGTCGCCGATTACGATTTTCCATACTGCAGCAACTGCAACGTGGGACCGTGCGACCTGATCACGAATGAAGGGTTTGAATATGATTGCTTCGCGATGGCGGTCCCCTGCGGAGATTGTCCCTGGTGCATGGGGCTGATGCAGTGCCTCCAGTAAGGATAGGAGCACCGGGGTGCCTGTTGCTATTGGCTTGGCTGTCAGAAAAGTTAGAAGCTATCTCAAAAATGGATTTTGGTTCAAGGTTCCGTCTACGCTCTGCGAGCTACGCCGGACAGGCAAGGCACCCAACAGAGTTTATCAGCCATAGCTTTAGCGAAGGCTGAAGATTGGGCCAAAAGACTTTTTTGAGATAGCTTCTAGTTTTTGAGATATACACTGGGTTCGACATACTTGAGGCTATGCTGTAATCCGCTCAAACTTTCGGCGCCCCCGATAATGAAATACCCGCCTTTTTTGAGAACCCGATAGAGCTTCGCAACCACAAATTCTTTGGTCGGGTTGTCGAAATAGATCATGACGTTCCGGCAGAACACGATATCGAACTTTCGGCGTGAATCGGGGGTATCCTTGAGCAGGTTGAAACGTTCAAAACGGATCAGACGGGAGACGCCATCTTTTACTTTGATGTAATCATCCCACTTGCCCCGGCCTTTTTGAAAATAGGCCTTCAACATGGGTTTGGGGATATTTTTAACAGCCTGTTTGGGGTAAATCGCCCGCCGCCCTTTGGCCAGGCAGGTCATGGAGATATCGGTCGCCAGGATCGAGGGCGTGAAGCCCTGGTCGAGGCAGTAAGTCGCCAGCGAAAACGGCTCCTCGCCGCTGGATGAAGCCGCACACCAGATATTGGGATGGGAACTGGACAAGTAGCGAAAGCTCTTCGATTCCCTGAAAAAGTAGGTATGGTTGGTGGATATGGCGTCCAGAAATCGCCGCAGTTCATCGGCATCTTTTTGAATCAGGTCATAGTAGGCACCGGCCTGGATGCCGGTTTTGCGCAGCCGCTTGGCAAGCCGGGCATTGAGCAATTCCCGCTTTTCAGCGGTTAGATTTATGCCGGCCTCGCGGTATACGAGCTCACAATAGTTTCGAAACTGCTTGTCGGTCAGTTTTGTCACGCGCCCCTCGATACCGCGCCCATCGGGAATGGTTGGCTTTCAGACACGTTGCCTGAAATTCGGTATCGGTGATTATACAGTATACCGGACCGACCTGTCAAAACCCCCACGGTGGCGCTGTTGCGCCTGCCTCAGGAACTCTTGCGATCTTCGAGGAGCGATCCGCGGGTACTGATGATGACCTCCTCCAGGGGTATATTGGCCTTGGCATTTTCCAAAGCCCGCCGGATGATCACGGAAAGACCGGAGCAGCAGGGAACTTCCATCATCACGGTTGTGATGCTGCGAACCCCGGCCTGGCTGAAGATAGCGGTAAACTTGTCGATGTACGCCTGGGCATCATCGAGTTTGGGGCAGCCGACCATCAAGACCCGATCCTTCAACAGCACTTCGTGGAAATCCGGGTACGCAAAGGGGGTACAATCCGCAGCAATCAGGAGATCGGCACCTTTCAGGAAGGGCGCCGTCGGCGGTACCAGGTGAACTTGAATGGGCCAGTGGGTCAACGCCGATGCTCCGCCGGTTGCCCGGGGCGCATTGCCGTGTATGGGCTGAAATGTCTTCATCTGGGTCGAGGGGCAGCCGCAGGGTATCTCGGCCGGTCCGTGGCCGTGGGCCTGGGCCGGCACCTGGTCGGCTTCTTCCTCGGCCATCTTGGCCAGATGGACCTCCACGGCTTCCTCGTCAAATTCATCGGCTTCGCGCTCGACGATCTGGAGAGCGCCCTGGGGGCATTCTCCCAGACAGGCCCCCAGCCCGTCACACAGATTGTCTGCAATAACCTTGGCCTTGCCGTCCACAATCTGCAGGGAACCTTCCGCACAAGAGGGGACACAGTTTCCACAGCCGTCGCAAAGTTCTTCATCAATATGGATTATTTTTCGTTTAACTTTCATAGCATTTCTCCGTGTAAAGGAACTGAGTCATGGAACCGGCGGGCTTAGCCGATAAGAATCTTTTCCGCTTCACTCTTGCCACCGCTGGTTAACATCTGGTTTTCAATCGTTTCCCGGATCTGCTCCGCGTCAATTTGCTTTTCCTCGTATTCGCCTTCCAGGTTGGCGATCAGGTCCGCATCGTAGACAGCCTTGAATTCCAGCGAATCGTCCTCCCTGGGGTGATGGTGGCGCCCCACGATATCGCAAACCGCATTTACCAGGGGTTCCGCGGCGCCGAGTTTTTCAAGGATTTCGCGGGCGATCGGGACACCTTCCGCCTCATGGTATTCAGCCGCGGCGCCGTTATGCTTCTTTTCGGCCTCCACGATGCCAATGTCGTGCAGATACGCCGACGCCAGGATAATGGCCAGATTGCCGTTTTCACTTTTCCCGATGCGCTCGGCATAGCGGGCGACCCTTCCGGCATGACTGATTCTTTTAAAATCAGCCCGGAAATATTTTTTCATTTCAATGGCCACGCGATCTTTCAGCAGATCTTCCTTTTGGGCGATCAGCTCCGGCGGCAGGTTCCCGATACACTGCTCGGCAAATTGACAATAGGACGCGCATCCGAAGTCAAGCTCGGGGTTGATGAACCGATGGCCGCAATGGGAACACTTGCGGGTGGTGTCATCTTTGAAAAATTCGACAACTTTTTCACACTTCGGGCATTTGGCATCGTAAATCGCCCCGGGTTTCCAGTATTGGGTATCCTGTCCTGGGCATTTCATAGCGAACCTCCCATTGCCGGTTCCTTTTCAGGAAGAGGGCCAAACAGCCGGCCTGCCCTCGCCGGAAGGCAAAGGCAGGCCTTGGGGTTATCAGTTTATCCAAGAATCGCCTTGAGGTCTTCATCAACCGTGGATATGGGCATAATATTGAAATTCTTTACCAGCACGTCAAGTACGTTGGGGGTAATGAATGCCGGCAGAGAAGGCCCGAGACGAATATCTTTGATCCCGAGGTGCAGGAGTGTCAGCAGAATAACGCACGCCTTCTGCTCGTACCAGGAAAGCACCATGGATAGCGGCAGGTCATTTACCTCACACTCGAAGGCATTTGCCAGGGCAATGGCAATCTGGACGGCCGAATAGGCGTCATTGCACTGCCCGACATCCAGCAGGCGCGGAATGCCGCCGATATCACCCAGCTCTTTGTCAAAAAAGCGGAACTTGCCGCAGGCCAGGGTCAGGACAACGCAATCTTCCGGTACTTTTTCAACAAGTTCGGTATAGTAATTACGGCCGGGTTTGGCCCCGTCGCAGCCGCCGACCAGGAAGAAATGGCGCAGGGCTTTGCTTTTGACAGCCTCGATCACTTTGTCCGCCACTCCCAGGACAGCATTGCGGGCAAAACCGACCATGACGGATTTGCCTTCCACGTCTTCTGCGAATCCCGGCAGTTCCAGCGCTTTTTCAATGACCGGCGTAAAATCTTTGTCGGCGATGTGGGTAACACCCGGCCAGCCAACCAGACCGGTAGTGAAAATGTTGGCGCTGTAGCTGTCCCGCGGCTTTTGAATACAATTGGTGGTCATCAGGATGGCGCCGGGAAAGGCGTCGAATTCCTTGGCCTGGTTTTGCCAGGCAGTCCCGTAGTGCCCGTAGAAATGGGGATACTTTTTCAATTCCGGATACCCATGACAGGGCAGCATTTCGCCATGGGTATAGACGTTGATGCCCTTGCCTTCGCTCTGCTTCAGAATATCTTCCAGGTCTTTCAGGTCGTGGCCGGAAACGAGAATGGCCTTGCCGGCTTTCGCCCCTAAAGGCACGGCCGTCGGTACGGGGTGGCCGTAAGTACCGGTATTGCCGGCATCCAGCAGTTCCATGGCCCGGATGTTTACCTCGCCGCATTTGAGGGCCAGACCGACCAGGTCATCGGCGCCCAGGGTCGTGTCCAGGGTGGCCGCCATGGCGGAATGGATAAAGGCGTAAACGGCATCATCTTCCTGGCCCAGGATCCGGGCATGGTCCGCATAGGCTGCCAGCCCCTTGATACCATAGATTAGCAACTCCCGGAGCGAGAGGATATCGGCATTTAGATCAGGATCCGCCTTGATCCCGACGGCCTCACCCTGGGCAATCAGACCTTCCAGACTATCCGCCGGCGTGAAGGCCGGCGCACCATCGATCTCGCCGGTTTTTTCAAACAGCTGCCGGGTATACGCGTCCGCGTCATTGATCAAGGTGACAAACCGATCCGGATCGAAATCAACATTGGTTAATGTTGAAAATATAGCTTCACAGGTAAACCGGTTAACCGCGTCATCGACAATGCCTTTTTCACGCGCGTCAGCGGCGTATACACTGAGTCTTTTAGTAGCCTGGATCAATAGATCTTGTAGCGCAGCAACCTCGGGCTTTTTGCCACATACACCAATCTTGGTACAACCTTCGCCTTTGGCCGCTTTTCACACTGAAAACAAAACATACTCTCCTCCTGTTTTTCTGTTTAAAATATTTTCCAAAAAGTGTATCTCAGACAGTGTTTCCATGTTTAAGGGCAATCTACCTGAACCACCCTAAGCTCGCCTTGACTTATGTCAATATCGAGAAAAAATTGAAAAAAGTTGGAGGTCTTATGCCCAACCGTCTCCATATGATTGAAAATGCTCCCCTTTGTAATGGGCTGCCACCGGAGCACCTGGATGAATTAAGGCGCATTGCGGTTGAAAAAGAGTACCACAAGGGTGACACTATTTTCATGGATGGAGATGCCGGCGACGGGTTTTACGTGGTGCTGGCAGGCAAGGTCAAAGTGTCAAAGGTCTCGGCGGAGGGCAAGGAGCAGATTCTGCACATTTTCGGCCCTGGCGAACCATTCGGGGAAGTTCCTGTTTTTACGGGAAAACCGTTCCCGGCCAATGCCCAGACCCTAACCAAGAGCGTACTGGCCTTCTTTTCCAAATCCCGGTTTATCGCCCTGATTCACGCCAATCCCTCCCTGGCGCTCAATATGCTGGCTGTGCTTTCCACCCGGCTGCGTCAGTTTACGGTGCAGGTGGAAAACTTGTCGCTCAAGGAGGTACCGGAGCGTCTGGCCACCTATCTTTTGTTTCTCGCGCGGGAACAGGAAAATTCCGAACAGGTAACCCTGCCCATATCCAAAGGGCAGCTGGCCAGCCTGTTGGGGACCATTCCGGAGACTCTATCGCGGATTTTTGCGAAGATGACCGGCGAGGGACTCATCAAGGTAGCAGGCAAAACGATAACCCTGTGTGAACCCGAAGAACTGGACATCCTCTCGGTTCACGGCAAAGGGTAATCAGGCCGCAAAAAAATGGTTGCAGTTGAAGACCGCAACCATTTCTTTTTTAACATTTCAGTTACAGTGCACCCCGCCAGCATTGGATCGCAGGATCACTTGCCGGGTTGGGTGTTGCCATCGGCAATTTCTGCCAGGCGTCTATCTTATTACCGTAACCGGACACGGCGCCCCGTGCAAGACCCGGTGGGTTACACTGCCCAGAAATAACCCTTTCAAATCGGTAAACCCGCGCGACCCCATGATGATCAGGTCGCACTTTTCTATCTTGGCACCCCGGCAGATGTTTTCTCCCGGCGCCCCTTCCAGGATCCTCTCGTCAACCGGGATCTGGGCAGCCGCGAACTTTTCCTTGAAGGGCTCCATCATCTCGCGGGCATGGTTCATAATTTTGTCATGCACTTCCTGAAAATAAGGTTCGCCCAAAAATGAAGGAAAAGGCTTATGGCTGTACATCAATATGATATCGCCCCCCATCGACTTCACGAAATCAAGTGCGTAGTCGGTGGCCTTGAGTGAACACTCGGAACCATCTACCGGCAACAATATCTTATCAATCTTCATGACCCTTCACCCCCCTTTGATCAGGCTGCCTGCTGGAGTATATCCTTGCTGCGACCGAGCGCGGCGATAATCGCATCCACTGCGGGTTCTATGCCGGTGGTACCGGTATTGATGATGAGGTCGTAGTTTACGGGATCATCGATATCCGCATTGAAATATTTCCGGATGAAAGCCCGGCGGTCAGAATTGGTCCGCACGACTCTCCGCCTGGCGATCTTAGGTGACACCTTGAAGGTCGTGGCGACGTGCTTGATACGAAAGTCCATGGGCGCGATGACCCGGACGCGCATCCGTTTTTCGGGCGGGACGATAAAATTAGCGCCCCGGCCCACCATGACAGCACTGCCGTGCTGCCCGATGATCCCGACAACCCGCATGAGGTGCTGCAGGTACTGATCGGGCCACAGATGCCGATCATCGACCAGCGCCGCAATCCATTCATCGAGGACATTCATGGCCTTTTCGTCCAAAGTTTGCACAAACCGGGTGCTGACATTGGCACTCTTGGCCATTTCATGGATGACTTGTTGGTGAAAAAGGTCCAATCCCAATTTCTCGGCGAGCCCCTGGGCTACCAGGTTACCACCGCTGCCGGGTTCTCGGGAAATCGTAATGACGGTTATTTTGGGCTTGGCGGCCTTCTGGCCTGTGGTTGTATATTGCCATTTACGAACTTGTTCCTCCACTATTTGGAGCGTAGAGCGGCTTTTAGATATCATGCGGTCGCCTCCTTTCTTGATCTGCCCCGGTTGGGCCGTCAGGTGGAAAAAGAACCAATCAATTTTAAATAAGCAATTGGGAACGGAGCATAACGGCCTGGAAGCCATTATAATGGAGAAAACCGTTGGGTCGGTGCCATGCAGCCCGGCCCAATTCAGGAAGCGGTGCCGGTGTGATGCTTGAGAAAGTGTGACAACTGCTTTTTCTGGCGAGCAGTCAAATCCTTGAATTCCAATGAGATCAGGCCGGTCCTAACGGAATCGAACTCGAATTCACCTGGAGAGGAAACATCAGTGACCAATTCGAATTTAAGACTGTCAAGGTAATAGCGGCAATCAGCCAGGAGGATATCCAGACAACTGGGTTTAACAGATCCTTGTGCGTCCAGCGCATACTGAAAAACCAGGCCTCCCATGCTTATATTGACAATCTGCCCCATCTTGGCAGGGTTGGAACGCATAACCGCAAAGGCAATATCTCCCATTGACATGGAGTTGATGTCGGTAATGATCTGGGTCTGCGACCGCAGCAGGGCGAAGGCGCCTCTTGCCGCCGGAAACCGCCGGTGGTTCCTTCTGTCTGTCCGCTTGTTTGAAATTTTCAGGACAGCCGCGGAAGGGACCTTTACCGTTTCTGTTTTTCGGCGGTCGTCTAGTTTGAATGCATAGGAGGGGAACGCCCCATACCGTCCCTCCGCATATGTTAAGTTGCTTTTCTCCATAAGGCCTCCGTGGGTTAAAATACGGTCCCCGTTGGACACATCTCCCGGCAGTACCTTCACCCTCTTTGAAAGCATTGCGCACGCCAAGGGCAGTCCAGTTGGTCGCAGTCACAAAACCCGCGTCGGAAGCAGTCCGAGTGGCCATCCGAGCGCTGCACACTCCGGACCAACCCTGTAAGGTCAAGGTAGTTCAGCTTTTCGTTCCGGCGGCCGTATGCCGGCTTCGATCCTTTGGTCCGGTGTCCGCCGCGCGGCTGCCCGCTTTCAACGGAGACCGGTACCCGGTCACAAACTTTCATTGTCCGTTTTCCTTCATGACAGTGGTGATAATGAAAAGTCGGTCAGTGAGAAATGGATGCCAGGCCAAGGCAGTGGATTTTTAGCATGGTACGATATTGCTATTACCCGCGGCGATATTTTTGTCCATCGGGACATCGCTCATTTTAATGGGGGAATTACCCTGGAATCGGGAGAATCTCCTAATTTGCTGGTGGGCGTTATCAAAAATATCGGTATATCAAATTGATATCACTACTAAAATAGACTTTTAGGAAAATGCCGGGGCAGGATGGGGACAGTAGCGGGTTGCCGTCTCATTGGACTACAAAGGCCGGTCGATCTTGGTTTGCAAGGAGACGGCTTGGGGTGCGACAGCTTAGAAAGCCAATCTCGAAAAATGGATTTTTGGTTCAACACCCCGTCTTCGCTCAGAGAGCTTACGTCTTCGCCCTACACCTCGTCGCTTAAATCGCCGGATCAATCTTCGCTATAATCTTCCTACTTCGCGCTGCGAGCTTCGCAGGACAAGTCGTCTGACAGGTAAGCAAGGCGGCAGAGACATATCAACCGGAGGTGCCGGCGAATCCAACACCTTGCTTTTTAAACACCTGAGTATTTTTAGGATTTGAACCGATCGCCCAACACCGGGTCCTATGCGCTTCGGGCGAATTGGGCCAATCAGGCTTTGCGTGTTAACCACGCCCGACAGGCAGACTTTCTTGAGATAGATTCTAATCTTTCCAAAGATCGACATCTATCAAACCAAGACGGGCGGCGTAGCGGGCCAGCTCAATGGCATTGCGCAGTCCCAGTTTACGCATGAGGTTGGACCGGTGATTTTCAACTGTTTTCGGGCTGATATAGAGTTTTTCCGCGATTTCCTTTACGGCGAAACCTTCGGCCAGAAGGCGCATCACTTCTTGTTCGCGCGGGGTAAGCGACCCGTAGTCGGCATCTTCGACGCGGGTATCCTTGAGAGGCTCTTTCAGCAGCTTTTCCACAACCGCATGTGATATGGAACTGTACAGGAAATATTCACCGTTCAAGACGGTTTCAAGCCCCAGAATCAGACGGTCGGAGGCGGACTCCTTAACGATGTAACCGGTGGCCCCGGCCTGAAAGGCCTCTACGATATAATCGATCTTAGAGTGCATACTGACAATGATGATGCGGGTACCCGGAAAGCGGCTCCGAATGGCCCGGGCAACTTCGATACCGGATTTATCCGGAAGAGAGATGTCAACGATCACCAGATCCGGCTTATACTTTTTTACATCTTCCAATCCCTTGCGCGCATCGCCGGCTTCGCCGACAACATCATATTGCCGCGCGCGGGCGATGATCGACTTGAGCCCCTCCCGAAAGAGGGGATGGTCATCGATGACAACGATGGATTTTTTGGAAGCTACGTCCATGCTCATCGACCTGGTCTTTCGGTCTCGCCCGACTCGGACGCGGCACTTTTCAATTGATCTCCCAGGATCTTTTCGACACGCCGGGCCGTAGTTAAGAACTGGAGAAGCGCGGCCTCAAATTGATCTATGAAAGGCGTATGATCTTCAACCGCACTCTCCCTGAGGGCCATCTCCAGTTCCAGGGAGGCATCCGCCAAGCCGATGGCACTCAGATTACCGGCCATACCTTTGATGGTATGGGCATAGCGGATGGCACCCTCCCGATTGTTTTCATCTAAAAATCCCCTTAATTGTGTCACCGCCCCTTCATATTCCTGACGGAATTCAGAAAGTATCAAGCGATACAACTCCCTGTTCTGCCCCAACCGTTTCAAGCCCTGATCCAGCTCTATGCCGGGAAGATCGCCGGCCACTGGGGTGGCAAAGTCGATTTCGGTCTCAGGTGCTGCGGCGCTCCGTCCGTCAATGATAACGGCGCCGGCGGTTGCTTTTTCAGGAATCCATTTTGAGAGGGTAAACAGCAATTTCTCGGAGTCGATGGGTTTCGAAATGTAGTCGTCCATGCCGGCATCGAGGCATTTTTCGCGATCACCTTTCATCGCATGCGCCGTCATGGCGATGATCGGCGGTGTCGTGACATCGGGAAGCTGCTTGATCAGGTGCGTTGCCGCATAGCCATCCATAACCGGCATCTGGATATCCATCAGCACGGAATCGTAATCGGTGGCTTGAACCATCTGAACGGCTATTTCACCATTTTCGGCGGTATCCACCATGATACCGGCTTTTTCCAGAATTTCCGAAGCAACCCGCTGGTTGATGATATTGTCTTCTACCAGCAGTACCCGGGCACCATAGAACTCTTCGGTACGACGGACCAATTTTCGAGTGTCGGCCGGCCGACCGCTGTATACCGTCGGTTGCTTGTGGATAGCATGCAGCAGGGTGTTCAACATCTGGCTGCTGTCGACCGGTTTGTCGATCACCCCGGCGATATCGACATGGTCCGCCTGACGCAAAAGCTCATGGCGATCAAAATCCGTCATCATTACAATCGGAATCTGGTCAAACCGTTTATCGGCCCGAATGCGCAATGCGGTCTCGATGCCGTCCATGTCCGGCATCTGCCAGTCCACCAGGACCATCTGATAAGGTTCGGTTGCCTGGGCTTCGGTGAGTTCAAAAATTGCGGATTTACCGGAGGTCACGGCCGTGGCCCGCACATTATAGGCCGACAACGCTTCCAACAGTTTGCGGTGGGAACTACGGTCATCATCCGCAATCAACAGTTTGAGATGTTTGAGACTGTTGTAACGTTCGGTACTCTCGCGCGCGGATCCACCGGAGATGCCGAAACGAACGGTAAAGAAAAAACAACTCCCCTGCCCGGTTTCACTTTCCACCCAGATGCGACCGTTCATCATTTCAACCAACTGTTTGCAGATCGCCAGTCCCAAACCGGTGCCGCCATACCGTCGGGTGGCCGATCCATCGGCCTGCGAGAAGGAATCAAACAGGCCCTCGATCTGCTCAGCGACGATACCAATGCCCGTGTCCTTGACGGAGAAAAGCAAGTCAACGCTGCGTTTATCGATGGTATCGACATCCACCAGAACCGACACCGAACCCTGATCCGTAAACTTCACGGCGTTGGCCACGAGGTTGATGACCACCTGCCGTAAGCGCAGCGAGTCCCCCTTGAGCATGCGAGGCACCCCGGGCGCTGCCGATACGGAAAGTTCCAGCCCTTTGTCATCGGCATTCACGGAAAACATTCCGGACAGCTCCTGCATGACTTCATCAATACTGAAATCACGATTTTCAAGGACCAGTTTACCAGCCTCGATCTTTGAAAAATCGAGAATATCATTGATGATCGTCAGCAAGGAACGACTGGATTTATTGATGTGGTCCAGGTAACTACGCTGTTTGGAATCAAGTTCCGTTTTCAGCATTAAATCAGCAAACCCGATAATGGCGTTCATCGGTGTTCTGATCTCATGGCTCATGTTGGCCAGGAATTCACTTTTATATTTGGTGGCGGTGGCCGCCTGTTTGGCCATTTCATTGGTCCGGGCCATGGCTTGTTCCAGCTGCCGGGTCAGGATCAAAAGGCCGCGATTGGCAGTATCAGCCTGGGCTTTGGCCCGGGCCAATTTGGCCTGGGCTTTTCGGGATGATATGATCTGGGCTATCAAACTGGCAAATACTTCCAGGGGCCGGACGGTAACATCGGATGGGCGCTGGCCGGTCTTTGAATTGCTGACCAGGACAAACCCAATGGGCAGATTGTTCTCGTCGCTCATCCGTACAATCAGGTGGTCGGCGGGATGCCAGGATTGACCGGTTTCTGCTTTGTCCTGTTCGGTGCTGGATATGCCAAACGGGCTCAACAGCTTTACTTGGGAGTGGCCCAGGTAGAGGCAGAACTGCCCCACCCGAGTCCCGGCCTTGGCAATGGCTTTGTACCAACCCTTCGGCAGCAAAGCTGCTTTGAGGGTTTCGATCCGGGAACGGTCGATTCCGCTGTCTCCGATGATATCGTGATGCGGCGCATCGCGCTTAAACATGACAATCAAGACACGCCTGAAATCCGAATACTCGGTAATCGCCCGGCTGATTCTCCGGAACGTGCGCTTCTCATCCGTAGAGGAAAGCACGGAAGCCGCCACCAGACTGAACTGCTCCATCTGCATGGACAGCGTCTTGACGTAGGAGTCCCGGGCACGCAGTTCCTCGTCTTTGATCATCCGGTCGATGGCGATGGCCACCTGCCCGGAGACGGCGTTGAAGACTTCCACGTCCTGGTAGGTATAGCTGTCAGGATCGTCGTAATTCTGGGTGGCCATGACCCCGACTACCCGATCATCGGCCCGCAGCGGAACGCCCAGCCATGTGGCCGCCGGCGTTCCCAGGGGCTCTTTGCCGGATTTGGCCAATTGCTGCTCACGTTCGTCCCGATTGATGAAAATCAGTTCATTGTTCTTGATCACCCGGGCCGTCAATGAATCGACTTTGCTCACTCTGGGCATCGTGGGATATCTGTCCTTATCTTTACAATCCACGAAATAAGGAAAAGAGATCATATCCGCCTCTTCATCATAGAGCGCAATGAAGAAATTGGATACATCCATCACCCTGCGCAGCGAAACATGGATGGACTGGAAAAGTTCATCGGTATTGTTGGCCCGGTTGACGGCATTGGATATCTGGAACATGGCCCGGTTGATTTCGTTGGCAAATACCCGGTCCTGGATATCGACGATAATCCCTTCGATCCGCAGGCGTCCCGGGGCATCCTGAACCACATTGCTTTTTTCATGAACCCAGTTCTCTTTGCCATCCTTTTTGGTAATGCGGTACTCGACCTGGTAGGACGTCCGGTTGTCCAGGGCCAGTCCCACCAGCTCGCTGACCATCTCCCGGTCGTCGGTATGAATGATGTCAAAAAATGAATGGGGTCCGCCCGTCGTTTCTTTGTCCGTGGTGGTGGACACGTAAGGCTTGCCGATCAGTTCCGCAGCTGTATATCCCGTTACCTCCGCCACCGCCGGACTTAGATACGCCAATTTTTTATCTTTATCGGTGGAAAAAATAATATCATCCAGGTGACCGATTAATTTGCGGTAGCGCTGCTCACTGCGGCGCAGAGCCGAGGCGGCAATTTTTCTTTCAATTGCAAAGGCCACCTGATCGGACACCGAATTGAGAACCGCCAGATCGGTCTCATTGTATTTGTCCGCACTCGAATAGCTCTGAGCCGCCATGGCACCGATCACCCGGTTCTTTACCCGCAGGGGCACGCCCATCCATACTTCCGGCATAACGCCGAACAGCTTTTTTTTCCGGCGCCGCGCCATTTTAAGAATATCGCGTTTACGCAGCAGCAGCGGCTGTTGGCCGGTCACGACTTCGACCGTAAGCGAAAAGGACTTCTTATGGTCAAGCTTCAAAGAGGGCAAGGCTTTGTCAACCCGGTCGACAAAGTAGGGAAACCGCAACACCCGGCTGTCGGGATCATAGAGGGCGATATAGAAATTGGTCACATCCAGGATGTCCCGGATGGCGGCGTGAATAGCCTGGTATAGGTCCCGGGTGCGGTAGGTCGTATTGACCGCATGGGAGACTTGAAAAAGCGCCTGGTTGATCTTTTTTTCGCGCCGTAGTTCTAGAAAAGCCTCGTTGCGATCATTGCTGATGATGGATATGGCATCAAACACCTGCTTGAAGGGGTGCTCTGCATCGATCTGTTCAATCTCATATTCATCCGGCTTCATCTCCCAGTTGATGCAGCCGACATGCCGCAGCAGCTGATCGACATAATGCACCGTTCGATCGTCTGTTTCTCTTTGGTCTGCGGCGGCTGCGGGTGGATTTGCCCGTGCCGCCCGGTGCCGCCCGATGAGGGTCAGGGCGTCATCAAAGCTTTCAACAACATGTACTTCAAAGGAAACGAATGGTCGGAACACGCTGACGGTGGCTTGCATGACATCATTCAGCCCATAAAAGACAAACATGCAAAAGGGACAATCCTCATAGAGCGCTTTGATCATCTTTAAATAGTGCTGCCGGGCTTTGCGACTGCTCCCGGTCAATTGACTACCGTTCATCACCAGGTAGTAGGCATTGCTCCGCAGATTCCAGGTTCGAATTCTCTCCTGGTGCTTGGCGAACACCTGATCAAAGCTATCGGCCCGCAATTCCCCTTCCGGCTGGATATGGTAAACATCCCCTGCCAGAAGCGAGTAATGGGTAATGCCGCCATCTCTTTCCAGCGTGCTGACAAAATAGTCTTCATCGCTTGCCCGGCCGGGATCTGCTCCGGACAGGGTGTGGTCGGAGGCCAGCGTCAACTCCCGATTCGTTTCCCACCGGCCGGCCAGAATGCGCCTGGCAACTGAAAGCGCTTGGGTCTGATCCGGTACCAGATGTTTTTCGTATGCAGTCGGGTTGAGTTTGAACGCCAGCTTGATGCCCAGTGACAGCGGCGGGGAGGTACAGCAGAAAATAAGCCCGCCGATCTGGGGTTTGGCCGTAATGTGTTCAATCAAGAAGTCGCGGGCCCGCTTGGAAAAACCCTCCACGGCCCTGATATCTTCAACCAAGATGAATCGCTCTGCGTGGCCCACGTGTTCTTTCAGCACCCGGTCTACAAACTCCCGGGAAGACTTTAAGGCATCATGGGAAGCAAACCCGCGCGGCGCTACCACGAGGATTCTCTCTTCCAGGATCTTACAGGTAACCGTATAGTCCTTGTCAAAGGGCACATTCGTCCACTCCGGTTTTTCCAGGATCGGCGACCTTCCGGGACGATGGGCACTATGTGAAGCGCGAGAGCTCATTGGCGCTGACTGAGGTTCACCCCAAAAGGTGGACACATAGTTAAGCGGCGAAATTCATTTTTTCGAATTGAACCGGTGGCATATTGTTGATTGCCGAATGAATTCGCCGGCGGTTATAAAATATTTCGAT
>Ga0126335_1000100_pt1 | contig 38800 bp, 37 predicted proteins | sample OlaspJWI45metaG_FD_108409 | JGI IMG/M metagenome (GOLD analysis project Ga0126335, IMG submission 108409) | Marine gutless worms symbiont microbial communities from Oahu, Hawaii - Olavius sp. 1 OAHU.JWI-45 metaG | ecosystem: Host-associated > Annelida > Digestive system > Unclassified | place... | reverse complement strand
TAAATGCTATGAAAATAATGAATGGGTCTGGGGGTACCGTGAAAATGACCCAATGGGTGGTTATGATCCTTATAGCAGCAGTAAAGGCTGTGCAGAGCTGGTCTCATCAGCTTATCGAAAGTCTTTTCTGAGTGATATTGGAGTTGCTTTAGCGACGGCTCGTAGTGGCAATGTGATAGGGGGAGGTGATTGGGCAAAAGACCGTATCGTTCCGGATGCAATGCGTGCTTTTATGAATCATGAAGTGCTTATTGTACGGAATCCAAAATCAACACGCCCATGGCAACATGTGCTTGAGCCGCTGTCAGGTTATATCATGCTCTGCCAGCAATTATTTAATTCTGTTGATGAATATGCGGAGGGCTGGAACTTTGGCCCTGATGATGAAGGTGCCCAACCTGTCTCTGTTCTGGCAGATTTTATGAGCGAAAGCTGGGGAGATAATGCTCGGTGGCAGACTGATGATGGCGAATATGTTCATGAGGCGCAATACCTAAAACTCGATTGTTACAAGGTAAAGGCAAGACTCAATTGGAAGCCAATATGGCGACTAGAACGCGCGCTTGATGAAACTGTACAGTGGTATAAGGTGTGGCATAACCAGGTAGACATGTATGAGTTCACATTGAGTCAAATTGAGGCCTACCAGAAGGAATGTATGGCTGTATGAGTCATCGTTTTGATTTTGTAGAAACGTCTTTGTCTGGAGTATATCGTGTTAATCGAAATCCAATAGTCGATAGCAGAGGATTCTTTAGCCGTTTTTTTTGCGCAGAACAATTCAAGGATGTTGGATTAGGTAAACCTATTGCACAAATCAATCATACGTTAACCAGGCAGAAGGGTACAATTCGTGGGATGCACTTCCAATTTCCGCCTGATACTGAAGCTAAGCTTGTTACCTGCTTGCAGGGAAAGGTTTTTGATGTGGCAGTAGACATAAGAAAAGGCTCATCAACTTTTTTACAATGGCATGCGGAAACCTTGAGTGGAGATAATCAATCCAGTTTATATATTCCTGAGGGTTTTGCTCATGGTTTTCAGACACTAACTGATGACTGTCAGTTGTTATATCTACACACAGCTTCCTATGTTGCAGACTCAGAAGGTGCGGTTAATCCGATGGATGCAATGCTTGCAATTGACTGGCCACTTGAAGTTACAAACATGTCAGACAGGGATCGTAATCACGTAATGTTGGATTCTCGTTTTGAGGGTGTTTTCATAGAATGAAATGTAGGCACTGTAATACCGAGCTTACCCATACATTTGTAGATTTGGGTAGCGCACCTCCATCTAACTCCTATCTTTCTGAAAAAGCCATGAAAGGGCCAGAGAAATGGTATCCGCTGAAAGTTATGGCGTGTGACTATTGCTGGCTAGTTCAGACAGAAGATTTCGTGGGTGTAGGGGAAATGTTTTCTGAGGACTATGCCTACTTTAGTTCATTTTCTACTTCCTGGTTAGAGCATGCAAAAAATTATGTTGAAAAAGTGGTATCCCGTTTCAACCTGACTAGTGATAATAGAGTTGTAGAGGTGGCTGCAAATGATGGTTATTTGCTTCAGTACGTTAAAGAAAATGGAATATCATGTTATGGAATTGAGCCAACACATAGTACGGCGGAAGCCTCAAGAAAGAAGGGTATTGAAATAGTAGAAGAGTTCTTTGGTGTTGATGTTGCAGAAAGATTAGTGGAAGCTGGGCGTCAGGCAGATGTTATGGTTGCAAATAACGTGCTTGCCCATGTGCCAGATATTAATGATTTTGTAAAAGGTTTTTCGACATTGCTTAAGCCTGATGGCATTGTAACTTTTGAGTTCCCTCACCTTCTTAATTTGGTAGAAAAAAATCAGTTTGATACTATATATCACGAGCATTATTCGTATCTTTCATTAACTGCGGTACGTACTATTCTATCAGAAAATGGTTTGATGGTATTTGATGTGGAGTTATTGCCAACACATGGGGGTAGTCTTCGTATATATGCTCAGCGTAGTGATATGGGTCAATGGCCTATTGATGAGGCAGTTACATTACTGCAAGAGAAAGAGGATAAGGCAGGTGTTAGCACATTACAATTTTATCAAGGGTTTCAGGAAAAGGTGGAAAGCATTAAGCTGGATTTTCTTTCGTTTTTGCTTGATATGAAAAAACAGGGGAAAACTGTTGCCGCCTATGGGGCAGCAGCGAAAGGTAATACCTTAATGAATTATGCGGGTATTCGCTCTGATCTTATTTCTTATGTGGTTGATAGAAACCCGGCGAAGCAGGGAAAATATATGCCAGGCAGCCGAATACCTATATTGAGTGAAAAACAAATTCTGGTTGATAAGCCAGATTATATAATTATTCTTCCATGGAACTTGAAGTCCGAGTTAACTGCGCAATTAAAGTATATTGAAAAATGGGATGCTAAATTCGTGACAGTGATTCCCGATCTCTCGATAGCATGAGAAAAACTGTACTGGTAACAGGGTCGCAAGGGTTCGTTGGTAAGCAAGTATTGCGCGCGTTGGGCAAAGAGAATGTATCAATAAGACTTGTTCTACGGGAGGGGAGGAAAATTCCTGAGGACCAATCAACTAGAGTCGAAAAAATCATTTATTCTGCTGATATGTTTGCTGAGTCATCTGATTGGTGGGCTACAGCATGTGAAGGTGTAGATACTATTATTCATGTAGCATGGTATGCAGTGCCGGGTCAATATTTACAATCCCCAAAGAATCTTGATTGTCTTCTTGGAACCCTTCGTATGGCTAAAGGAGCAGTTCGAGCTGGTGTGCGGCGGTTTACAGGCGTTGGTACATGTTTTGAATATGACTTGAATGGTGGGTTGCTTTCAACTGATACATGCTTGAAGCCGCTCACACCGTATGCAGGTGCTAAGGCGGCAGCATTTTTAAGCTTGTCTCACTCATTGCCGGCTGAAGGTGTTGAATTTGCCTGGTGTCGTTTGTTTTACCTGTATGGTGAGGGGGAAGATGAGCGGCGATTGGTGCCATATGTTAGAAATCAGTTAGCAGCAGGTGAAGTGGTTGAGTTGACCAGTGGTAATCAAATCCGTGATTACTTGGACGTTAAGGATGCAGGAAATATGCTGATTCAGACTGCATTAGGTGATGCACAAGGAGCTGTAAATATCTGTTCTGGTATACCGATAACTGTACGACAGTTGGTGGAAAATATTGCAGATGAGTATGGGCGACGTGACTTGCTGAAGTTTGGTGTGCGTCAAGAAAATCTTGTTGATCCGGCATGTGTGGTAGGCGTTATAAGCGAGTCATTAATTTAATGGCAGGGCACACTAATGTTAAGTTGCTGTATGAGGCAAGTGATTTTCCTGTATTCCAGAATAAAATGTACGAAACTCAGGAAGATGCTATAGCCTGTCAAAGGGGTGATATACGGCTCGTTGAGAACCTGGATACTGGGCTTGTTTATAATGAGTCTTTTTTGCCGGAGTTAATGAAATATGACTCTAATTACCAAAATGAACAGGGAGTTAGTCCACGCTTTAAAGAGCATCTTAAGGATGTTCTGAAAGTTATTGATGAGACTATAGGAAAGTGTCGTCTCATTGAAGTAGGTTGTGGAAAGGGCTTTTTTCTTGAAATGTTGTTGAAACAAGGGTTTGAAATAACTGGTTTTGATCCAGCCTACGAAGGGGATAATCCAAAAATAGAAAAACAATATTTTGAATCTGGTCTGGGTATTAAAGCAAACGGAATTATTCTACGGCACGTTTTAGAACATATTAAGAACCCTGTTGAATTCCTATTTTTGCTGAAAGAAGCCAACAATGGTGAGGGGCTGATCTATATCGAAGTTCCTTGTTTTGATTGGATTTGTGCGCATAAGGCATGGTTTGATGTTTTTTACGAGCACGTTAATTATTTTCGGTTAACTGATTTCCATAGAATCTTTGGGAACATTATAAAAAGTGGGAAGTCATTTGGCGGGCAATATTTATTTGTTGTTGCGGATCTTTCTAGTTTGAAAAATCCAGTAATTGACCAACGCGATAGGGTAGATTTCCCAGCTGATTTTCTTGAAAAACTAGTTCATCAGGGGAAAGGTAATCAGAAAGAAGTGGCGATATGGGGGGCTTCAAAGGGTGTGATCTTCTCCTTACTAAAATCAAGAGTAGGCGATCCTGTAAACATAGTCATTGATATTAACCTATCTAAACAGGGTAAATATATTGCTGCTACTGGGCTGCGTGTAATGTCACCGGATATAGGTCTGAAATTATTGCCCATTGGATCGACGATTTATGTTATGAATTCTAACTATTTAGAGGAGATAAAGGCAATGTCGAATAATGCGTACAATTATGTGAGTGTAGATGATGAGTGAATTTGAGAAAGAAGTAGTAAGTCGCATTGAAGCGGTATCCGAAAACAGGAAAATCCAGGGTGCCGCTGCTGATTTTATGTGTGCCTCCCTGGAGGCAAAGTATTCTTATAATTATTTTTGGCTGGGTCGACCAATCATTCAATATCCACAGGATATGGTGGCTATGCAAGAAATAATATGGGAAGTCAAACCGGATCTTATTATTGAGACCGGTATAGCTCACGGGGGTTCGTTAATCTTTAGTGCATCAATGCTTGCGCAATTGGACATCGCTGATGCTATTGAGCAGGGTATAACAATTAATCCAAGAGTATCTAACCGTAAGGTGTTGGGTATTGATATTGATATTCGCGAGCATAACCGCGCAGCAATAGAGAATCATCAAATGGCTAGTCGTATACAGATGATACAGGGGTCGAGTATAGATCCAGGTATTGTTAAACAGGTGAAGAAAATCGCACATAATTATCAATGTATATTAGTCTGTCTTGATTCTAATCATACTCACGACCACGTATTGGCTGAATTAGATGCCTATGCTGAACTTACCTCGGTGGGCAGCTACTGCGTAGTGTTTGATAGCATTGTCGAAGATATCCCTGAGGAGATGTCTTCAGATCGTCCATGGGGACCCGGCAATAATCCAAAAACGGCCGTGTGGCGATATCTAAAGAGTCACCCAGAGTTTCAGATTGATAAGTCAATTCATAATAAATTATTAATAACAGTAGCACCCGATGGTTATCTAAAACGTACAAGCTAATATAGGGTAACTGTATCTACTGGTTTTATAGTATTGGAAAATAACTCCCAAAAAGAGACGGCTCCCGCAGTCAGTATAGGGTTGTTTGTATACAATGGCGAAGCAACACTAGAAAAGGCATTAGATTCACTTTTATTACAGAGGTTTAGCGACTTTGAGCTAATTATATCGGACAACGCATCTACTGATCGAACTGGAGCAATATGTGAGCGATATGCAAAAATTGATCCCAGAATAAGGTACATAAGGCAAGACAAGAATATAGGTCCTTATAAAAATCTAGAATATGTCTTGGATCAAGCTAGAGGCGAGTATTTTATGTGGGCCGCAGCTGATGATATTCGCTCAACTGATTATTTAGAAGTCAACTATAGTTATTTGGAAAATCATTTAGATTATGTTGCACCAATGTCACCTAATTGCTACGAAGGTGAAGAGGACCAGCTTGAGAAGCTAATAGATTTTTCATTGGAAGGGGGCTTGTATGAAAGATTACAGGGCTTTCTCTCTAATTGTTGGAAGTCACATGGCGTTTTCTACTCGCTTGCAAGAACTTCTTGCCTGAAAAATAGTGATGTTGTGGGGCGATCCTATACAGCGGCAGACTGGTCTGTGAATGTAGACTTATTAGTAAAAGGGAAGATAAAAAGAGTATCTGATGGTAAGTTTATTATTGGGTTGTCTGGTGTAAGTAGTTCACCAGATTCATATAAGTCGTTCAGGAAAAGAAATATAGAGTATATCTTTCCACTTTATGAGTTTTCTGTTCGGTTTATAAAAACAGTATTTAGGAGCAACGATATATCAATTACTGAACGAATGAAGTTATTGTATGCTCTTGCAGCACTGAATCTTAATACAGCTTATACATTTGTGACAGCATTAATGATAAATACGATAAAAAGCATATTACGTCTTAAGCGTAATAAACAGAAAGAGATATGACTGAGATCCATTTGCTATGAGGTGTTGTGTTATTGGGGGTACTGGTTTTATTGGCTCTCATTTGGTGGGCGAACTTCTTGAATCTGGGCGTGATGTTGTCGTGATTGGTAGAAGAGAGGTTGGCGAGCTTTCGCTCCCAGAGAATGTAACTTATTTGCAAGGGGATATTAAGGATAGAATGTTCCTTGAAGCTGCCCTAGAAGGTGTTGATGAGATGGTCGATCTTGTCCACTCCAGCATTCCTAAAACTAGTTATGAAGATCCAGTGTGTGATATTACTGAGAATTTACCTGCTTCGGTAAGCTTGTTTGAAATAGTTAGTAAGTTGCCCATGAAAAAGGTGCTTCTTCTTTCATCTGGTGGAGCTGTTTATGGTGAGCCACAGCATCTACCTATACGTGAAAGTCATCCATTGAATCCTATTAGTCCATACGGGATCACTAAGCTTGCAATTGAGAAATATGCATACATGTATTATCGAAATACCGGACTCCCTGTAGTAATTGCACGTCCGTCCAATCCCTATGGGGCAGGTCAAAGGCCATTTGTTGGGCAAGGGTTTGTAGCTACGGCCATTGTATCGGCGTTATTGGGGCGAGATATAAATATTTATGGGGATCATGGAACGGTAAGGGATTATATTTATATTACAGATGTTGCAAAGGCACTGCTTGCACTATTGGATCGCGGCAGAGAAGGCGAGAGTTATAATATAGGTAGTTCAATTGGTAAAAGTAATCTCGATGTTGTTGAACAAATAGGTCAAGCAGCTGAGAAAGCGGGGATTAGCCAGAATATTGTGCATGATAAAGAACGGCCATTTGATGTCTCTGAAAATATTCTTGATACAAGTAAGTTAGCATCATTAGCTGGATGGAAGCCAATGGTGTCGTTTGAGGATGGTATTCAAGAGAGCTTTGACTGGTATAGGTTTAATTATCTAAATTAATCAATCTTACCTAATGAGAATAAATCTGAATATTGTTAATGATTGGCCTGAATTCAAAAACATTGGATTTACTGCATCGGGCATAGGATTCTTATTGCCGGCCAACTTCATAAAGGAAAAGGATTATGACTCTTTTGTCTAGCTTGAAGCAGCGTGTGAGGGAATGGTTTCTAGTATTGATCCATCCGATTGACCATAGACTAGAAAAACATACGGTGTTGCAGGCATTGCTGTTAGCAAAGGAAAACAGAAGTAAAACGCAGATTGATAATTTTCAAGATGTAGAGTTCTCTGGGTTCTCGCAATGGGGAGAGGATGGAATTATAGACTGGCTTGTCGAACGCCTTCCAGGCATTCCCAAAACATTTATTGAGTTCGGCGTTGGAGACTACAAGGAATCTAATACACGTCTGTTGCTTTATTTAAGAAATTGGCATGGATTGATCATGGATGGTTCGTCTGAACATATTTCCAGCATTAAACAACAGGAAATTTATTGGCGTTATGACTTTCTAGCAAAACAGGCATTTATCGATAAAGATAACATTAACGCCTTGATAGAAGAGTCTGGAATTTCTGGCGATATAGGTTTATTGAGTATTGATATTGATGGGAATGATTATTGGGTATGGGAAGCGATTGATATCATAAGCCCATTCATAGTGGTCTGTGAGTACAATGCTGTATTCGGAGATTTGCACTCGATTTCCGTCCCGTATAGCGCTGATTTTCAGCGTACTGCAGCACATCATTCAAATCTCTATTTTGGTGCGTCATTGCCAGCATTTATACAATTATCAGATAGCAAGGGCTACGAATTTATAGGAACCAATTCAAACGGCTGTAATGCGTTTTTTGTGCGTAAAGACGTTTCATCGTTAATTCTAGATTCGCTGGGTGAAATTAAGTCATTTCCATCGTCTACTCGTGAAGCCCGCGATGAATCTGGCGCGTTAAGTTTTGCGCATGCTGAGGAGCGTCTTGAAATAATTAGTCAGCAGGAAGTTTATGATTTAGATGGGGGTGTTAACAAACGCCTGGCTGACTATGGTCAAATGTATTCTGATAACTGGCAGAGAAATAACTGACAGTAAATGCGTGTCGTTTTTGATCAGCAAGTATTCCTGCTTCAGGAATATGGTGGTATATCGAGGTATTTCTGCAGTCTTGCCAGTAATATGATTAACATGCCAGATGTGGATGCAAAAATTATTGCACCTCTACATTTCAATGGCCATATTGACCAGTTAAAAACCCCCGAGATAGTGTGGGGTACGAGAGCCCCAAAAATACCAAAGACATCAAGATTGATATTCTTTGCGAGCGAATATGCAGCGCGCATAGCTATAGAATATTATAAGCCAGATATCATTCATGAAACTTATTTTTCTGAAAATATAATCGGTCCTAATAATGCAAGGCGTGTTCTTACTGTTTATGACATGACTCATGAGATTTTCTCAGATTCCTGGCCTGGTAGTGAAATTACCAGCAAGGCAAAGCGTGAGGCAGCGGAAAGAGTGGACCATATTATCTGTATATCACATAGTACACGTAACGATTTACTGAGGTTGTTTGATTTGCCAGAAAATAAAGTATCGGTTATTCATCTTGGTTATGATCCAGTATTTGATGAGGGGGGGATTAAGCAGTCATTATCTGTGCCTGTAGATAGGCCTTATTTATTGTTTGTTGGCAAAAGAGATGGTTACAAAAACTTTGATGGCATGTTGCGTGCAGTTTCTCACTCCAATAGTTTGAGAAGCGAATTTTCCATCGTATGTTTTGGCGGTGGTGCATTCACTGACAAAGAGATCCAGCTCGTTCGCGATTTGAACCTTGATTTAAACACAATTATCCAGATAGATGGGGGAGACGACACGCTGGCTAGTTTGTATCGTGATGCCACAGCATTTGTGTATCCGTCATTATACGAAGGTTTTGGTATACCACTTTTGGAGGCCATGTCGATGAACTGTCCTGTTATCTGTAGTAATACCAGTTCTATTCCAGAAGTAGCAGGTGAAGCAGCTCAATATTTCGAGCCAGATAATGAAGAATCTATTTCACTGGCAATTGAAGATGTTGTGTTTTCACCTGAAAAGCGAAGTGAGTTACAGCATAAAGGCAAGAGTCGTTGCCTGGAGTTTAGCTGGGAACGGTGCGCAGATGAGACAGTTTCACTTTATCGGAGCCTGATGTGAAAAAAGCGTTAATCTGCGGTGTATCTGGTCAGGATGGAGCTTATCTTGCAAAGCTGCTCATCGATAAAGGATACGAGGTTTGGGGTACCTCTCGTGATGCCCAGGTTAGCAGTTTTAGTCGTCTGTCAGACTTGGGTATAAAGGAAAAACTTCATTATCTATCAATGGTGCCAACAGACTTTCGTAGCGTGCTGGAAAGTCTTAAGCAGAGTGAGCCTGATGAAGTTTATTTTCTCGCCGGCCAAAGCTCTGTTGGCCTATCTTTTTTACAACCGGATGAAACGATGAAGAGTTTTGCGCTTGGCATTCTGAATATGCTTGAAGCGATTCGCTTTATCGAAAGGCCGATAAAACTTTACCATGCAAGCTCAAGTGAATGTTATGGTGATGTAGGGATGAAACGAGCAAATGAGGCAATGCCTTTTCATCCTCGTAGTCCGTATGGCGTAGCCAAGGCATCTGCGCACTGGCTAGTAACTAATTACCGTGAAGCGTATGGAATATTTGCATGTAATGGCATTCTCTTTAACCATGAATCGCCATTGCGCCCGAAACGGTTTGTAACGCGAAAAATAGTTTCTACGGTCGCTAGAATATCACTGGGATCATCTGAAAGATTGAGCCTGGGCAATCTTGATGTTGTCAGAGACTGGGGTTGGGCACCGGAATATGTTGAGGCCATGTGGAAGATGTTGCAGGCTAAAAATCCTGAGGATTACGTAATTGCCAGTGGAGTTAGTGCATCATTGCGTGACTTTGTGGCACGTGCATTTGAGGTTGTCGACCTGGACTGGAAAAAGTATGTAGACGAAGATGCTGAGTTATTGCGTCCAACTGATATCGCACACAGCGCGGCGGACCCATCTAAGGCCGATAAGGAGCTAGGTTGGAAGGCGTCTACAACGTTTCCTGATGTTGTGGACCGGTTGATGGATGCTGAATTGAAGCTGTTATCTAAATCGGCGCAATGACTGCAATAGATTGCGCGGTATCTGACCAGCAACCGCTGATAACAATTGTGACAGTGACGTGGAATTGTGAGTCAACAATTGACCGGACACTGGCCTCGGTTAACTCGCTTAAAACTTCAGATATCGAATACATCATTATCGATGGCCAATCCACCGATAGAACCCTTGAATATATTTCAGCTTATCCTGGGCTGGTAAATCAACTGGTGTCTGAGCCTGATACTGGTATATACAACGCTATGAATAAGGGGGCAAAGCTCGCAAGAGGTGAGTATATTTTATTTCTTAACGGAGATGATAATCTAATAAAGGAAGGTTTTAATAAAGCAAAACAAGTTTTAAAAAACAAAAGGCCTGATGTACTAAGTTGTCGCTGTGAAGCAGTTTCTATGAATGGGGAGAAACTAAATCTGCTAGTCCCCTCATTCTGGAAAATATTCTTTTTCAATACAATTCCACACCCATCTACTTTTGTGACTACAGAACTGCAGAAAAAGTATTCATTTAGAGAGCAGTTTGCTATAGCGGCAGATTATGACCTCTTCTTGCGTTTATATCTTGATAAGCGTGACTTTGTATTGAGTGATTTAGTTATAGCTAGCCATTATCGCGGTGGATTTTCGAGCAATATGTCTAAGTCATTGAATGAAACCCGTGCTATTCGCCGAGAGCACCTGGGTATGCTGCGATATTCGTTATCCAGATTGCTGGAGGAATTAAACTATTACAAATACCAGATATTTAATCGTTTGGGTGTTCGTCGCTCAATGGCAGATATGTGATTAGTAACACTAAGGCTGGTCTTATTAGATGAAGATTTTATTTGGTTCACAGTTCTATACACCCAGTATAGGTGGAGTTCAGGAAGTTATGCGCCAGCTGGCGGAAGAATTGGTGGCAAGTGGGCATCAGGTAACGATAGCGACTGCAGCTTTGCCTTCTCGTGATTTCGATATGCTGAATGGTGTGAAAATAAGAGAATTTGATGTCTCTGGTAATTATGCAAGCGGCATGGTTGGTGAAGTGAGAGAGTACCAGGAGTATGTTCTTACAGAGGGTTTTGATCTGATAATGGTGATGGCTGCACAGCAATGGACCTTTGATGCACTGTGGCCTGTGTTAGATCAGCTTTCAGGCATACGTACTGTCTTTATACCTTGTGGCTTTTCTGGGTTATATGATCCAGTATTTGCGGACTACTTCCGCAAAATGCCAGAAATACTGGCGAAGATAGATCATCTGGTGTTTCATGCAACAAAATATCGTGATATCGATTTTGCAAAAGAACACGGTTTGGCGAACTTTAGTGTAATACCATGTGGGGCGAGTGAGAAATCATTTAATGTAGATACTGATTATGCCTTTAGATCTCGTAATGGTATCAAAGGAGATTCGTTTCTTTTTCTCACTGTAGGTAGTTTACCGGCCTCAAGGGCCATTTAGAATTGGTGAGGGCATTTGATCTACTCGACTTGCCAAAGGATCAGCATGCGACGCTGATCCTCAATGGTAATGTGTTGTCGGCACTGGATGGCGGAACAAAAGGAGTTATTCACAAGCTAATAAGCTTACTACGTACACGAGGTCCAGGTTATCTTGCTAGGCAAATTTACCGCAAGTTTCTGCGTAAAGATATTTCACCGCAGGCTATCGCTGCAGAGATAAATGCATCTCAACCTAATAAAACTGTTCTAGTAACAGACTTTCCCAGGAATGAACTTACTCAGGCTTTTATGAATTCTGACCTGTTTGTTTTTGCCTCAAACATCGAATACTCCCCGCTTGTTTTATTTGAGACTGCAGCAGCAGGCACACCATTTCTGTCTGTCACTGTAGGTAATTCACCGGAGATTGCTCGCTGGACTGGGGCAGGCGTAATCTGCCCATCGACGGTTGACGGTAGAGGTTTGACCCATGTTGACGAGCATGTATTGGCTCATAGCATGCGAGAACTGATGGTACAGAATGAGCGATTAGATGAACTTGGCAAAGCAGGTCGTTCGAATTGGGCTGAGTGTTATAACTGGAAGGACATAGCCCGACGTTATGAGAGCATATTCCTTAAGTTGGTCGATAACGGCGTGGGATTATGATTTTGGAAACTAAATACAATGTAGAAAGATGAGACAACGATATGAATCATAACAAACATAATTGCCACTTCAATTTTCTAAGAAAACGGTATTGTCTATGAGATTGCTTACGCGTATTGCAGCTAAAATAAAGAATATCCTAAAAAGGATATTCCCCAGGCTCTCATCGGCTTACACTATTCTGAGAGATAGATCACCCGGCTATAAACAACCAAGGGAAACCTCAATGGGTTTTAAATTCATTGGTAACACGTCGATGGAATCTGGGACATTTGAGCCTGGAGAAACAAAAGTCTTCACAAATATTCTCTCGTCTGTTGACGTTGTTATAAATGTTGGGTACTATTGTTGTATAGCTCTAAGCAAAAATAAGCGCGTTGTTGCATTTGAACCAATGGTTGAGAACATTCAATATTTAATGCGTAATGTTACGGCAAATGGTTGGGAATCTAATATTGAAATATTTCCGATTGCTCTAAGTAATAAGGTTGGTGTGGTTGATATTTACGGTGGTGGTACAGGCGCATCAATAATAAATGGATGGGCAGGAATGTCTGAACAATATTCATCTTATGTCCCGAGCTCGACGTTGGACCTGGTTTTGGGGTCTAGATTTGATGGTGAAAAATGCCTGGTCATGGTGGATGTTGAAGGTGCAGAGCGACTAATGTTGGATGGATCTTCCTTATTATTAGACATGGAGCCAAGGCCAATTTGGTTAATGGAGATTTTAGTATCAGCGCATCAGCCTAAGGATCAAAGGATTAATCCAAATTTGTTATCCACGTTTCAGGAATTTTGGGATAGGGGCTATGAGGCCTGGACGACACATAAACAGAATAGGATAGTAACTAAAGATGAGATAGAAAGTATTATTGCCGGTGGTGAAGATACTATTTGGGGTGATACTTTTCTGTTCATTCAAGAAGGACAGGATGTTGAGTCTACTAAGTCGGAATATTTCAACTAGCAGGGTCTTAAATAGTAACTTTCAGAAAATCAGGTATCTACAGAAACCGAAGGTAATATTTTCTTGGTTTTTCAATATTATGTTCCGTACCGCATATGTCTGAAAGTCAGTGTGGTGGGACGCATAGTAGATTCTAGACGTTCTCAATATTTATGTGTTAGTCAATCAATTAAATCCTGCAGGCAGTAAGGTTTAATAGACCTTGTTATGAACGAACCAATAATAATTACCAAGTTGTGTGGCGGTTTGGGTAATCAAATGTTTCAGTATGCAGCAGGACGTGCGCTTTCCCTATTGCATTCATGCGAACTGAAGTTGGATATCTCTGAGTATGATCGATATTCAATGCATAATGGGTATGAGCTCGGGCGTTATGAAATTGTAGCAGAGATAGCTAGGAATGAAGAGATTTATGAGCTTTCAGGCATGCAGAATAGGATGGCGAGATTTCTACGCAGAAAACTCGGTTTTGGTCGGAAAACGCATTTCACTGAGCAAAGTTATGGATACATGCCTGAATTTATAAGTATATGCCCTCCAGTGTATATTGATGGTTACTGGCAGTCCTATAGATATTTTGAAACGGTCGCTGAAACTATTCGCAAGGAGCTGACTCTAGCTCACGAACCGACAGGTTTGAATAAAGAGCTTGCGGATAATATAGGTGAAACTCACTCGGTTTCTATTCATATTCGGCGAGGTGATTATATTAATAATCCTGTGGCACAACGTATGCATGGGTTTGTAGGAATTCAGTACTACCAGGCAGCGATAAATCAAGTCAAGAAACAGCTTGAGTCTCCACATTTTTTTATTTTCTCTGACGACATAGTATGGGCGAAAGAGAATCTGACATTCTCCGACCCAGTTACTTTTGTCGACCACAATTCAGGGGCTACATCATTTGAGGATATGCGTTTGATGAGTTACTGTTCTCAACATCTAATTGCTAATAGTTCATTTAGCTGGTGGGCAGCATGGTTGAATCCTAGTGATAACAAAATCGTATATTTCCCTGAAAACTGGTTCGTAAGTAGCTCTAATAATGTGAGCTCACTGTGCCCGCCTGATTGGGTGTCTATCGCAAGTTAAAATGAGGGGGTAATGCAGAGTATGAGAGTGTTATTAACAGGAGCTAGCGGCAACTTTGGAAAAGAGTATATCCGACAGTCCAGCCATGAAGTTATTGCATTGAACCGTGATGGTTGGGGGCGGGTAGATGAACTTAGTTCTGAAATTGATGTTGTTATTCATGCTGCAAGTGATCTTCATACGAGTGTGGCAGATGCGCCGACATTATCATTAGACTCCAATGTGATGTCGACAGCTAAACTTTTAGAGGCTGTGCGTGAAGCAGGAATTAAGCGTTTTGTATTTCTGAGTAGCTGCGCAGTTTATGGTGAAAGCATGCGTACGCAAGAATCAAGCCATTGTCAGCCAACCAGTATTAATGGAATTAGTAAATTTCTTAATGAGAGAGTGATTGAGGCGTTCTGTAATGAGAATGGTATTGAATTTGGGATACTAAGAGTATTCAATATGTATGGCGGCGATGATAATTTTTCTATTCTTAGCCATATGAGGCGGGCTTTAGAAACGGGGGAGCCTTTTACACTCAACAATAATGGAATCGCGCAACGTGATTTTGTTCATGTGTCTGACGTGGTCGCAATCGTTCAGTTGTTAATTGAGCAGCGCGTCTCGTATACATACCTGAATATCGGTACAGGCATATCAACTCGAGTTTCTTCGCTTGTTAATATCGTAGCCGAGCGATTCCCTGATTTTCCTGTTAAGCAAGCTCAGCTTGAGGAGGCAGAGTATTCGAGAGCAGATATTAGTAAGTTGCTAGGCCTGATCAAGTATGAGTTCATAAGTATAGAAGACTATCTGCGCAATGACTTTATGATGAGCTGAGCTGCATATGGGTTTTCAGCCGCTTGTTAGTATCGCGCTTTCCGTCTTTAATGGAGAAGCAACCCTGGGGCCAGCAATACGCTCTGTATTGTTGCAAACTTACCAAAATTGGGAACTCATTATACTAGATGATGCCTCAACTGATAGAAGTCTAAATGTAATCAAGCAGTTTGACGATGAGCGGATTCGTGTAATTAGTGGTGATGAAAATCTCGGTCTTTCCTCAAGGCTGAATATGGCGATGGATCTAGCGAGGGGTAACTATTACGCGCGGATGGATCAGGATGATATTTGCTATCCAGATCGACTGCAGGAGCAAGTGAGCTATTTGGAAGCACACAAGGATGTGGATTTATTGGCTACACAAGCACTGCTATTTAGAGATGATGGACTGGATATAGGAAAACTGCTGGTTACTACTGAGCATAATTTAATCTGTCGTACAGCATGGGCTGGATTTTATGTGCCGCATCCAACGTGGATGGGGCGTATTGAGTGGTTTCGTAAATTTCGCTACCAATCTTATGCGGACGGGGTTGAAGATCAGCATTTGTTGTATCGAAGTTTCAGAAAAAGTAAGTTTGCTTGCCTTGATAAGCCTCTTCTTGGCTATCGCATGCAGCCTAGAAAGCTTAAAAGTATGTTGAAAAAGCGAACATTGTTTGCGCGTTCATTCTCACGGGTTGCCATTCAAGATGGTGATTACATTGTCCCAATATGGATATCACTGATTCAACTAGCTAAAGGATTAGGCGATATTCTGGATGTTGTTATATCTAATGATTGGCATATGTCGACAAGACTGATCAGTCTTCAGGAGGAGGAGAAAAACGCATGGAAAGAGCTCTTGCGAGAGCTAGATAATGATTTGTCATGAGATTAATGACCCGGAATAAAGTATTCCAGGCAAGCACTATATTATGGGTGTTATTTTTTTGTTATACGGTGTTTGCGGCAATCATATTTCAGAAGATGCTTCTGCCACTATTCCCAGGGTTACACGCGGGTCAGGGGGTAATGAGCAATGATGCGCAGGTATTTCATCAGACAGCACTGGTGTTGGCCGATCAAATACGGGAACAAGGCTGGTCAAGGTGGGCCATATGGCCATCAGCTTCATCGGGAGGGAATGTTGCTGTATTAGCCGCCTTGTATGTTTTCTTTAAGCCTGATCCTACTTTGATTATTCCAGTTAATGCAATACTTCATGCCAGTGGTGCGCTATTGATTTTCTTGATGGGCTGCAAACTATGGTCAGGACGACCAGGCTTTTATGGTGGGATTGTAGCTGCACTCCTTTTCATTGTTTATCCATCTTCATTGAACTGGTATGGGCAGATACATAAAGATGGTTATTCGATACTTGGAATTTTACTGACGTTATATACGTGGGTTGTTTGGAAAAGCGGACAACAAGGTATCAGAGCATCCGTCTGGTTGTTTATTTGGAGTGTTATTGGTTCAGGATTAATCGCATTCGTTCGTCCTCATTATTTGCCGCTTTTAGGTGCTCAATTAGCGATAGTATGGGTATTGTTATTAGTCCATATTCTTTGGAAGCGTGGTTCAGTATTAAGGCATTTAACGGGCCTGCTAGGTATAGCAGCGGTATTGATTGTATTTCAAGTGGTGTCTTTATGGATAAGTAATGCTGAAGTCAGAGTAGTCTCATCATGGGTGAGTGAATCTGATATTAAAAAACAAACATTGCCCTCAGCTAGAATTGACGAAAGAGTAGATAATTTGTCGTTTAAAATAAAACACGGTAAGCAATACTGCCCCTATGCAAGAACTTGGCAGTGGAAAGATTCGTTGCTGTTGCCGGGTTTGTTCGATAATGCGCTTAAAAAAATGTCAACATTGCGCATGATATCTGCGTGTACAGCCTATACGGCCAGGTCAACGCTTGATCAAGATCTTGTGCCTGATGATGCTATCAGCATGATCCAGTACATGCCACGTGCTTTGCAGATAACACTTTGGGGGCCTTTCCCAAATACATGGTTTAAGCAATTGTCTATTACGCGTTTAGTTGGTTGGCTGGAAATAATTGGTTGGTATCTATTAGCGCCTGGTGTGGTGATGTTGTTATGGTATCGGCGCTCACCTGCAATAATTATGGTATTGATCTTCACAATTGGTTTTTTGACTGTCTATAGCTATGTCACGCCAAATCTTGGAACTCTACATCGGTTACGCTATCCATTCATCTTATTGCTAATGTTGTTGGGAGCGATTGGCTGGTTCAGGGTTGCTCTTGGCTATTTCCATTTACGGCGGAGTGCACGTGTGAAAGATGCTGCGTAATCAAGTCATGTCTTTGTTTCTATGAATATGCTACTACGTTCCTTGCATCATTGTCTCATCGTTATTTCTGATGGTAAGTATGCAATGGTAACCCAGCAGATCAGCTATGGTGAGGTGGTTATTAGGATGAGCCCAGAGCACGGATATGCGTAGTATAAGAAAAAATATTTATCTGCCATTATGGATAGGGCTGTTCTGCTATACGACTATTGCGGCGCTTCTTTTTCAGAAGCTCTTGTTACCACACTTACCGGCACTACATGCTGGTTATGGTCTTATGAATCATGATGCTATTTATTTTCATAAGGTGGCGCTTTCTATATCTGTATACATAGAGCAGCATGGGTGGTCCTGGCAGGTCCTTTGGCCAGGAGATTCTGGTGCAAAGGGTAATGTAGCAATACTAGGTTTCTTGTATACATTATTTGGTCCGGACCCATCACTTATATTGCCAATAAATGCGTTCTTTCATGCGACATCTGGCGTGTTATTGCTGTTGATTGTCAGGATTATATTACCAGGGAAGCTAGGTGTAATAGCGGGTGTTTTATCTGCCATATTATTTGTGTTGTTTCCGTCAGGTATAAATTGGTATGGTCAAATCCATAAAGATGGGTATTCAATAGCTGGAACACTAATAATAATATATTCCTGGGTTAGATACATTGAAAATCCTGATTGCATAAAGTCTAAATACATATTGTATGGTGGCAGTTTGACTGGCCTTGGGCTAATCATTTTTGTTATGCCATATATGACGCTCTTCCTGTCGGCGGCACTTTCAATATGGGTATTGGTAAGTACTGTTGCGGCTTGTACAGTAAAGCCTACGCGAAAAGTATTGGGTCACCATATTAATATTCTATTAGCATGGATATTAATTGCAGCCTGCTCGGTATATTTTGGTGACCCAGAGCTGCCGTCACCCAATATTAATCTAAGTCCTGTTGCCCCGAAATATAGCGAAGCAACGTTGTTGCAACACAACCTCACTGAAAATTCCGATGACTTCAAAAAACATATAGAAAAATGTACTGATTGGGAGTGGATTGGTTCGGTGTCTATTCCTGAGTTAATTGAAAGGTATATTGAAATTGCATCAAAAACTCGAGCCAGTTTGATTTGCCATAATTATGGTGCTGCTTCTAATATCGACCAGGATGTTCTTCCAGATAATATTATTGACGTGATAAAGCACCTACCCAGGGCATTGAGTATTGCATTGTTTGCACCTTTTCCCGATAGTTGGATGGAGTTATCAAGTATTCAAAGAATAGTTGGAATAGCTGAGACGATAATATGGTACTTGATATTGCCTGGGGTGTTTTTATCACTTATAACACTTAGAACCAGATCTATGATATTTGTTGTAATGATAGCTATCTTATGTCTCTGTATGTATGGATATGTTATCGCAAACGTTGGAACCCTTCATCGGGTTAGATATGTTTGCCTGTTAGCACTAATCGGGGTTGGCCTGGTCGGCTGGGTTGCTTTCATCGCAAGGTATGGAAAATTACATAGCATATTTGGCGATCGCTTCAGTAGAAAAGAAGAAGAAATATCAATAAGTAATGCTTTAGATGTTGATAATACAAATAACCATAGAAGGCATGCTGCCAAAGGGGGCATGCTTGTTGCTGTGATAGCCATGTTGTCTTTTGTTGGGTTCTTTATCAGGGACGTTCTTATAGCGCGTACATTTGGTATGAGTAATGAAATGGACGCTTTCTATATTGCAATGCTGGTTCCCATGTTTATCGTTAATGTTTTTGGTCAGTCATTCGGATCAACTAGTGTTGCGCTGTATATGAGGGAAAATAATAAGGACAGAAATAGGGGGCTGCAGATAGTGCAGAACTTGTCATTTCTTGTCACTATTTCATTATTTTCTATATCGACGGTTCTGGTGCTAATGGCTCCTGTCTATTTACCGGTTGTAGGATGGAGCTTTTCTGTTGAGAAGATAGCGCTAACTGAAAATTTGTTATACAGCGCAATGCCAATATTGCTGTTTAGTGGAATGGTTATACTTGGGAACTCCATTCTTAGCGCAAGAATGCATTTTGCTGTGCCTGGCTGGTCCCAGGCGGTTGTGCCGGTTTTTGCCATTAGCTCATTTTTGTTTGTTGATGATGATCATGGCATTGAGGTTGTTGTATGGGGGATGGTGATTGGCCAGATTGTAAACTTGCTGTTAATACAAATATTTTTGCGTAAAGACTCGTTGACCTTGATGCCATCTCCGGCTATGAACAATATGAAATTGCCTGCAGAGGCAGGCAAACAATTTCTTGTGCTCACGTTGGTCACTGTCTTTGTCCAGATATCATTGCTGATAGATAACAGTATGGCATCAAGCCTGGATGTGGGTAGTGTCTCTATGCTCGGCATGGGTTATAAGGTTATTTATTTTATTACAGGGATAATAACCACCATTATGTCTTTAGTTGTTCTGCCATATTTTCTAAAGATAATAGTTGCGAACAATATTGTAGCGGCAAGGAATGAGCTTTCACTGTTACTAACTATTGCTGTTGCACTTGGTATGCTTGTCAGTATTGTTATGTATTATGTGTCTGTGCCTCTGACTGAGTTCCTGATTATTGGCGGAAAGATAAATACTAGTGATTCTGAAGGAATACTGGCAGTGATTAGAATGGGCGTTTTGCAAATCCCGTTCTTTTCGGTCCAACTTGTTCTTATTAAGTATGCGACGGCGATTAATGATAACAAATCCATTTTAGTGTCTTCAATGATAGGTGTGGTAATGAATATTGCACTGAACTATATATTGATGGGTATTATGGGTGTATCTGGTATCGCATTATCAACGAGTCTTTCGGTATTGGTCACTAGTTCGATATTGTTGTTGTTGATACATAAGGAAGGCGGAGTAGGATGGATAGACATTATGTTTTTACTCAAACGTCAGTGTTATTCTTTACCTTGATAGTCTGTGTTTATTATCAAAGCTATGCGGGAATAGCTGTATCCTTGTTGGCTTTTGTCCTGGCTGTCGCAGCACTAATACCGGATATGAATATGTATAAAAAGGTTTATAAGTAAAGACATGTCTTTAGTTGGGGCTGGAAAATCTGTAAGAGCTATATGTATAGTTGTATCCAGCGGTATGACAGTGAATGCATTTCTTGTAAATCACATCATGTCGATGAGCAAGAAGTATCAGGTTACACTAATCTACAACCCTAAAGATGGCCATGAAGTTAATCTTGGAGATAATATAGATACTATTCCAGTCAGGATTGAGAGGCATATTTCTCCTTACCATGACATTATGGCGCTTATGCATCTGGTTGTGGTATTCGCAAGAGGAAACTTTGATGTTGTTCACTCAGTAACGCCTAAGGCAGGGCTGTTGGCTTCTCTTGCGGGGTGCATGGCTCGAGTTCAATATCGAATTCATATATTCACTGGTCAAGTATGGAAAACAAAAGTAGGAGCGTCGCGGTTTGTGTTGAAAGTTATAGATAAATTGATTGCCTATTGTTGTACTCATTTATTAGCAGATAGTCCATCTCAGAGACAATTTATTATCGACAGCCACGTATCTCGAAGTGATAAAATAAGTGTGCTCGCTAACGGCTCAATATGTGGTGTAGATGTTGAAAAATTTAAACCAGATATGTCTGTAAATACAGAAGTTAGGGAGCGTTATAAGATAGCCAGTACTGATATCGTATTTCTTTATCTTGGGCGCATGAACAGAGATAAAGGTATATTTATACTACTTGAGGCATTTTGTAAGCTGGTGACAGGAATGGGAAACGTAGTGCTACTCCTCGTGGGGCCAGATGAGGAGAATATCAAAGAGCATATTTCAGGGCTTGATAATAACTGCAGAGATAAAATCTTGCTTGAGAAATATACTACATCGCCGCAGGACTATATGAGCGCTTCCGATATTTTTTGTTTACCAAGTTATCGGGAAGGGTTCGGGAATGTAATAATTGAGGCTGCAGCATCCGGTGTCCCCTCGATTGGCTCGAATATATACGGCATATCTGATGCAATCGTTCCAGGTGAAACAGGATATTTATTTGAGGTTGGCAACTCAGAATCTTTATATAATCACATGAGAATGTTGGTGTCTAATGCTGATCTCTTGAAATCTATGTCCGATGCTGCTCAAGATAATGCGGTCCAGAATTTCAACTCGAATCTAGTTACTGATGCATGGTTAGGTTATTACGAGAGTTTACATTGAAGCGAATATTCGACGTTGTTTTTGCATTAATATTAATAATATTTACCGCACCCTTGATGTTAATCACAGCGCTACTTATTAGGTCAAGCATGGGAAAGCCAGTTCTTTTTCGTCAAAAACGGCCAGGCTATAAAGAGAAGCCATTCTACATATATAAGTTTCGTACAATGTCTAATACAGAAAAGCTGCATGGAAAGGATCTTCCCGATAGTGAGAGATTAACCTCCTTGGGTGAATGGGTTAGACGTTTTAGCATAGATGAATTACCGCAATTATTTAATATTGTAAAAGGTGATTTGAGCTTTGTTGGGCCAAGACCACTGCTGATGGAGTACCTTCCTTTGTATAATGAGAGACAAAGAAAAAGACATGATGTTAAGCCAGGGATAACCGGATGGGCTCAGGTAAATGGAAGAAATTCAGTAAATTGGAATGAACGTTTTGAGTTAGATGTATGGTATGTAGAACACAAAAGTATGTTTCTTGATATGAAGATCATTTTCTTAACAATACTTAGAGTAATAAGTGGCTCTGGGGTCTCTCAGCCGGGCAGTAAAACCATGACAAAATTCAAAGGCAATTAATCATTATGGATAAGGTATTGGTATATGGGGCAAGCGGACATGGTAAGGTAATTGTAGATATCCTTGAACAGAGCCAGTCCTATTCAGTTATTAGCTATGTTGATGACAATGAGAAAATCACTGGTACTGACTATTTCGGATATCCTGTTATTTTAGGTAGAGATAATCTTTTGTCAGGCAAGAACAATTGTAGAAATATAATTGTAGCAATAGGTGATAATCATATCCGTATGGAGCTATCCAATTGGTTATTAGGCCACAATTACGGTTTGGTAAACGCGATCCACCCATCTACATGCTTGGCAAGAGATGTTGATATAGGCGTTGGTAATGCGATTATGGCCGGTGCTGTTGTCAACAGTAGCACTAGTATTGGCTCTCATGTGATAATTAACACTAATGCATCGATAGATCATGATTGCAGCATAGGCAGTGGAGTTCATATTGCACCAGGAGCGACATTATGTGGTGGAGTTGTAATCGGTGAGTCCACATTGATAGGCGCTGGCGCTACTTTAATACCAGGAATTAAGGTTGGAAGGAATTGTATTATTGGTGCAGGGTCAACGGTAATTGAATCAGTCCCTGATAACGCTAAAGTGTATGGCAATCCAGCCAGATGATTAGTAAATGATGGATATTATATCTCATGTTTCAGAAGAAGATCTGGCTATCAATGGTGGGAAGCCAGTGGCGTTGCCAACACAGCCTACCTGGCCGTTTTATGAAGATGATGAAATTCGTGCAGTTAAGGAAGTATTGGTATCAGGAAAAGTAAATTATTGGACGGGTGATCAAGGTCGAGAATTTGAACGTGAATTTTCTTCATATGTAGGTTGTGACTATGGTGTAGCAGTGGCAAATGGGACGCTTGCTCTTGAGCTCGCATTGCATGCCATAGGAATTCGTGATGGAGATGAAGTTATTGTTCCATCACGAAGTTTTATGGCAACAGCCAGTTGCGTAGTAATGCGTGGGGCCACTCCAGTATTTGCTGATATTGATTCAGTATCCCAGTGTATATCTGCAAAATCTATTGAGGAAGTTATAACGAATAAAACCAGGGCTGTAATTGTCGTTCACTTTGCTGGATGGCCATGTGATATGGATAAGATAATGAGTATCGCCTCAGATAACAACCTTAAGGTTGTTGAAGATTGTGCCCAGGCACATGGAGCTAAATACCATGGTAGAAATGTTGGTAGTATAGGTGATGTATCTGCTTTTTCTTTTTGCCAGGATAAAATCATGTCAACTGGTGGGGAAGGCGGAATGCTTGTTACAAATAATGAGGAAATATGGCGAAGGGCATGGGAGTATAAAGATCATGGTAAAAGTTACGATGCTGTATTTAACCGCCAGCATCCGCCGGGATTTCGATGGGTTCATGAAACATTTGGTAGTAACTGGAGAATGACAGAGATGCAAGCAGCAATAGGCCGGTTGCAACTTAAGAAATTAGATGGGTGGGTGGCGCAGCGTCAACATAACGCACGATTTATTTATGAGGGCTTAGAAGATATCAATTGCATTAAAATGCATTGGCCACCTGACGCCATACAAAATGCTTTTTATAAATTCTACATTCAGATCAAGCCTGATATGCTTTCTAGTTCCTGGGATAGATTTAAGATTATTGATGCTATAAATGCAGAAGGAGTGAATTGTTCAGTAGGAAGCTGCAGTGAAATATATAGAGAGAAGGCGTTTTCCGAATTCCCGGGAGTTATGGATATTAGTTATCCTGCAGCAAGAAAACTTGGCGAGACAAGCATGATGTTTCAGGTGCATCCTACCTTGAAGCGAAAAGCACTTGAAAATATTGTTATTTCGATTAAAAAAGTGCTTTCAGTAGCTTGTAAAAAAGATTATAGCTGACATTAACAATATTCTGGAATATAGCTAAATATTAGTTAAAGTCAGATTATGTAAATATTTCTTCTTTGGGCAAGTCAGTATTGCATCCTGTTCACAACTAGTACCTGGGTATCAAGCTTTGCAGTAAAATATAAATACAATTCACATTAGTGAGTTACTGATAGAAGATAAAAACTATCTTTATGTGAAGGGGATTTGGAAATCTAAGGTGCGGAAATTCTTTGTATACAAAATAATGTCAAACACGATAAAAGTACTCGTACTCCTGAATAGCACGCACAATCGGTGCCGATCGTTATATGAAAATTGACTTTAAAGAACTAATGCTGAATCGTTGGGCTGCATTATCCCATGACATATTCATGGTTGTCGTGGCGTGGTACCTGGCCTATTTATTTAGATTTGATCTTGGTGATATACCACTTGAGTACCATAGTCCAGCAATTAAATACCTGGCGATATTGTTGCCTATACAAGTAATATTATTTTGGACCAATGGGTTATATAAAGGCGTTTGGCGTTTTTCTTCCGTTCCGGATTTATTGAGAATATTGAAGAGTACCGTGATGGGCACGGTATTATCTATTGTTGTAATTTTCATAGTATTTAGGCTTGAGGGCCTGCCCAGATCTGTACCTATACTATATTTGCTATTCCTTATGTTTTTCCTCGGCGGCTCAAGGTTGGCATACAGATGGCTGAAAGATAATAAAATCAGGATTACTAATGGCGCTCGAGTATTAATTGTCGGTGCAGGCAATACTGGCGAGCTTCTTGTTAGAGACATGCTAAGAAATAGCGATGACGCCTATCAGCCTGTCGCATTTGTTGACGATGGTAAAAACATGAGGGGAAAAGAGATTCATGGAGTTCCAGTGCGAGGGGTGACACAGGATTTGCCAGCCCTTTGTGAAGAATTATTAATTGATGTGATTGTTCTAGCAATACCATCTGCAAGCCTAAAAGAACGAAAAAGAATTATTGATATATGTGAAGTAACAGCAATACCATTTAGAACGGTGCCACAGTTGGATAGCCTCATATCTGGACAAGTGTCTGTTAACCAGCTTAGAGAGGTATCAATTGAAGATCTTCTGGGGCGAGACCCCGTCAAACTTGATTGGGAAGGTATTCGTTCTGGCTTAAATGGAAAGACTGTAATGGTCAGTGGGGCCGGGGGGTCTATAGGTTCCGAGTTATGTAGACAACTTGCGAGGTTGTCTATAGATAAGCTTATCCTGGTGGAAAATAGTGAGTATAACTTATATCAGATTGAGCTTGAATTAAAACAGAGTCACCCGGATTTATTGTTGTATGCATGTCTGGTAGATATAAAGGATGAAGAATCCATAGAAAGACTATTCAAACGTTATAGTCCGTCAGTAGTGTTTCATGCTGCAGCATATAAGCACGTGCCAATGATGGAATATCATGTTAGAGAAGCTGTGTATAACAACATTATTGGAACACGAATCATGGCTGACATGGCAAATCAGTATAGAGCATCTGAATTTATAATGATTTCCACTGATAAGGCAGTCAATCCTACAAATGTCATGGGTACAACTAAGCGTATAGCTGAAATTTACTGTCAAAATCTTAATGCCAAGTCAGATACTAAATACATAACAGTAAGATTTGGTAATGTTTTAGGATCGGCAGGTAGTGTAGTTCCACTATTTAGGAAGCAGATTATCGAGGGAGGACCTGTTACAGTCACACATAGGGATATTGAACGGTTTTTCATGACAATCCCAGAGGCCTGCCAGTTAATTATGCAGGCAAGTATTCTCGCTAAGGGCGGTGAAATATTTGTTTTGGATATGGGTGAGCCAATTAAAATCACTTATTTGGCTGAACAAATGATTCTATTGTCAGGGCGTGTACCGAATGAAGATATTGATATTGAGTACACGGGTTTGAGACCGGGTGAGAAATTGTATGAGGAGTTGTTTCATGAACAGGAAGAATTAAGTTCTACCTCGCATGAAAAAATATTGTTGGCGCAACATAGATTAGTTGATTTTAACATGCTATGTGAAGCAATCGATGAGATGAAGCAGGCCATACCGACTTACAATGAGAATTTGTTAGTTGAATCTATGGCGAAGTTGGTACCCGAAAGTACACTGAAACCAGTATTAAATTGAAAGGTAAATAGCAGCAATGTCATCATACAAAGTTAGAAAGGCAGTTTTCCCCGTAGCGGGTCTGGGTAGCAGATTCTTACCGGCTACAAAGGCCAGCCCAAAGGAAATGTTACCTGTCGTTGATAAGCCATTGATTCAGTATGCAGTGGAAGAGGCAGTCGAGGCTGGCGTTACCGATATGGTGTTTATCACTGGACGGAACAAGCGCCCAATTGTTGATCACTTTGATACAGCTTTTGAGCTAGAAAGTGAGCTTGAGACTAAGCAGAAAGTTGAGCTACTTGAATTGGTACAAAATATCATTCCCAGCCATGTTTCCTGTGTATTTATTCGTCGACCTAAGGCATTAGGCTTAGGGCATGCAGTACTCTGTGCGAAACCAGTGGTTGGTAATGAACCATTTGCGGTGATTCTGGCGGATGACATGGTTGATAATCCGGATGGAGGTTGTCTAAAGCAGATGGTGGATCAGTATGAAAAGACTCAAGGCAGTATACTTGCTGTTGAAGAAGTGCCTGAAGAGGAAGTATCTGCATATGGTGTTGTCAGCGTTGATGACCCATCCGCAAACCCGGCACGTATGAATCATATTGTAGAAAAACCAGCGCGCGAAGACGCGCCTTCCAATTTAGCTGTCATTGGGCGTTATATTCTTGAACCTGAGATAATCGAGATTTTAGAAAATACGGGTGCGGGGAGTGGCGGTGAGATTCAATTGACTGATGCCATTGAGACGTTAGCACAGCAAAAGGATGTCTATGCATATCGTTGTAAAGGGATTCGGTATGATTGCGGCTCCAAACTTGGTTTCCTGAAGGCTAATGTTGAATATGCCCTGAATCACCATGAGCTGGGGGACGAATTTAGAGAATATCTAAAGAGGCTTTCTTGCGTGAAAGTCCCTTTAGATTAAGAGTTGGCTCCCCCGCCCGGGCTCGAACCAGGGACCCAATGATTAACAGTCATTTGCTCTACCAACTGAGCTACAGGGGAATATCTGAAGCGGCGCTATCCTACTGAAATGCGATCTTTTTCGCAATGCCTAACTGGCATCAAATTGATCAGGAAAGTGCTTTTGCAATTCTGCCGATAGCGGTCTCCAGGTTCTCCATGCTGGTGGCAAAAGAAACCCTGAAATTTCCAGGCGCACCAAAAGCAGTACCCGGTACCACAGCCACGCCACCTTCATTGATCAGGTACTCGGCAAGCTGCAGATCATCCTCAATTCCGTCTTTTTTATCGATGGCTTCCTGTGCATTTGGAAAGGCGTAAAAAGTCCCATCACCCGCAAGGCAATTCACACCATCAATTTCATTGAGTGCGCCTACAACGTAGTCATGTCGTTCCTTGAAGGCGTCCAGCATCGTAGTAATACATCCCTGATCACCCTTTAGTGCGGCCTCTGCGGCAACCTGTGATATCGAGGTCGGATTGGAGGTGCTTTGTGACTGGACCTTCTTCATGGCCTTGATGATGTTGGCTGGCCCGCCCGCGTAACCAATTCGCCATCCGGTCATTGAATAGGCCTTAGATACACCATTCAAGACCAGTGTTCTGTCCATCAGGTCGGGGCAGGCCATGACAATATTACTGAAGGGTTCCTCGCTCCATATTATATGTTCATACATGTCATCGGTAGCGATCAGTACATCAGGATATTGGCGTAAAACCTCACCCAATGCAGCCAGTTCAGCTTTTGTATAGGCAACACCTGTGGGGTTCGATGGGCTATTAAGTACAAACAGGCGGGTTTGGCCATTCATGGCTTCATCCAGCTGTTCGGGCGTTATCTTGAAACGTTGCTCCAGCCCTGTCTCAACAATAACAGGGACACCATCGGCAAGTAATACCATGTCCGGATAGGATACCCAATAAGGCGCTGGAATAATGACTTCATCGCCGGGATTAATATAGGCCTGGCACAGGTTATAAAAGCTCTGTTTGCCACCACAGGAGACCAGTATCTGGTCGGCCTGGTATTCCAGGCCATTATCTCGTTTGAATTTTTCAATAACAGCCGATTTAAGACTGGCTGTGCCATCCACAGGTGTATATTTGGTAAAGCCAGATTGTATCGCTTCAATTGCGGCGGCTTTGATATGGTCTGGCGTGTCAAAATCCGGCTCGCCTGCACCGAGTCCAATGACATCCTTGCCCGCAGCACGTAGTTCGGCGGCTTTTGCAGTAATGGCTAGCGTTGGTGATGGTTTGACCTGTTGGACTCGATTAGACAGTGTGGTTGCCACTTGTGTTACCTTGTTGTGTTTACATTACTGTTCCGGATCATACTGGATAATACACTCTGGAATAAACCCTGAGATTGACTTTGACTGATAATAATCATTTCTCTCTGCAAAGTGATTTTGCACCAGCTGGAGATCAGCCGTCTGCGATCCGGCTTTAGTTGATGGGCTGGAGAGTGGTCTGGCTCATCAGACGTTATTAGGTGTCACCGGCTCGGGTAAAACTTTCACCGTTGCCAATGTAATCCAGCAGGCTCAGCGGCCGGCCATTATCATGGCACCGAATAAAACACTAGCGGCTCAATTGTATGGTGAGATGAAGGAGTTTTTCCCAAATAACTCGGTGGAATATTTCGTCTCGTATTACGACTACTATCAGCCTGAGGCCTATATACCTGCCAGCGATGTTTTCATTGAGAAAGATAGTTCGATAAACGAGCATATCGAGCAAATGCGACTCTCGGCGACCAAGTCGCTGCTGGAATATAAAGATGCCATTATCGTCGCTTCTGTGTCTTCAATTTATGGGTTGGGTGACCCACAGGCCTATCTCAGCATGGTGTTACATCTTTCCTGCGGGCACGAGGCATCACAGCAAGATATTCTGAGGCGATTAGCCGAGCTGCAATATGATCGTAACGATATTGAGCTACATCGAGGTACTTTTCGTGTAAGGGGCGATGTGATTGATATTTTCCCTGCTGAATCTGATCAGGATGCAGTGCGCGTTGAGCTGTTTGATGATGAGATCGAGAGCCTGACCTGGTTTGATCCATTAACCGGTGAATCCAGGCATAGTGTGCCTCGTTTAACGATCTATCCAAAAAGTCATTATGTCACGCCACGTGAACGCATACTCTCAGCGATTGAAAAGATTAAAGTTGAGCTCAAGGAACGCCTAGAGCAGCTAAATTCACTGAACAAGCTAGTGGAGGCGCAGCGGCTTGAACAGCGAACAAAATATGATATCGAGATGTTACGTGAGATTGGGCATTGCAAGGGCATAGAAAATTACTCGCGTTTACTCACTGACCGTGAAGCAGGTCAGCCACCACCAACACTATTTGACTACCTGCCGGAAGATGCTGTTCTGATCGTTGATGAAAGCCATGTCACCATACCGCAAATTGGCGGCATGTATAAAGGTGATCGTTCGCGCAAGGAAAACCTGGTGGAGTATTGTTTTCGCTTGCCATCTGCCCTTGATAATCGGCCTTTAAAGTTTGATGAATTCAGTCGTCGTGCCCCACAGGCAATTTATGTGTCGGCAACACCAGGCAAATATGAGCTGGAAAAAAATCCTGAAGTCGTGGAGCAGGTAGTACGCCCTACTGGTTTACTGGATCCCGTAGTGGATGTTCGTCCGGCAGGAAACCAGGTCGACGACGTACTGTCAGAAATCCATCAACGTGTGGCTGCTGGGGAGCGCGTATTAATCACGACGTTGACCAAACGCATGGCAGAGGACCTGACTGAATATTACCTGGAGCAGGGTATCCGTGTTCGTTATCTTCACTCAGATATCGATACCGTTGAACGGGTAGAGATCATACGTGACTTAAGGCTGGGTGAATTTGATGTGCTGGTTGGAATTAATTTATTACGCGAAGGTCTTGATATGCCGGAAGTTTCACTAGTAGCAATACTGGACGCCGACAAGGAAGGCTTTTTGCGATCTGAGGGCTCGCTCATTCAGACCATTGGACGGGCAGCAAGAAACGTCAACGGTACCGCCATTCTTTATGCCGACAAGGTTACCGGTTCTATGCAGCGCGCAATGGATGAAACCGATCGGCGTCGAAAAAAGCAGATTCAGCATAATGAGCAACATGGTATTACCCCACAGACGATAAAGAAAAATATTAGCGATATCATGCAGGCTGTGCCAGGCAAGAAGACGGGTTATAGTAAAAAAGCAAGCAAAGGTTTACTTGCAGCAGAAGACAAGCAGGACTATCTGCACATGAATGATAAAGAACTGTCATCCTATATAAACGAACTGGAAGAAAAGATGTATCGTCACGCCAGAGACCTGGAGTTTGAGCAGGCTGCGGCTGTGCGTGATGAGATTAATCGTATCAATGAAGATATGATTAATATTGGTTAGATTCAGCCACTTAGCCATTGACTTGAGCCGGTTTTCGGGTATCTTTGCGCGCCTTGCAGACGCGTAGCTCAGTTGGTTAGAGCACCACCTTGACATGGTGGGGGTCGGTGATTCGAATTCACTCGCGTCTACCATTTAAATTATGGTCGAGGTGAGTGAATGAGAATATTGATTCGACCAAATCGGCAGGACGCCGATTTGAACAGCGGAGCATAGCGACGCTGGCCCGTAGGGCGAAATACAGGAAGTATTTCGTAATTCACTCGCGTCTACCAAATATTTCGAGCCTTTTTACATTTGTAGAAAGGCTTATTTTTTTCACGCGGTCTCACGTAATGATCGCCACTGATGAGGTTTAGTCATGCCCGAAATTACCCTTCCAGACGGTAGCACCCGTCAATTTGATCAGCCCGTCACGGTTATGCAGGTCGCTGAGGATATTGGTCCCGGCCTGGCCAAGGCTACGCTTGCCGGTAAGGTAGGTGAGCAACTGGTTGATGCTTCTCATCTGATCGATACTGATGCCCAACTATCGATTATTACCAATAAAAGTGAAGAGGCTCTGGAGCTGATACGCCACGATGCTGCCCACGTAATGGCACAGGCGGTGCAGGAACTCTATCCGGGTACACAGGTCACCATTGGTCCAGCAATTGAAAATGGATTTTATTATGACTTCGCGCGGGAACACCCCTTTGTGCCAGAAGACCTGGCCAAAATTGAGGCGAAGATGAATGAAATTGTTGGTCGTAATTTGCCTATTGAACGCGAGGTACTAAGTCGGGAAGAGGCAATCAAAACATTTCAGGACATAGGCGAAGATTACAAAGTCCAGATCATCGAAGCGATTCCGGAAGGTGATGAAATTTTAATCTATCGACAGGGTGAGTGGTTTGATGTTTGCCGTGGTCCACATTTACCCAGTACCGGTAAATTACCCAAAGCCTATAAGTTAATGAAGATCGCTGGTGCCTACTGGCGCGGTGACTCTGATAATGAAATGTTGCAACGTGTCTATGGCACTGCCTGGGCAGATAAGAAGCAACTCAAGCAGTACCTGCATCAGCTGGAAGAAGCTGAAAAGCGTGACCATCGTAAAATTGGCAAGAAGCAGAATCTCTTTCATATGCAGGATGAGGCACCGGGTATGGTGTTCTGGCACCCAAAAGGGTGGACTATCTATAAAGCCATCGAGGATTACATGCGTAAGCAGTTACGTGCGAGGGATTACCAGGAAATTAACACCCCTGAGATTGTCGATTTTTCCCTTTGGCAGAAGTCAGGCCATGCTGAAAAATTTGGTGACGATATGTTTGCCGTTGAGTCAGAGGGTCGTGACTATGCAATCAAGCCAATGAATTGCCCCTGTCATGTGCAGATCTTTAACCAGGGGTTGAAAAGTTACCGTGACTTACCGTTGCGATTGGCAGAATTCGGTTCCTGTCACCGCAATGAACTCTCCGGTGCCTTGCATGGTTTGATGCGTGTGCGTGGTTTTGTGCAGGACGACGCGCATATCTTTTGTACCGAGGAACAAATTCAGCCTGAAGTTTCCCTGTTCATTGATTTTTTACATGATGTCTACAGTGATTTTGGTTTTGAAGAGGTGATCTATCGATTGTCGACCCGACCGGAAAAGCGAGTTGGTAGTGATGAAAGCTGGGACAAGGCAGAAAAAGCATTAGCAGAAGCGCTGGACGGTAAGGGCCTTCCATGGGAAGAATTACCGGGTGAAGGCGCTTTTTACGGCCCCAAAATTGAATTTTCCCTGAAGGATTGTATTGGACGAGTCTGGCAGTGTGGCACCATCCAGGTGGATTTCTCCATGCCGGGGCGTCTGGATGCACACTATGTCGATGAGCATAGTGAAAAGCAGGTGCCGGTTATGTTGCACCGTGCAATTCTGGGTTCTTTTGAGCGTTTTATCGGTATTCTGATAGAAAATTCAGCTGGCTCATTGCCGACCTGGTTGGCGCCGGTTCAGGTCGCCATTATCAATATCACCGATAAACACAGTGATTATGCGAAAAAAGTGCAAGAAATCCTTAATAATCAAGGAATACGGGCTGAAACAGACTTGAGAAATGAGAAGATCGGCCTTAAAATCCGCGAGCTCAGTATGCAACGAGTTCCATACCAGCTGGTCGTTGGTGACCGCGAGATGGAGCAGAACACAGTGGCAGTACGCACACGTAACGGAGAAGATCTAGGTAGTATGCCCATTGAGGCATTTGCCGAACAGCTTTCCGAGGAAATTGTGAGCTACGGCCGTACCGCCTTAACCCAGTAAGCGCGTTGGCTTACGAGTTAAGGTTTTTTATTTGGAGGACTGAAATATCGCAGCAGAAAAAGAGAACCGCCTGAATGAGGCGATTACCGCACCATCCGTCAGATTGATTGGCACCGATGGAGAGCAGGTTGGCATCGTAGATATCGAGGTAGCTTTAAAAACTGCCGAAGATGCTGGACTGGATCTAGTGGAAATCGTACCGAACGCGGATCCGCCTGTCTGTCGTGTTATGGATCACGGTAAATACCGTTACGAACATAGCAAACAGAAACAGCAGGCCAAGAAAAAGCAGAAGAAAACAACGGTCAAGGAAATTAAATTCCGGCCAGGTACTGAGGAAGCAGACTATCAGGTGAAATTACGTAATCTGATTCGCTTTCTCAATGACGGTGACAAAACCAAAGTCACTCTGCGTTTCCGCGGGCGAGAAATGGCCCATCAGGAACTCGGTGCCAAGTTATTGGAACGAGTTGAAGCCGACTTGGAAGAGTATGGGAAGGTTGAGCAATATCCCAAACTCGAAGGGCGGCAGATGGTCATGGTTTTAGCCCCACTGAAGCACTAGTTTCAGTGGCCAGAATTTGATGGATTGGATCACGGCGCAAAAAGTGTGATTTTTGCTTGTGACCAAAGGGGAGAGTGAGACTTCTCCCCTTTGGAAACCCCAAGATCTGATTTCAACAATATGAATTTAAATTAGTATTGAGGAAACGTTGTTATGCCTAAATTGAAAACCAATCGCGGCGCTGCCAAGCGGTTTAAGAAAACCGCAACCGGCAAGTTCAAGCGAAATCAGTCGCATCGTCGTCATATTCTGACGAAGAAGCCGACCAAGCGTATGCGCCACTTGCGTGAGCCATCTTATATTCATAGTGCGGATGAAGGTCTGGTTAAACAGATGCTTCCTTACGCCTAACAACATCAGGAGTTAACCCATGGCTAGAGTAAAACGTGGTGTTGTTGCACGCGCAAAACACAAGAAAGTATTAAAGAAAGCTAAAGGCTATTACGGTGCACGCAGTCGCGTCTATCGTGTTGCCAAGCAGGCGGTCATCAAGGCAGGTCAATACGCCTATCGTGACCGCCGTCAGAAAAAACGCCAGTTTCGTTCATTGTGGATTACCCGTATTAACGCAGCAGCGCGTGAATGTGGCATATCCTATAGTCGTTTGATCAACGGTCTTAATAAGGCCGAGATTGACGTGGATCGTAAGATTCTTGCAGAACTGGCTGTTGATGATAAAGCCAGTTTTGCGGCTTTGGCGGAAAAAGCGAAGGCAGCCCTTGCTGCATAATGTATCCTGATTGCGCGTCTTTTTGCTCATCTCAGCGTTAAAATTCAGTTCATAATGCTCATGTACTAGCGTGTACATTCCGCTTTCTCACTGAATTTTGCCTTGATCTGAACAAAAAGCCACTGCAACCAGAACACATTAGTTCTATGACTAGTGTGATGTATTAAGTAAAAGGGAAAGGCCTAGCCTTTCCCTTTTTATTTTCAGGATGTGGATTTGAGCGATATTGAACAATTATTAGAAGAAGCCACTAGCTCGCTGGCGACATGTGATGATGTCGCTGCGCTCGATGACCTGCGTGTTCACTACCTTGGTAAGAAAGGACTTTTTACTGAGCGTCTGAAGTCACTGGGTAAACTGTCAGCAGAAGAGCGTCCTAAAGCAGGCCAGGCCATCAATGCAGCCAAGCGTGATTTTCAGCAACAGCTGGAGGCCCGCAAAAAGGAGCTGGAGCAGGCCGCTACGCAGTTGAAACTAGCGGCTGAAAGGATTGATGTGACGTTGCCAGGTAGGGGACTTGAGCCAGGTGGTTTACACCCAGTGACCATTACCATGCGCCGTATTGCCAAGTTATTCGAAGGCATGGGTTTTGAAGTCGCTGAGGGCCCTGAAATCGAAGATGATTTTCATAACTTTGAGGCACTGAATATACCAGCGCATCATCCAGCACGTGCTATGCACGATACTTTTTATTTCGACGCCCATCGGTTATTGAGAACGCATACTTCGCCAGTGCAGATTCGTACCATGGAAGTGTCTGAGCCGCCGTTGCGTGTTATAGCGCCAGGCAGAGTCTATCGATGTGATTCTGATTTAACCCATACACCGATGTTTCACCAGGTTGAAGGGTTGTTTATCGACAGAAATGTCAGTTTCTCTGACCTGAAAGGCACACTGGTTGATTTCATGCGTCATTTCTTTGAAAAAGACGACCTGCAATTACGTTTCAGGCCATCCTATTTTCCTTTCACTGAACCTTCTGCGGAAGTCGATATTCAATGTGTCATGTGTGAGGGCGATGGCTGCAGGGTATGTAGTCAAACGGGTTGGCTAGAAGTTCTGGGTTGCGGCATGGTGCATCCAAATGTATTGCAACATGTGAATATCGATACCGAGGAATGGACCGGTTATGCCTTTGGTCTGGGAGTCGAGCGTCTTGCGATGCTGCGATATGGCGTGAATGACTTACGCCTGTTTTTTGAAAATGACCTGCGCTTTCTGCGTCAGTTTAACTAGGGGAGCCAGCGAATGAAGATAAGTGAAAGCTGGTTACGTGAATGGGTCAATCCTGAAGTCGACACTGAAACGTTAATTGAACAGTTAACGATCGCTGGTCTGGAAGTCGATGGTATGGAGCCTGCAGCGGGTGAGTTTACCGATGTCGTAATTGCTGAGGTAATGGAAGTTAAGCCGCATCCTGATGCAGACAAGCTGCGTGTCTGTCAGGTGAATGCTGGTGATGGTGAATCTACACAAGTGGTTTGTGGTGCAGCCAATGTCAGGGAAGGGATGAAAGCACCGTTTGCGCTTGTTGGCGCTAACTTGCCAGGCGGCATGAAAATCAAGAAAGCCAAACTACGTGGTGTCGAATCGTTTGGCATGTTGTGCTCAGAGCAGGAGCTAGGTATGGCAGCCAGCGCGGAAGGCTTGATGGACCTGCCCGCCGATGCACCAGTGGGCACATCAATTAGCGATTATCTCAAGCTGGATGACGATATTATTGAGTTAGATCTAACGCCCAACCGGGGCGATTGTCTCGGCATGTTGGGTGTAGCGCGTGAAGTTGCTGCCATTAACGACATCGATTACAAGGCGGTGCAGATCGACCCAGTGGATGCGACGATCGATGATACATTTCCTATTAGACTGGATGCCCCAGCTGATTGTCCTGCCTACTGTGGTCGTGTGGTTCGTGGTATTAATCCCGTGGCGACAACGCCGCTCTGGATGCAGGAAAAACTTAGACGTGCTGGCCTGCGCTCAATTAGCCCGGTCGTAGACATTACCAATTATGTATTGCTCGAGTTGGGACAGCCAATGCATGCCTTTGATCTGGGAAAACTCAACGGCAGCATCCAAGTACGCTTGGCAAGCAATGCCGAGAAGCTAACTCTGCTCGATGGTAAGGAAGTTGAATGTCAGGATGACTTGCTGGTAATTGCCGACGAGAGTCAAGCGCTGGCTATGGCAGGTATTATGGGAGGTGAGTCGTCAGCAGTAGGCGACCAGACGACAGATGTTTTCCTGGAAGCGGCCTATTTTAATCCCCTGACGATCGCGGGTCGGGCACGGCGGTTTGGACTGCATACCGATTCATCCCACCGGTTTGAGCGCGGAGTTGATCCTCAGCTGCAGACACAGGCAATGGAACGTGCCACACAATTATTGATAGAAATTTGCGGTGGTAATGCTGGCCCGATGACACAGGTTCAGGACAAACCATCATTGCCAAAACAGCAGGAGATCACGCTGCGTGCTAAGCGAATCAAACGTATGTTGGGTATTGATATTACAGCGGAGCAGATCGAGTCTTACCTGAAGCGGTTGGAGATTGAATATACCGGTAGTAATGGTGAATGGGTGGTTAAGCCGCCAGCCTACCGCTTTGATCTTAGCATTGAAGCCGATCTGGTAGAGGAAATCGCGAGGCTTTACGGTTACAACAATATCCCGGAAACCTTGCCAATCGTTCCACAGGGCATGGTGGCCAAGCCAGAAAATCAGCTTAATCTGGACTACTACAAGGACGTCTTAACCCAGCGCGGTTGGCAGGAGGCGGTGACATATTCTTTTGTAGACCCCGAACTGCAGGATCAGCTGGGGTTTGATCGGCAAAGCATTCGCCTGAGCAACCCTATATCGAGTGAAATGTCGGCCATGCGAACTAGCCACTGGGCTGGCCTCATTCAGGCACTGAAGCATAACCAGCACCGTCAGCAGAAACAGGTACGTTTGTTTGAAACCGGGCTGAACTTTATCGGCACTGGTTCAGATATTGACCAGCATTTATGGATATCCGGTATAGCGGCAGGAGACTACTGGTCCGAGCTCTGGTCACATCGTCAGCGCAAAATGGATTTTTATGACATTAAGGGTGATATTGAAGCCCTTCTATCGCACACGCGTGACTGTGATCAGTACCAATTCAAGGCAGAGATCCATCCAGCGTTACACCCTGGGCAATCTGCGCGAATAATCAGTGCAGGTGAGCCTGTGGGTTGGCTCGGTGTGATGCACCCTGACCAGCAACGCCAGCTTTCGCTGGAAGGTCCAGTCATGTTATTCGAATTAAGCGGGCAGGCATTACTCAATGCACAGCCCAGAAAATTCAATCCCATCTCGAAATTCCCAAGTATTCGCCGTGATTTATCCCTTGTGGTGGATGAAAGCACTCCAGCTGAGCAAATATTTGCCGTAATTGATGAAATCGGCTTAAATACCATTAATAAAAGGTGGGTTTTTGATGTTTATCAGGGACAAGGAGTAGAATCCGGGCGAAAAAGTATGTCTTTAGGCTTGATTTTATTGGATTCTTCGCGCACTCTTACAGACGAGGATGTGGAGGAAACTGTTAGTCAAATCATCAATAGATTGGGCGAAAAGCTCGGTACAGTGTTGAGAGACTGATTATTTGAGGCGTATATGGCATTAACCAAGGCTGACATAGCAGAAATGTTGTTTGATGAGCTAGGGCTGAACAAGCGTGAGGCCAAAGAGCTCGTTGACTGCTTTTTCGAAGAAATTCGAGATGCGTTGGCCAATGGTCGCCAGGTTAAATTATCTGGGTTTGGTAATTTCGACCTACGTGATAAGAGTCAACGCCCGGGTCGTAACCCCAAAACGGGTGAAGAGATCCCGATTACTGCACGCCGTGTGGTCACATTCCGTCCTGGTCAGAAGCTAAAAGTGAGGGTGGAGGCTTATGCTGGATCCGGGTGATACTAACGATCTACCCCCAATTCCTGGAAAACGGTATTTCACCATCGGTGAAGTCAGCGACCTGTGTGCTGTTAAGCCACACGTTCTGAGATACTGGGAGCAGGAATTTCCTCAGCTGAAGCCGGTCAAGCGTCGTGGCAACCGCCGCTATTACCAGCGTCATGATGTCCTCATGATCCGTCAGATTCGTAATCTGCTTTATGAGCAGGGCTTCACTATAGGTGGTGCTCGTCAGAAGTTATCGGGCGAAGATGCTAAAGATGACGTGAACCAGAGTCAGCAGATTATTCGTCAACTTCGCGTCGAACTTGAAGAAGTTCTGCAAATTCTTAAACGCTAATTATTTTTTATTTGGTCTTTCTGGACAATCCAATCCCATATAGAATAGCCAGCCTTTTTCGGGGTGTAGCGCAGCCTGGTAGCGTACATGCATGGGGTGCATGTGGTCGGAGGTTCGAATCCTCTCACCCCGACCAATATAAGTAAGGTACGTACCGGACACATGGTTTACATTTTATACCGGAGACATAGTTAACACTTTTCCGGTACGAAAGGATTGCTGGCCGGTTCCACCCGGCCGACATCCTCATCAAAGAAGCCTAGGTCAT
>Ga0126335_1000099_pt1 | contig 38808 bp, 41 predicted proteins | sample OlaspJWI45metaG_FD_108409 | JGI IMG/M metagenome (GOLD analysis project Ga0126335, IMG submission 108409) | Marine gutless worms symbiont microbial communities from Oahu, Hawaii - Olavius sp. 1 OAHU.JWI-45 metaG | ecosystem: Host-associated > Annelida > Digestive system > Unclassified | place... | reverse complement strand
GTTCTAGAACTTCTTCATTAATGGCAGCGACTTCCTTTGTTAATTCACGTTTGATATCAATGACGTTGGATCCTGCCTGTCGACGGACTGACATGCCAATAACGGATTGCCCATCAGTATAGGAGATGCGGTTGATTTCAAAGTGCCCCAGCTTGATCGTTGCAACTTCACCGAGCCGGGTGATTGCATCGCCCCGTCGAGCCAGTATCAATTGCTCAAGTTCATCAAGGTCCTTGAATCTACCGACGGTACGCAACAGGTACCGCCGCTTGCCGGATTCGATTTCACCGCCAGAAATATCCCGGTTTCTCAATCGGATGGCCTGCCTTACTTCAGCGACAGTAATGTTTCGTTCGGCCAGACTGGCGGGATCTAACATGATCTGAATCTGGCGTTCTGCACCGCCATAAGTTCGTACCTCCGAGACACCGGGTACACTTTCCATACGTGAGGCGACATTATCTTTAACAAAATCCTGCAGTGGCACCATGTCCAGGTTACGGGGGTTACCCTCAAGCGGCATAACTCGATAGTACATAAATGAATTAGCCGAAAATGAGGTGGCATAGATACGAGGTTCATTGACATTATTCGGATAAGCAGACACCTGGCTGAGCGCATTACTGACATTGATCAGTGTGTCATTCAGGTCAACACCAAATGGAAATTCCAGTTCGATACGCGCACTTCCGAATGAAGCGGTGGAAATGATACGTTGCAGTGAAGGTACACTACGCAGGTGCTCCTCCTGTTCGATTAATATCTCTTTTTCAACGTCCTGTGGTGTTGCACCTGGCCATGTGGTTCGAATAGAGATCGTGCGTACTTCAAGATCAGGGATCATTTGCACGGGTATTCTCATCGCAGCAACGATACCGAGTACACAAACAATCAGCGTCAGGACCGACATGAGTGTGCCGCGCTTAACGATAGTTTGAAACATTATCGCGATCTCAGCTCTTATTGCTTGTGTAGTATGACGGTTTGTCCGTCCCTGAGCGATTCATTGCCTTCTACAACAATCTGGTCACCCACCTGCAAGCCATCCAGAATAGAGACCTTGCCGTTAAAGCTTGACCCTGTTGTTACCCGCTGTTCAGAGACGACCAGCTCATTATTCGATTTATTAGCAACCCATACCGTAATACGGCCATCCGGATGCATGATGATGGCGTCCCTTGATATCACAATACCCTGGGTCTCTGTTTCCAGTCTGAGCAGGCCACTGGCTGACATGCCGGGGACAATGGCTGGATTTGACTCAGCCAGAGTTACACGAAGTAGGAAAGTACGTGCATCAGAATCACTGTAAGGCACGATGGTTTGAATAACCCCCTGTAGTGTTTTATCTGGCATAGCATCTAGTCGGATACGAATGTCAGAATCTGTTTTGATCCTGGGGAATTCATTTTGCGGTACCTGAAAATCTATCCTCAGGTTTTCACTAGCCACGAGTTCTACCACTGCTGCGCCTGGCTGTATCCATTCGCCAATCTCGACAAATTTCTGGCTAATCACACCGTTAAATGGTGCGGTTAATTGGTGGCGTTTAATTTTGGCTCTCTGTAGTCGTTCTTCGGCGGTATAGTGCTGAAGCGTGGCCCTGGCAATATTAACCCCGGCTTTTAAAGATTCGAGTTCACTGGCAGATAGGGTTTTTTTCCTGGCCAGACGTTTGCCTTCTTCAAAACGTCGTTGCGCATCTGCAAGCTCTTCTTTTGCGCGCAGGGCAGTAGCCTGTGCAGATTGCATGGAAAGGTCTTCCAGTTCAGTATCCATCGACATGAGGACATCGCCGGCATTGACGAGTGAGCCGGCATCAACCTTGATGTCTTTTACAAGACCACTAACCTCAGTGGATAGCCTGGTGACCCGTGGCGAGGACACCGTGCCGGAAAGCCTGATCTCATCAATTGTAATGTCTTGTGTGGCTTTTTCGATAACGACTCTTGGGTGAGCAGGCTTGCCAGCTGATACGGGTGACAGGTACGTAAGTGCAGCAACTAAAAATACAATACGGCTTAGTAGTGTCATGACTTGTGTGTCTGTGGTTGTGGTCATAGGGCAGAAACTCGTTACTACAGCTATGTATGATACCTCGTAAGCAAAGCGTGTCATGCAAGTTCATATAATTCAAGTTGTCATTATGCAGTACACTAATAGATAAGCACATCATATTATGTTGGGAAAAACACGAGAATAGGGGTCCGTATGGCTGATTTGCATCCTCAATTGGAGAAGGACTGTATTGTTTTAGGCAAGCTAGAGTTGTGTCATCTATTGTTGATGAATGATGCCAATTATCCCTGGTTTATACTTGTGCCCGACAGGGAGGGTATCAGTGAAATATTTGAGCTGAATGAAGCTGATCAGCAGTTACTATTGAAGGAAGCTTCCAGGCTGGGTCAATTTCTGGTGAAGTATTTCAAGGCGGACAAGCTAAATGTGGCAGCATTGGGAAATGTTGTGCCACAACTCCATGTGCATCATATTGTTAGATATAAAAATGATATTTCCTGGCCAAAGCCAGTTTGGGGTCAGGTGCAGGCGGTGCCTTATGCACCGGAAAAAATAGACGAACTTAAGGAATTATTTTTGTTGTTATAATGCTTCGCCTATAGGTGAAGTTAGCTTTTAGCGTGCATTGCACAAAAACTATTTAGGGAATTAGGGATGGCAGAACAAAATCCTGAATCGCCAGATCAGGATCATCAATCGACGACAGAAAAAAAGACGATGACCGTCGTCGTTGTTTCGGTAGTGCTGTTAATTATCGTTATGCTTTATGCCCTGGTATTTATAGTGCGTGGGCAGCTGAATCAGAAGTATGTATTTGAACGCTATCCAATTGAAGAGCTTGAGGCGAGGCTTAAGCAACGACAGCCCAGGCCAGATAATAGCCGGTAATGTAGCGCAGTTTTCCTAACAGGATTCAGATCTAAGCATCACAACTATAGAATAGTTGTGATGCTTAGATTAAGTTGACAATTCAGCTTCCCTGAACAACCAGCTTCTGTAGTGAAAACTCGCCACCTTCATTATTAATAATGATGCCGTTGAATTTATCCTTGAAGCTACGATCAGCCACTTGCAGGATGAGTTTGTTGTTTAATTTAATATTCATATTTCCCTGCTTGCTGCGGGTCCATAGTAAGTGATGGACTCGATCCCCTTTGGCATTGATCTTGTCGGCTACGTCAATAATACTTTTTCCTCTGCTACCAAGGCGTTGTATCTCAATACTGGCAGATGGGCCAGGTAGGAAAACAAGACGGTAGCCAGTACCATTAGCCTGTCCCTGGTATACGCCAAGCTCAATCTTACCCTGCTGGCTGCGAACATCGACATCAAGTTCAATGGCGAAGGCATTGCTAACAGTTGTTTTGCTTATGATGCTGGCATTTGCAGCATGTAGCTGGTTGCTTGAAGTATCGTCAGGCTTTTTCTTCTTTTTCTTAAGTGCCTGGTCAAAGATAGCCCCTATAAGTGCAGCGGCTGCTTCTTCGTCCGATAGTTTTTGCCTGGATTCAGATGTCGTTTGCCTCTCAACAACATTACTGTGCAAGCCGAGCCCTCGCTTTAGCTTGTAATCTCCAGTGAGTATTTTCCATTGCGACTTTGTTTCCAGGTAACCGTCAGTGAAGTCTTCTTCTAGCAGTGTTTTTCGCCATGGCCAGTCATATTGATTAACCACATCCCGTAAGTCTCGAATAAAAGTACGGTCAGCTGCGCGTGCCTTATCGGCCTCATCAATGAGCTGGTTTAACTCATCGATCATTTTTTGCATTTCTGCTTTATTGCCTGGTTGTGTCGACTGAACAACTTCACCTGCTGGTGGTTGCCAGGCCTGGTAACGTGAATTACTGTCGATAGCCTGTGCCGTACCGGACAGACTGATTATGGCGGCAGAAGCCAAAATTAACCCAACCCTTTTCATTGTTTTATCCATTCCTGTAAAATTTTTCATATTGTAACGAAGTCAGCGAAAGTGTGTATGCCCACTTTGTAATATCGTGTGCCAGGCGCTGGCATCAGTTAAATACATGAATTTAGTGAGATAAATGGGTTTATTTATAAAAATACTCTTATTGTTATTGGTGTTGGCAATAGCATCACTTTTTGTGTTGAAAGGGCCTGATGGCCAACCTTTAATGACACTCGATGATATTCAAAAGCCAGAAGCATGGTCGGAGTTGCCGGCATCGATCGCTAGCGTGAAGATGCCGTTTCAGGGTGACGAAGTAGATAATTCAGCTTCGCCTAAGCCAGCTAAGCAAAAACTTTATTCATGGAAGGATGAGCGGGGCAATATACATTACTCAGATATCGCTCCGTCCAGCACGGACAGTGTTAAGGTCATCCAGGTTGATTCTGATATTAATGTGATCAGGATGGAAAAGTCACAGGAGGTCAATGAGTAGCTACCCGTGGGAGGGGAGCAAGACTAATTGGTCAGTGTTCACGGAGTTGGAAAATTACTGGATATCTTTTATTTTCAGCTTGGCGATATCACCAAGTGTATGCTCTATCTGCTCGATAGTGGGTAATTCGGCAAATGGCTGGGAATCAAAGCCGCCACCGCAAACCAGTCTTTTTAGTCCTGGCTGTTTGTCAGAGTGTAATCTCATTATTAAGGTTTGCACGATCAATGACGCAGTATCGTAGTCATTTGAAACAATCAGGCTTGCCAGCTTGATTGGCTTTGTCTGTACGATCTCGGTTTCTTCTCTATGAACTGACGTGATGATAAAGCGATCAGCAGAAATAGTTTGTTCTGTTTCGATGACATCGTGCACCTCGAAAAAACAGAATGGATAATATTGATCATATCCATAGTTATATCCTGAGGAATACACGGCCTTGCCATCCTGTAAAAAAACCTGTGTGTGTCGTGCAGGGATTGTCAGTGGTTGAAATAGTGAAATGCTTGAATGGACGGGTATCTTGTAAGTTTTTTGCCATGAAACACGGGCTTGCTGGCTGATGCAGCCGCTGAGTAACAGCATTGATACCAGTAACAGACTGATGGCGAGTCGGTTTTGCTGCCCGGCGCAGTATGACGCCGTATTATTTATCATCTCGTGCCGTGCGGATTACCTCAACACGCCGGTTGCGCTGACGACCTGCTTCGTCAGTATTCTCAGTGACAGGGCGGTACTTCGATAGGCCAACGGCTTCCATGCGTAACGGATCGACTCCATGTCCTTCCTGAAAATAGCGTACCACACTAGATGCGCGGGCTGCGGAAAGTTCCCAGTTTGAAGGGTACTTTCGCTGTAGAGCCTGACTGATACCTACATCGTCAGTGTGACCTACGATGCGAATGTGGTCCTGTGTGTTCTTTATGGCAGTGACCAGCTTGTCCAGTACTTCTTTGGCAGATGGCAGAATACGTGCACTGCCAGAATTAAATAAGATCTTGTCCAGTAGGCGTACAGTGAGTCGGCCTTTCAGGTATTGCAGTTCCACGCTTTTATCAGCCAGCTCATTTCTGAGTACTTGCCTGAGTTCGGATTCACGCAGTCGGGCTGCATCCTTATCACTGATGATTTCTCTGGCGCTAAGCTGGCACTCTTCCAGGTGTTTTTGCAGTTTCCCCACTCGCTGTTGTTCCAGGAGAAGATCACGCTGGCAGTTGTCTAATGCTTGCTGACTGACATCAAGTTGTTCCTGGGTATTGGCACATGCGCCTAGCAGCACAGTGAGGATAATGACTGGCAGTAACTTGAAGAATGAACTTTCCATAAACTAATGATAAATGACAATGGAAAATCTGTCAGTGCCACTGGTTGACCCAGATCATGTGAAATACATCAAAGTATTGTTTTCTCAATACTGTCTATTGAGTAATTGTTAAGACTTTTCGTAAAGAAGTCTGTTTTGCTTGTTGAATTTAACTGGATATAAGCCACAATTAGTCCGTACAAGAATAATGTGGATAAATACAGGCAGATCCATGTCATCAACCTTCAAGCAGTTCTCTGGGAACACACCGATGTTTGGTGTGAATGGGGATTATATCGAAGGTATCTATGAAGATTACCTGCTTGATCCTCAGTCTGTAGAAGCCGTCTGGCGGTCGTATTTTGATGCCATGTCAAATGGCCATGATTATGATGATGTGGCTCACTCCCCGATTCGTGATTCATTCAAAGGATATGTACCATCTACAAGGTGCGAGAGTGACCAGAAAGAGCTGGCTTACTGTTCGGATCAGGCAGAAAAGCAATCAGCTGTATTGAGATATGTAAATGCTCACCGTGTTCGAGGGCATCAGCATGCCGAGCTCGACCCACTGAATTTGCGTGAAAATGGCCGTATTCCTGATCTCGATCCAGCATTTCATGGCTTAACCAGTGATGATTTTGGCAAGACTTTTAATACGGGCTCCCTGGTCGCAGCAAAAGAACTAACACTTAGCGAAATTAATCGCATTGTCCGCCAGGTCTATACCGGCACGATAGGCTCTGAATATATGCACATTACCAGCACTAGTGAAAAACGCTGGATACAGGAAAGACTTGAAGGGCCATTGGCGACACTCGACGCGGATCCGGATGAGCAGCGTTGGTTGCTACGTATGCTGACAGCAGCAGAAGGTATAGAGCTGTACTTACATCGCAAGTATGTCGGTCAAAAGCGTTTCTCCCTCGAGGGTGGTGAGGGATTGATTCCCTTGCTCGATGATCTGATTCAACGCTCGGGTGAATGTGGTATCAAGGAGCTTGTCATCGGTATGGCACACCGCGGGCGCCTCAACGTGCTGGTAAATATTCTGGGCAAGGAGCCCTGCAAGTTGTTTGCAGAATTCGAGGGTAGGCATGTCGATGAACGTACTGGTTCGGGCGATGTGAAATATCATCAGGGTTTTTCCTCGGATGTTGATACCCCCGGTGGACCCGTACACCTGACACTGGGTTTTAATCCTTCTCATCTGGAAATCGTTAATCCTGTTATCGAAGGTTCTGTGCGTGCACGGCAGGGGCGACGCGAAGATCATAATGGCGACCAGGTATTGCCCGTATTGATTCACGGTGATTCCGCATTTTCCGGACAGGGTGTCGTAATGGAAACCCTGAATATGTCGCAGGTGCGTGGTTATAAGACCGGTGGCACCGTCCACATTGTAATTAACAACCAGATTGGCTTTACTACCAGTCACCCGATGGATACGCGCTCGACACTGTATTGTACGGATGTCGCCAAAATGGTTCAGGCGCCGATTTTTCATGTCAATGGAGATGACCCAGAAGCGATACTATTTGTTACCCGCCTGGCGCTAGATTATCGGATGACATTTAACCGTGATGTCGTGGTAGACCTCGTCTGCTACCGGCGACATGGACACAATGAGGCAGATAAGCCTGCCGTGACCCAGCCAATGATGTATAAAAATATACGAGCACACCCTACCACTCGGAAAATTTATGCAGATAAACTAATCAAGGCCAATATCATCTCGGCAGAAGAGCCTGAGCATATGGTGGAGTTTTATCGGAATGAGCTGGATGAAGGGCATATCGTTTCCAGACCGATTATAGAAGGCCTGACTAATCAGTTTGCGTCAGACTGGCATGGGTATAGAGGCAAGGAATGGTACGAACCCTACGATGCATCCTATCCGATAGACAAACTCAAGAAATTACAGGATGCCATGCTATCAATACCGGAGGGTTTTGAATTACACCCACGTGTTGCGCGTATCATGGAAGACCGTCGCAAAATGGCATATGGTGAAATACCTGTTGATTGGGGGTGCGCAGAAAACCTTGCGTATGCCTCACTGGTAGCAGAAGACATACCAGTCAGGATTTCAGGTCAGGATTGTGGCCGTGGTACGTTCTTCCATCGCCATGCGGTTTTACACAATCAAAAGGATGGTGAACATCTGATGCCATTGCAACATATCGGCGAATATACGGATCAAAAGCAGGGCAGTTTTATTGTCATTGATTCACTGCTGTCGGAAGAAGCTGTTTTAGGTTTTGAGTATGGCCACGCAGCAGCTGATCCACATGGATTAAATATATGGGAGGCGCAGTTTGGGGACTTCGCTAATGGTGCACAGGCCGTGATCGATCAGTTCATTTGTGCAGCAGTAGCGAAATGGAATCTGTTCTGTGGATTGGTCATGCTGTTGCCACACGGTTATGAAGGTCAGGGGCCAGAACATTCCTCTGCCAGGCTTGAGCGTTATCTGCATTCGAGTGCTGAACACAATATTCAGGTATGTATGCCGACAACACCGTCGCAAATTTATCATCTACTGCGTCGTCAGGTATTACGGCAGTACCGAAAGCCACTTATCGTGATGACGCCAAAGTCATTATTACGTCACAAGCTGGCCGTTTCCAGCATGCAGGAGCTAAGTGAAGGTACCTTCGCTAACGTAATAGATGAAATAGACGAGATGGACATAAAAAAGATAAAACGTCTGGTTATTTGTTCAGGAAAAATCTATTACGATTTGCTGGAAAAAAAGCGTGAGGAAGATCTCGATCATGTGGCGATTATGCGGTTAGAACAATTATATCCGTTTCCACATAAAGAGTTTTCCTATCTCTTTTACCAATACCATAACGTTAAAGACATTATCTGGTGTCAGGAAGAGCCGCAAAATCAGGGGGCCTGGTATCAGATGCAGCACCGATTTCATAAATACATCGGAGATCATCAAGAATTACATTATGTCGGTCGTAAGGCTTCTGCTTCGCCTGCGGTCGGTTATCATTCATTACACGTAGAACAACAATATGCAGTCGTGATGAAGGCTTTGCACGGCGGATTTGAACAACAGGATATGGGGAAGAAAAGCGCATGACTATTGAAGTTAAAGTGCCAGAGTTACCAGAATCGGTTGCGGATGGGGTAGTGCTCGAATGGCACATGCAGGTGGGGGAGCTGGTTAGCCGTGACGAAAATCTGGTTGATATAGAAACCGATAAGGTTGTGCTGGAAATACCCGCTCCTGATACGGGTGTCATTAAGAAAATACTGAAGAATAATGGTGATGTGGTGACCAGTGGGGAAGTTCTGGCAATCGTGGATGCTGATGCGACCACTGTTGTCCCTCATCAGCCTGTAGTGAGTAGTGAGGAAAAAGATGTTCCTGGCGAAGCAGACATGACACCGGCAATGAGCCCAGCAGTAAAACAGTTAATTGCGGATAATGATATTGAAGTTACTCAGTTAACGGGTTCAGGCAAGGGAGGACGCATCATTAAACAGGATGTACTGGACTTCATGGCGTCGAAAGAAAAGTTCCAGGGTGCAATCAAGGCTGAATCAATGGCCATGCCATCTATTCCTGTGATTAAAGAGTCATCAGATGAACGTCGTGAAGAACGTGTACCAATGACACGACTGAGGGCGCGTATTGCAGAGCGGTTGGTAGAGTCACAACAGACTGCGGCAATATTGACAACCTTTAATGAAGTTAATATGCAGCCTGTGATGGATATGCGCGTAAAATATCGTGACCAGTTTGAGCGTAAACACAATACCAAGCTGGGTTTCATGTCGTTTTTCGTTAAAGCATGTGCAGAAGCATTGAAGCAGTTTCCCGTGGTCAATGCGTCAGTTGATGGCAACGACATTATCTATCATGGTTATTATGATATTGGTATAGCAGTAGGCTCACCACGTGGCCTGGTGGTACCAATACTCAGGGACGTCGACTCTCTATCGTTCGCAGATATCGAAAAGAACATCAGGGATTTTGGTGTTCGGGCACAGGATGGCAAGTTGGGGCTTGATGAATTAACCGGAGGGACATTCAGTATTACCAATGGCGGTATTTTTGGTTCCATGCTGTCGACGCCCATCGTTAACCCACCGCAAAGCGCCATTTTGGGTATGCATAATATTACTGAACGCGCAGTTGTTGAAGATGGGGTTGTGGTTGTTCGTCCAGTAATGTACCTGGCGCTTTCTTATGATCACCGCATCGTTGATGGTAGAGAAGCAGTTCAGTTCCTGGTGAGTATTAAGCGAAGCCTGGAAGACCCTGCCAGTATGTTACTGGATTTACAATACGTACCATTCGATGTGCGTGATTAACACTATAGTGAGTGCATGATGAGTAATGTCTACGATGTTATTGTGATTGGAGCGGGGCCTGCAGGCTATGTGGCAGCAATACGCTGTGCCCAATTAGGCATGGAGGTGGCCGTGGTCGAGTCGTGGATTGGTAAGGACGAAAAACCTGTGTTGGGCGGTACATGCCTGAATGTGGGGTGTATCCCTTCCAAGGCGTTGCTGGATTCTTCTGAACGCTATCACCAGATGACGCACGAAGCCGGGCAGCATGGTATTGATATTAAAGATGCCAAAATTGATATTGAGCGTATGCAGTCTCGTAAGGATGCGGTGGTTAAACAATTAACGAGTGGGATCGCCGGATTGTTCAAGGCGAACAAGATTGAGTGGTTACAGGGCCGTGGAAAGTTGTTCAACGGTAACAAGGTTGAAGTTGACAGTGCTGCTGGAACCAATGCTTACGAAGCCAGAAATATCATTATAGCCAGTGGTTCCGTACCGATAGAAATACCCTCCGCGCCATTTGATGGAGAGCGTATCGTGGATTCCTCAGGGGCACTGGAATTCGATAAGGTACCGAAAAAACTTGCCGTTATTGGTGCCGGTGTCATTGGTCTGGAACTGGGAAGCGTCTGGAACCGGCTGGGCGCTGAGGTCACTGTACTGGAGGCGATGGATGATTTCCTGTCGATGGCAGACAAACAGGTTTCCCGTGACGCGCTTAAACAATTTAAATCACAGGGGCTGGATATTCGCTTGTCGGCGAAAGTGACAGGCTGCAAAGTGATGAAGTCCAGAGTGGATGTTAGCTTTGACGATAAAGGAGGCACACAGAAACTTGCCGTAGACAAAGTGTTGGTCGCAGTCGGCCGCCGGCCGAATACAAATGATATTGCCGCAGCAGAAACAGGAATACAGATTGATGAGCGTGGTTTTATTGTCGTTGATAAATCTTGCCAAACGAATCTTTCAGGTGTTTACGCTATCGGTGATTGCGTACGTGGTCCAATGTTAGCGCATAAGGGTTCAGAAGAGGGTGTTGCTGTTGCAGAGTTAATCGCAGGCCACAAGACTGTTATCGATCACAGCTTGATTCCTTCCGTGGTATACACTGAACCAGAAATTGCATGGGTTGGGCAAACAGAACAGCAACTGAAGCAAAATGAGATTGAATTTAATGCGGGCATGTTTCCATTTGCCGCCACCGGTCGTGCACTAGCGGTGGACGCTGCTGGTGGTTTTGTGAAAGTGATTGCAGATAAAGCCAATGACCGTGTACTAGGCGTGCATATTATTGGCAAGAATGCTTCGGAGCTGATTGCTGAGGCTGTGGCTGTCATGGCATTTGATGGCAGTGCCGAAGATATCGCTCGAACGATTCATGCACACCCAACGATGGCTGAGGCATTGCATGAGGCTGCGCTTGATGTTGATGGACGCGCTATTCATAAGGCTAGCAGGAGAAAACGTTGAAAAATACTTGGCTGGTACGATACGTCGTTAAAAATCTCCGTATAACCCCCGCTTTTTTGGAGATTATTGCCGTATAAAAAGTAGGAGTTTAGGTTCGATTGGTAAGCATGTTATTCTCTATAACTATTCAGGCAAGCTTTCTCAACTAAGTGAAAATACAATACTTTTCAGATTTACACCTGGAATTTGGGGCGTTGCCCTGTGTTCAGGGTGATGCAGATGTCATTATCGCTGCGGGCGATATTGGTGTTGGTCTGGATGGTATTAGCTGGCTGACGCAGTTTGATAGGCCAGTAATTTATGTTCTGGGTAACCATGAATATTGGGGACAGGATTACACGGACTTTATTGATCTCGTCTGGCAGAACAGCAGTGGTACCAATATCCATTTTCTGGAAAATGAAAGCGTCGTAATTGATGGAGTTCGATTCGTTGGCTGTAGTCTCTGGACGGATTATGGTCATGCCAATGAGCAAATCATGAACGCAGCATCAAAAGGCATGAATGATTTCCGCTATATTACAGATGGAGATAAACCATTAGCGCCATCAAGGCTGTTAGAGGCCCATCGCCAGTCAGTGGATTGGTTGAGAGAAGTGCTGAGTGAGCCATCAACTACTCAGACTGTCGTAGTAACCCATCATGCACCATCAATGAAAAGCTGGCATCGAAGCCCCATGGATGGTTATCAGTATTGTTATTGCTCCAATCTGGAGCCCATCATGCGTCGTACTGATGCAGAATTATGGGTGCATGGACACACGCATAGTGGGCAGGACTATCAGGTGCATGGTGTTCGTGTGGTATGCAACCCACGAGGTTACTACAACCATGAAGAGGTCACGGGCTTTCAGTTAGACAAGATTGTCGAAATCTAGGAGCCTTTCGGACTTACGGATTCGCCACAGTAGAATCTCCCCTGGTCTACCGCTTTTTCAATAACACGTAAAGTGCGCCTTCACCGCCGTCATGGATCAGGGCGGGGCAGTAGGCTAGCACGGCTGGCATTTGTTTCAGCCAGATAGCAACACTGGGTTTGAGTACCGCTTTACCGTCAGCCGACTGATGCCCTTTACCGTGAACAATATGAATACAATGAATACCCCGGCGCTGGCACTCGTCTATAAAAAGCTGTAGTTCCTGTAACGCCATAACCCGCGTCATACCATGCAAGTCCAGACTGGCCTGAGATTTCAATTGTCCACGGCGTAATTTCCTCATCAGTTTGTCCTGCACACCATTTGCACGATAAGTATCCGTGGTAAAACCCGTTTGTGCTTCTTCTGCGACGTCAGGCCATGGATTAATTGCAGGCTCATCTGTGGCAGGCGATCGATGTTCGCGGTGCTTGATTACGCGTGGTTTTTCGCGCCATTCGGGGACGCGGTCGTCCTTGACACGCTCGATGTCGCCATAGAGCGATCGAAACAGGTCTTTATCGTCTTCTGGGTCGTTCATTACTCGGTATTATGTCGCCAGTTTTGAATGCATAAAGTATAGTAACGCCGTTTTTGGATTTCAGGTTTGGTATAGGGCCTGTCAACACTAATTGAGTCATTACTGCCGGCGGACATTTTTTGGCTGACAAGAAAGAAGGAGTGAAGTGTAGTGAGTATACATAAACGACTGATAACGCCGTCAGGCGGTAAAATGGCCCCGGCCCTCCGGGTTGTGCCTGAAATTATACCATTCGGTGTTGCTCGTTGCTTATTTGGGGAAACCAAACGATGCGCCTCGCGCCTTGATTGGCACAATTTCAGACACAACAGTAACGATTCAATTAGTATTGACAGACCCTAGTGCGAATTCTATTAAGTAATGATGATGGTTATTCGTCTCCAGGGATTAGAATGTTATTTGATGTACTGGGTGAACAACGTGATGTCACGATTGTAGCGCCCGATCAGGATCGTAGTGGCGCCAGTAATTCATTGACGCTGGATCGGCCATTACGTGCGGTAGAGACCGATCAAAATATCTATTGTGTGAATGGTACACCAACAGATTGTGTGCACCTGGCGATTACCGGATTGCTGGAAGAAGAACCCGATATGGTGATATCGGGTATTAATGCCGGTCCTAACCTGGGGGATGACGTGTTGTATTCTGGTACCGTGGCGGCGGCGATGGAAGGCCGGTTTTTAGGCTTTCCTGCAATTGCAGTATCATCTGGTTCTTTTACACCCCAGTACCTGGAAGTGGCAGCCAACCTGGTTAATAAACTGGTCAATCAGCTCGTCGATGAACCATTACCTGGAAATATTATCCTGAGCCTGAATGTACCGGATATACCGTCAAATGAAATGGGTGAGTTGGAAGTCACCAGGTTGGGTGGACGCCATAAAGCGGAGCCTGTATTCAAGGCTACGGACCCAAGGGGTGAAACGATATACTGGGTTGGCCCACCGGGGGCCGAGCAAGATGCTGGTCCTGGGACCGATTTTTATGCCATGCAGCAAAAACGACCTTCTTTAACGCCGTTACATGTTGATTTAACTCACCATGGTATTCATAAGCGGGTTACAGAGTGGGTGAGTCATCATGGCTATTAATATGTTACACAAGCAGGGCATTGGCATGACGTCCCAGCGTACGCGTGATCGTCTGGTGGCGCGTTTGAAGGAAAAAGGTATTCGCCACCCCGCAGTCTTGAAGGCCATTGCTGAGACACCCAGACACCTGTTTGTTGATGAGGCGCTTTCTCACCGTGCCTATGAAGATGACGCGTTACCCATCAGTAATGGCCAGACAATATCGCAGCCCTATATCGTTGCCCGCATGACTGAAGTATTGCTGGAGGATGGCATACCGGAAAAGGTGCTGGAGATTGGTACAGGTTCCGGCTACCAGGCAGCTATTCTGGCGGCGATTGTGCCCCGTGTTTTCAGTGTTGAGCGTATTCGAACTCTACTGGTCCAGGCCAAAAAGCGTTTTCGACAACTTAAATTGCATAACATCATGGCCAAGCATAGTGATGGTACCTGGGGCTGGCCGGAGTCAGGACCATATGATGCCATTATTGTTACTGCAGCGCCCGAACATGTCCCGCAGGAATTGCTTGAGCAACTGGCAGAGGGTGGACGCATGGTTATTCCTGTGGGCGAGGGTAGGGATGTGCAGGAACTGCGATATATCAAACGCACTGAAGATGGGTTTGAAACCCGAACCTTGGAAGCTGTCTCGTTTGTTCCGTTTTGCTCGGGAATTGCGTGAAAATTTTTACCAAACTCTACGATAAAGCGCTTCGTTGGGCTACGCATCGTCATGCCAGTTACTATCTTGGTGGCTTGCGTTTTGCCGAGTCTTCGTTTTTTCCAATTCCCCCTGATGTAATGCTGGCACCCATGGCCCTGGCCAGGCCTGAAAAAGCATGGCTTTATGCCTTTATCACGACGGTTGCCTCTGTTCTGGGGGGGATCTTCGGTTACCTCATTGGCTATTTTGCCTTTGAACTGGTGCAGCCATGGATAGAACAGTTTGGTTATATGCCACGCTTTGAGAAAGCGCAGCTGTGGTTTGAGGAATGGGGTTTCTGGGTGGTACTGATTGCCGGATTTTCACCCATCCCTTACAAGGTGTTCACCATCGCTGCAGGCACCATGTCGTTATTACTGCCGCTCTTTGCAATTGCGTCATTGATCGGACGTGGTTCACGCTTTTTTATGGTCGCCGGTCTCATGAAGTGGGGTGGGGAGCGCCTGGAGAAACACGTACGCCAATATGTAGAATGGCTTGGTTGGTTAAGCGTTGTACTTGTCATTATCGCCATACTGATCTGGAAATGACGCGACCAATCAGTCACGTTTTCGTTTTTTTCTTCGTTATTTTCCTCCTTGCTGGCTGTGGTGGTCAGCATTCAACTGCACCCGTTACCGATCGCTCAGGAAAACCTGTTCGTTCTGGTGAAAAATGGGTGACAGTTCGTAAAGGAGATACCTTATTTTCTATATCATTTGCGCATGGCCGTAGTCACCTGACAGTCGCGAAACTCAATGTATTAAACCACCTTACACGATATACCCGGGACAGCGAATCAAGGTGAGCGGTAAGCCTGGCACCAGAAAAAGCACCAGAAAAAGCACCAGGAAGTCTACGGCTAGCAAGAAGCAAACATCCCGCACCCGTAAGCAATCAACTAAAACCCGTCAAAAGACACCATATAAAAAATCATCTGTTAAATGGATCTGGCCAGCCTCGGGTAAAATTATTCGCGCCTATTCGGCTAATGCACCCAGGAAGAAAGGTATCGGGATTACAGGAAAACGGGGCCAGGCAATAGAAGCTGCGGCAGCTGGCAAGGTGGTCTACTCAGGTGATGGTCTATTAGGTTATGGTAACCTGATAATAGTTAAACATGATGAAACTTATTTGAGCGCATATGCTCATAGTTTAAAGGTGTACGTAAAAGAAGGGCAGACGGTTAAAAGAGGCCAGAAAGTCGCTAGCATGGGGCTTAACGAGAATGGTACGCCGATGTTACATTTTGAAATAAGACGCCATGGTAAGCCAGTTAATCCAGTTAGTTATTTACCCCGACGATGACAGCCTGCGGTGAATATCTAACTAAATTCGACAGACCACAAAAGGAATGGTACAAAGTAGTCTAGACATTGAGTAAGCCATAAATAAAATCACTGAAGTGATGGAGAGATAATGGTTGAGGCAATAGATGAAGATGTAAAAGATGAGATAAAGGAGCCTGATAAGGATCTCATCGGAAAAGAAGCTGCAATCATTGCTGACGATCTGTCAGATGAATCAATCGTCGCGCCTATTGACGCGCCTGTCGAGCCTGTCGAAAAGAAAAATAATTTTAAAACACGGGCATCCGATGGTGAGCTCGATGCGACCCGTCTGTACCTGAATGAAATTGGCTATTCTTCATTATTAACAGCTGAAGAAGAGGTCTACTATTCACGGCTTGCCCAGAAAGGCGATGAATCAGCCCGGGCTACCATGATTGAGTCCAATCTGCGGCTGGTGGTAAAAATTGCACGACGTTATATGAATCGCGGTCTGGCGTTGCTGGATTTAATTGAGGAAGGCAATCTTGGCTTGATTCACGGTGTAGAGAAGTTTGATCCTGAACGCGGATTCCGTTTTTCTACCTATGCAACCTGGTGGATACGTCAAACCATCGAGCGTGCCATCATGAATCAAACTCGTACCATTCGCCTGCCTATACATGTTATCAAGGAAATTAACATTCATCTCAAGGCAGTGCGTCAGTTAACTCAGGAACTCGACCGTGATCCAACAACTGAAGAAGTTGCTGACTTTCTTGAAAAGCCGATCAAGGACGTAAAGAAAATGCTGCAGCTCAATGAACGGGTTACTTCGGTGGATACCCCGGTAGGTGTGGACAACAACAAACTGGTTGTTGATCTGATCCAGGATGACAATATCAAAGATCCATCAAGCCTTATTCAGGATGAAGATATTCATGACCATCTGGACGAATGGCTGGCTCGCCTCAATGAAAAACAACGCGAAGTGGTTCGTCGTCGCTTTGGTCTTCAGGGTTATGAAAAATCAACCCTGGAAGAAGTCGGACAGAGTATTGGTGTTACCCGTGAGCGTGTTCGCCAGATCCAGATGGATGCATTAAGACGATTACGGCACATCCTGGAAAAGGAAGGGCTGTCGATGGAATCCTTAATGGAGTAGTTTCGATTCCGTCTTACTTTATATTTTGTATAGTGTGTTTTCTGTCATTCCCGCGTGTTCTTAGCGGGAGGAGTGGTGCATGGACGCACCGTTTACGGACCTAACGACGCAATCCATCTTAGGGATGGCAATGATTCCAATAGTCTGAACAATACCTAAACCATAGATCCCCGATAAAAGCACTCGGGGATGACGATCTAACCATCGTTAATCCAGATCGGGCGTTTCAGCCGTCACCATAAAGACCACGCGTTCGGCAATGTTCTTGATCCTGTCGCCAATTCTTTCCAGGTGATAAGCAATCCATAATAGGTGAGTGGCGTGCATCCCCCGGTCGGGCTTTGTGGCAAGTTGCATCAACAGACTGCTGGAAGCAAGATTATTGAGTTCGTCTATTTCGTGATCTTCATTGGCACAATCTTTTGCCAGTTCTGCGTCACGTCGGCCATAGGCATCCATTACCTGCACAAACATATCCTGGCACAGGTTTGACATGGCTGATATCTGTTCCATCGGGCCAGAGAAATCCGTTGGGTCCATACCCTTAACGATTTTGGCAATGTCTTTAGCATGATCGCCTATACGTTCCAGTTCGCTGGATATTTGTAGACTGGCGATGATATCAAGCACATCCTGGGGCGTGGGTTGTTGAGTCGCTATTGCCAGCAGGCATTCTTTTTCTACCTGGCGGGTTAATTCGTTCAGTTGGTTGTCCTGTTTGACGATAGTGCCTGCGATCTCAGCGTCCTGGCTCATGAGGCTTTCTATGGCCCTCTCCATGGCATTCGTAGCATGTTGATACATTTCCCGGATCATTTCATGGATACGGGTTTCCTCTTCATTCAGGGCATGGCGGTTTTCAAACATGACGTGGTTCTCTTGGCATTCAGTAAGCTCTGATTATCAGGTTATTGCAGGTAATGTATTTGACATTAATCAGGTAGCCTGACTATCTCAGTAACAGGGCTGCCACAACATGTCGATCTTCTGACAGCAGGATATTGTAGGTGCGACAAGCCGCCGCGGTGTCCATTACTTCCAGTCCAGTACCAGCCTCGACAACGGGCTTCATTAAATGTGGCGCAGGAAATTGTTGTGTTTCCCCGGTACCTAGCAGCAAAATATCTGGTTTTTCCACCAGCGCCATCATGAGCAGCTCCTCAGTTAATGTCGCGATAGATTGTGCTTCCCATAATTGGTAACCATTGGCGCTAAGAATCACGGCAGATTCAATGGACTCTTCATTAATCTTAATAATGCCCGCCTCATAGGCGGTAATACGATAATCCGCATTGCTATTTTCCAAAGATATCTTCATGAGCCTCTTTGATAGTCCTCATATGCACGGTAAACTTGCGCGCTTATGTCCACAGTTTATAGGAGTCTGTCGAACATGGTATGAATCTACTGCGGAAAATCCATTTTGGCCATATTTCTCGATTCAATTCGTTTAATATGCTCAATATTTGCCTCATTGAATCGAAATATCTGACTCAATATGGATTTCCCTCGTGACGATCAACCAGGTCCGACAGACTCCTGAAGTTATACCCGGAACAGAAAATTGAACGAAGAATTCGCTCGCATACAACGTTTGCCCCCTTATGTACTTGCCGAGGTGACTCGGTTAAAGGCGGCAGCGCGTGCCCGTGGCGAAGATATCATTGATTTCGGTATGGGAAATCCAGATCAGCCGACGCCGCAGCATATCGTTGATAAGCTGACTGAGGCAGCACAGCGTGGAGACACCCATCGTTATTCAATGTCTAAGGGGATACCGCGACTGAGAAGAGCGATGACCAACTGGTATCGCGATCGATATGACATCGAGCTTGACCCGGAAACACAGGCGATTGTCACCATTGGTTCCAAGGAAGGGCTCGCGCATCTTGCACTGGCAATGATGTCACCGGGCGATGCTGCCCTGGTACCAAACCCGGCCTATCCTATCCATCCTTATGGTTTTGTCATCGCCGGTGCCGATATCCGGCATATTCCGATGAACGATGAGGTGGATTTCTTTGAAGAGCTGGAGAAGGGGATTGTAGATTCATGGCCCAAGCCGAAGGTGCTGGTATTAAATTTCCCGGGGAATCCAACAGCCCATTGTGTCGAACTGGATTTCTTTGAAAAAGTTGTTGCCATCGCCAAGGAACATGGGATCTGGGTGATTCATGACCTGGCGTATGCCGATATCGTATTCGATGGTTACAAGGCGCCATCAATCTTGCAGGTACCCGGCGCTACTGATATCGCGGTAGAGTTTTTCTCGTTATCCAAAAGTTACAATATGCCGGGTTGGCGCGTGGGTTTTATGTGTGGCAATGAAACGCTGGTCGGTGCGTTGGCCCGCATCAAATCTTACCTGGACTACGGTATGTTTACGCCAATCCAGATCGCTGCGATTGCCGCACTGGAAGGGCCTCAGGATTGCGTTACCGAGATAAGAGATATGTATCAAAGTCGTCGTGATGTGTTATGCGATGGGCTGAATGCGATTGGTTGGGATGTTAAGCCCCCCAGGGCAACCATGTTTGTCTGGGCAAAAATACCGGAGGCTTATGCGGATATGGGCTCGCTGGAATTTTCCAAGAAAGTACTGCTTGAAGCCAAGGTCGCAGTATCACCCGGATTGGGTTTTGGTAGTTATGGTGATCAGCATGTGCGATTTGCCCTGATTGAAAACGAACACCGTACCCGGCAGGCGATACGCGGCATTCGGGATATGTTCAAGAAAGACGGATTAATCTAAGGAAGGAAGAGAAATAATGGAACCAGTCAAAATAGGACTACTGGGTTTGGGTACAGTCGGTGGTGGCACTGCTACCGTATTATTGCGAAATGCAGAAGAAATCGCCCACCGTGCCGGTCGTGGCATTTGTGTCGATATGGCTGCGGCAAGAGAACTGGAGCGTGCAGAGGAACTGGGGCTTAAAGATATCCGCCTGACAACTGACGCCGAGGAAGTGGTTAATGATCCGGGCTGCGAAGTCATTGTTGAACTGATTGGTGGTTATGAGCCAGCACGCACACTGGTTCTGAAAGCAATAGAGAATGGCAAACATGTTGTCACAGCCAACAAGGCGTTAATTGCATTACACGGAGAAGAAATCTTTAAGGCAGCACAGGCAAAAGGTGTTGTAGTTGCCTTTGAAGCAGCGGTCGCGGGTGGCATCCCGATTATCAAGTCCGTACGGGAAGGCTTAAGTGCTAACGAGATTCAGTGGTTGGCCGGCATTATCAATGGTACCGGTAACTTTATTCTGACCGAAATGCGTGACAAGGGGCGTGATTTTGATGATGTATTGAAAGAAGCACAGCAACTGGGTTATGCAGAAGCTGATCCTACCTTTGACGTGGAGGGAATTGATGCTGCGCATAAGTTGACCATACTGGCATCAATATCATTTGGTATCCCGTTGCAGTTTGATGCCTGTTATACCGAAGGTATTAGCAAGATTACCCGCGAAGACGTCGAGTATGCCGAGGAATTCGGTTATCGAATTAAGCATCTGGGTATTACCAGACGCACCGAGGAGAGTATTGAACTAAGGGTACATCCCACATTGATACCTGAAAAACGCCTGATCGCTAATGTTGATGGTGTAATGAACGCAGTTCTGGTGATGGCCGATGCCGTCGGGCCAACACTTTATTATGGTGCCGGGGCAGGTGCAGAGCCGACAGCATCAGCTGTTGTGGCAGATATCATTGATGTGGTCCGGACCCTGACTTCAGATCCAGAAAATCGTGTGCCGCATCTGGCATTCCAGCCGGATTCGTTATCTGACATCCCAGTATTGCCGATTGAAGATATTGAAACCTCTTATTACCTGCGCATTTTAGCTGCAGATAAAGCGGGTGTAATGGCTGAAGTGACATCAATACTCGGTGATGCGGGTATCAGTATCGAGGCCATGATTCAGAAAGATCCACAGGATGAGAAACAGGCAGAAATTATCATGCTGACGCATAAGGTGAGAGAGCGACAGATGAATGCAGCGATCAAAAAGATAAAGGCGCTGGATGCGACATTTGGTAATGTTACACGTATCCGTATGGAGGCTCTGGGTCGTTGAGCCTGAAGCCTGAAGATTACGACTTTATCAGGAAAGAACGCCGACTGGTGAGTAGCTGGCCAGTAGTTGGTGGCGGCGCAATGTTTGTTTTACTTGTGTTGTATGCATGGATGGCAATCGAACAACCCGAACTGGCGAATCCTGCATATGTCTTCGACGGTATAAAAAACGATACGTTAACAAGCGATATTCTTTACATGCTGGCGATGTTGGCGCCGGTACTGATGATGATGCTATTTGCCACGGTCGGCATTATGCTCGGCTACGTTTTTGCCTTTATGCGTAAGGAAAAACGCTTGCTGGATATTATTGATCGTCGAATGAATAATTAGCTAGTTAAGCTTTCAGGAATGAAATGACTTCATTTTCAATGTCATTTTTTTCAACGACAGTTTGTTGAGCAATCGGTTTATTAAAAAGCTCAGCAATCATTTCAGGTACCTCAAGCTTCGCAACTTCAGATATATATTTAAGTGCATCTATATCGTGGTAATCGGATTTACCTGTAAGGGTGTTGGCGATAATGGATGAGAATTTTGTCCATTCAGCCGTTGAATAGATGATGGTTGGGATATCCTTTTCTGCGCAGCTGCTATGGGCTTTAAAGCAAGTTGCCGTGTGAGGGTCCATTAAATAACCGTTTTCAAATTCCTGCTTAATGATTGTTTTGCCCTCGGCATCAGTACAATAATCTGCAACGAAGTATTGTTTCAGTAACGCATGCTCCTCGGCTGTCAGTTCATAACGATGTTCTGTGTCTAGCTGGGACATGAGGACCCTGGTGCGATCTGCACCATAAAGGTCATACAGAATCCGCTCAATATTGGATGACTTTAAAATATCCATGGCAGGTGAAATTGTCGTCTTGACTGCACGGCTTTCAATATCGTACTTACCGGTATTGATTAACTCGGTTAAAACATTATTGCTGTTGGATGCAATGATGATTTTTTCAACAGGTAGGCCCATTTTCATGGCGTAATAGCCAGCCAGCGCGTTGCCAAAATTACCGCTGGGAACATTGAGATAGACTTTGTCCCCCAAATTGATTTCCTGTCGGCGCACAAGTTCCAGGTAAGCATGAACATGATAAATTAGCTGAAAGATGATTCGTCCGATATTAACCGAGTTTGCAGCAGATAAGCTGGTGTTCTCTAAATGTAGTGCGGCATTGAATTCTTTTGAACTGAGTAATGCTTTGAGTGCATTTTGTGCGTCATCAAAAACACCCTTTATGCCAACGACCTTAAGATTGGATGCGTCTTCTGTGACCATCTGCAGGCGTTGTACATCTGATGTCCCTCCAACCGGGTAGAGACAGACGACTTTAATATTTGGTTGGCCCTTAAAAGTTTCCAGTGCAGCTGGACCAGTGTCGCCGCTGGTTGCCGCCATGATCAAATAGTTTTCATTACGTTGCTGGGCAAGACCCGAAAGTACGGTACCAAATGGTTGTAATGCCATGTCCTTAAAGGCGCGCGTCGGGCCATGATAAAGTTCGCAAACATGAATATTATCTCTGACCTTGACGACGGGCACCGGGTTTTCAGGATCGTCATAATGATCATAAAGATTGAGCGCGCTCTGTAGAACTTGCTCATCAATGCCTAGATCAAATGCGTCCAGGATATTTTTTGCCAGGTCCTTATAACTCAGGTCGTCCTTACCGAGCATCGCCAGGTCTAACGGTGGGAAATCTGTCGGGACTTAAATGCCGCCATACGATGACATTGGGCTCAGGATAGCCTCGGGGAAACCCACCTCGACAGGGTGCTTGTTATCGTTGCCTCGGGTTTCTATTAACTTCATCGTTTTATACCATGTAGTTCGTGTACTTATTTCACCATTCCATGTTTTTGCGGGGTGTCTAAGCCAAATAGCGAGCACGACCATGGAGGGAGGGTGATTCTAACTTCTTCCTCAAAAGATGCAATGAATGTAGGGGTATAAGGGGCATTTTTCGGTTTAAAATCGCACTGGTTAAATAAGAAATATCCCAATGTAATCATTCAAAATAATTCTCTGTGCCTGTAAGCTCCGCGCCATGCAAGTCACCCTGAATATACCCGCACTCTTTGCCGAGTTTTCTGAAATTGATGCAAATGTCATAGATGAATTAAATCTTTGGGCTTTCAGAAAATTATTATCTCGTTCAGTGCAACGAGACGCGGCTTCGATGGATTTTGAGGCATGGTTATATCGCCAGTTTATCAGGCAGGAATGTTCTGAAAAGCAGATCCCGTTTGCCAGCCTGACAGCAAGTCTCGATGGGCTGAATGGTGGGACTGGTGTGTGGATGCGTGCGGACCCTGTATATCTATACCCTGATATGCATTCCCTGATTTTGCAGGATCCCACGAAGCTTAATTTGACTACAGATGAACGTGAAGAACTGGCCGATACGATCAGACCTTTGTTTAAAGACTACGGGGCAACGCTTCATACACCGTCTTCGACGCGTTGGTATCTGCAGTTTCACGATTCTGTACCTGAACTGGAATGTACGCCTATATATGATGCTTTAATGAAGCCTGTGAATGAGTATCTACCGACAGGTGCAGACTACCGACGATGGCATACCCTGTTTAACGAAATACAGATGCTATTGAACCAGTCGACAGTTAACGAAAACCGTGAATATTACGGTCTACAACCGGTGAATAGTTTGTGGTTTTGGGGTCTGGGTAAATCGCCGGAAAACCCGGGTTCAGCCTTTGACTGTTGTATTGGTGGTGATGCCTATGTTCAGGCACTTTGCCAACATACGGCTAATCGTCATAAATCATTAATCGATGGTATCAGCGTGTCACGTTATCAGAATAATGCGCTCGTGTTGGAAGACAGGTTATTGATAGCACGGCGCCTGAATGACCCGGCGCTGTGGTTAAATGCACTACAGCTAGCAGAAGAGCAGGTCATTAGGCCTTTACTAGATGGCCTATGGCAAGGTGATATACAACAGTTAAACATTATGAGCGATAGTCACCACCAGTTTGACTGTACTTCAGGTCGTATTAAATCATTCTGGAAACGTTCTCGGCCGATATCTTTATTTCTGCTGCATTGAGTAAAGACAGATGATTCCTGTTACACGGCAGCGTGATGTACCCGACATTCAATTCGGTGACATGTCGCCTATTTTACAGCGTATCTATGCGGCGCGCGGCATCACACATACTCGTCAAATTGAGGTAGGGCTGGACCAGTTATTGCCACTTGAAGGGCTGCTGAATATTGAGCATGCCGCACAACGTTTATACCAGGCAATCAAAGAGCAGCAACAAGTACTTATTGTGGGTGACTATGACGCGGATGGTGCGACCAGCTGTGTGGTTGCTATACGAGCCCTCAAGGCATTTGGTTTACAGCGAGTTGATTACCTGGTGCCTAATCGATTTGAGTATGGCTATGGACTATCACCTGAGATTGTTGAAGTTGCTAAACAGTCTCAGCCTGACCTGATTATTACAGTCGATAACGGCATAGCAAGTGTTGAAGGCGTCAAGGCAGCACGTCAGGCGGGTATTGATGTCCTGATTACTGATCATCATTTGCCGGGTGACGAGTTGCCTGATGCTAATATTATTGTGAACCCTAATCAGCGTGGGGATAGATTTGATAGTAAGGCGCTGGCAGGGGTTGGTGTGGTGTTTTTTATCATGTTGGCACTACGCGCCTTGCTGAGAGAAGAAGGGTGGTTCGAGCAGCGTGCAATAGCTGAACCTAACCTGGCGGAACTGCTGGATATTGTCGCTTTAGGCACCGTAGCTGATGTGGTGCCACTGGATAGCAATAATCGCATCCTGGTTGAGCAGGGCTTGCGACGTATGCGCGCGGGTCGTGCTCAAGCAGGCATTAATGCGCTTATTCGAGTCGCTAAACGCGAGGTACCCTATTTAAAATCTACTGACCTGGGTTTTGCATTGGCCCCCCGACTGAATGCAGCAGGCAGACTGGAGGATATGTCGATTGGTATTGAATGTTTGTTAACCGATGACATAGAGCATGCGATGTTATTGGCGACACAACTGGATGAGATTAACCAGCAACGCCGTGCCATTAGCCAGGATATGGAAGATGAAGCTGCTGAAATGCTCGACGCTTTGCATTTATCGGACTCTGATAACAATAGACCTGTTATTTATTGTATGCATCAACCTCACTGGCACCAGGGTGTGATTGGTATTCTGGCGGGGCGTATTAAGGAAAAGACCCATCGGCCTGCCATTGTATTTGCTAATGCTGATAACGGAGAATTGAAAGGGTCAGCGCGATCTATACCCGGTTTTCATATTCGCGATGCGCTTGATGCGGTCGCTTCAGCTAATCCTGGTTTAATTACAAAGTTTGGTGGTCATGCGATGGCAGCAGGCTTGAGTCTGGCAGAAAAGGACTTTGAATCGTTCTCAGAACACCTTCAGGACTTTGCTATGTCTGTGCTGCACGAAGATCTTTTGCAGAATATCGTCTTGACCGATGGTCAACTACAGCCGGATGATCTGAATATGCAAACGGCACAATTAATCGAACAATCAGGTCCCTGGGGGCAGGAATTCCCAGAACCTGTATTTGAAGGGAATTTCAAGGTAATACAGCGACGCCGAATCGGTATCGATCAACGTCACTTGAAGCTGCGTCTACAGTCGAGTGAGGTGGAAGTTGAAGCCGTAGCCTTTAATAAGTCAGATGATGAATGGCCGGAAAATTGCGATAATGTTTCGGTGACCTATCAGATACAGGTCAACCGTTTCAACGGATATGAAACGTTACAGTTAATGATCCTGGATGTTCTGGACGCAGGGAGCTCATCATGAATATTCGATTATACGAAACCATCTTGCTGGCGATGCTTGGCCTGTTTGGCTTTAGTGTGCACGCAGCACAGCAGGCAGTTATATTACAATATCACCACGTTGACTCTGGCACGCCGGCATCGACCAGTATTACACCTGCATTATTTGATGAACACATACAGTATATTCGGGAAAATGGTTATACGGTATGGCCATTGGATGATGCTGTGGATGCGGTACGTCATAATAAGCTACTGCCTGATAAGGCAATCGTCATTACTATAGATGATGCCTATCAATCGGTGTATACGGAAATCTATCCGCGTATGAAGAAGCTGGGCTGGTCATTTACGGTGTTTGTAAATAGTGATGCCCACGATAGCCGACAAGGTCATTACATTAGCTGGGACCAAATGCGTGAGATGAAACAGCATGGAGCAATATTCGCCAACCATACAAACTCGCATCTGCATTTACTGAGAATGCAACCCGGGGAAAATCAGACGACATGGTTAGCGCGTGTCAGAAAAGATATTGAACTGGGACAAAGACGCCTTGAAGAAGAACTGGGCGATACACCAAAATTGTTTGCTTATCCCTATGGAGAGCATAACCCTGAGCTTAGAAAACTTGTTACTGACCTGGGTATGTGGGATTTGGTCAACAGTCGGGGCCCATTGGTCCGCTCTCGGACTTTTCCATGTTGCCACGCTTTCCCATGGCATCAGTGTTTGCTGGCATGAAGCGTTTTCCTGAGAAGCTCAATACCCTGCCAATGCCGGTTGAATCAGTAGAACCTGTTAACCCGGTATTACCGGGTGGTGATAGTTTACCAGTATTGAAGCTCACTCTCGCCAGGGGTAATTATCAGCGTAATGCTATGGCATGTTATATCAGCGGACAGGGTAGGGGAGATGTAAAGTGGGAGGGTGATAAGGTAATTGTATCACCAAAGAGCCCGCTACCCGTCGGCCGTAGTCGATATAATTGTACAGCTCCAAATCTCAAGGGTAAGGGCTATTACTGGTATAGCCACTCGTGGTTCAAGAAGAAACCTGATGGAAGTTGGTATAAAGAATAGGTTTCATCTTTTATGACCTGAGGAAGAACCATGCCAATTATTTCAACAATAATTCTTGTATTTATTGCGCTTGCTCTCGCTTTTACCTATTGGAATATGATCAGTAGCGTTGTCAGGGAAAACAAGATCAGCTTGCCATTGGCCATACTTGTCACGGTTATTTTTCTTGTACTTGGCGGAACACTTTTTACCCTGCTCTATCTGTTACTACTCAGTGGTCCGGTGAACGCAGGCTCATTGCTGGGAATGATTCTGGGTATTACGCTCATCCTCGCCGGTATTAGAACCTTTACGCGTTAAACAGGCTGTCAAAATGGTTGGAGGAATGCCTGTAATAATGACTAACGTAAGTAGGCCATAATTATGCGCGCTAATCGGTCCCTGCATCACGAATAGCGCTAACGATAAGCATATCCTCACCTGAGCCAATCGGGCTTAAGCTAATACTAACTGGAAATTCACTGCCATCTTTTCTCAGCCCTTTTAGGTCGTAGTCTCGAGATCCCATTGGTCTGAATGTGGGTGCCTTAACATAGATATTGACGTGGTCAACGTGTTGATCACGCTTTTGTTTCGGGATAAGTATATCTATCTGTTTACCGATTAGTTCCTTGCGTGAGTATCCAAACAACTGCTCTGTCTGTTTGTTGACAAGAACAATGGTGCTATCTGGTCGACAGACCACCATCGCATCAGGTGCATACTCGACTACTTGCTCAAATTTCAGTTTATTGCGCTCAGCAAGATCCATTGATTTTTCAGTTATACTTGATGAGCGGTACAGCAAGTAGGTTGAGACTGTAACAATCAATATGGACGATATCAGTAAAATTAAATAACGGACCTTCACTTTATCAAAGACTTGATCAATGTCTGCTTTCGGTATGTTGGAGTATATATGAAGCATCTGTGCATTTTTTTCAGAATCATTGGACATGCTCACGTTACCAAGCGTATCTAAGCTGATGCTGGTATAAGTAAATAAGCCTTTATCTTTTAGTTCCTGGTATTCTATTGTATCACTGGTAGTCAGATGCCAGACATCCGGATATCTATCCTGAAAACGGGTATTTTTTCTATCTGGAAACATAAAACCCCATTCAAGCTCATCATCGGGGCCTGCTAGCCAGTAGCCATTTTCACTGACTAGCCATAATCCTTTATCTAACTTGACCAGGGACTCCAGCAAGCTCTTGATGTCGTAGTTTAAAATTAATATTCCTCTAGGAATATTATTTCTAAAAATCTTCATGGCAAAGCGTATCACTGGCTGATGTGGTTCAACTATCTTTCCCTGCTCAACATTAAGGTCGATTGGAGATATATAGATGTCTTTGGGTGACGTTAGCTCTAGTGATTCTTTAAAATAGTAACGATCAGATTTGTCCTGAAGTTGATTGTACGGAACGATATTTATCTGGCCATCATTGTTATTAGCTCGCGCAATTTCCTGACCGTCTAAACCAATGTAGCGTAATTGAAGATATTTTCCGTCACGGGCTCGAAGTTCTAATAACAACTTCTGATTCAGTCCTTTTAGTGTCTGCTCAGTTGGGTAATCGAGAAAGTTGCTTAACGATGATTGACTGGCAAGATATCTAAGGTTAGAAATTACATTAGAGAAATCAGACTCAATATTGTCACGTGCCTGTTTGACGTAATTTTTCTCGTCTAATTTTATTGTCGTTAGCTCGGTCTCATAATCTGATTTATATAATAAATGTAATACGGTACCAACGAATATACAAAGCCCGAGCCAGGCTATCAAAAACGTTCTAATCATATTCCGTTGATGTGACATCTTCTTATTGTTGTCTTTAAAAATACCGCATAAAAAGTGGACATTAAGTGTTGGCTATATCATTGCTGCTATCGGATGTTTTACCGCATTCTAGCATTGTTAAGTAGTGCTGCTCTGGGTGTGAAAGTATAACGTCGTCCAAGATATTTAATAGACTGTATCTAAATTTAGTTGTTGTAACAACTATAGTCTTGATATTTAATTCCCCCATGGAATATCACCTCGGAGAATCGCTAGGTTTCGCCTTGCACCGTACTTATATGCGGATGAAGGTTGTGTCGGCTCGTCGGTTACGGCCACACGGCCTGACGCCAGACCAGTTTGCTGTATTGGCTATTCTCTGGGATAACCCGGGCTTGAGTCAGGGTGAAATAGCCAAGTTGTTGATTAAGGATGCGCCCAATGTTACCCGTATTGTTGATCGCTTGGTAATTAAAGGGCTGGTAGAACGGCGTGGTAATCCGGCTGACCGTCGTGCATATCGTATCTATCCGACAAGGTCCGGACGTTCCCTGCATAGAACTCTGGGGCCGAAGGTGCTGGATCTTCGCGCCGAAATGTTCCAAAGCCTCACAGATAAAGAGCAGGCCAGTATGCGAAAGCTACTGGACAAGCTGTTTGATTCACTGGAGTAGATGATGTCCCGATTTCTCATATTGTTATTTATTATCCCACTTACTGCTTTTGCCCAGGAGGTAATGCCACCAGCCAATGTGGTGACTGCTGTTGTTGAGGAGGGAGAAATCAACCCTACTGGCAAGATGATTGGCGCGCTTTTATTTGATCGCATGTCAGCAGTAGCCAGTGAAGAAGAGGGGATCATCGAACATCATTTCTTTGATACCGGGTTAGTAGTCAATAAGGGTGATGTATTGGTTGAACTGAATACTGATCTTCTCAATAAGGATATTTCGATTATTCGCGCACAGATTGGTGAGGCTGATGCCGAGATGAAAAAACTGGACAATGAACTAAAGCGTCTTGATTCACTGAAAAAGCGGAGCCTGGCCAGCCAGAGTGCGTATGAGAACACCTACTATGACCTGAAGGCGCAGAAGAATCGTAAGACGACGCTCATGCGTCGGTTTGAACGCCTGCAACTAGAGCTGGAAAAAAGTAAGGTACGTGCGCCGTTTGATGGCATCGTACTGGAAAAGAAAAAAGAACTGGGTGACTGGCTTGGTCATGGGGATGTAGTCGCAGCCTTGGCTCTACATCCGGTGTGCGAGCCATCATTCCGGTTGCAGAACGTCTGATGCAGTATCAGCACCCCGGTCAGGAATATGATGTATTTCTACCGGGTATCCGCAAACAGATTCGTGGCAAGTTCAGTGGCTGGGTGCCCTTTGCCGAGCTGCGATCCAAAGCGGTTTATATGAAGATTGTCTTGCCTTATGAAAAAGGTATGGTCGAAAACATGTCTGCTGAAGTAGAGATAGCGACAGCTCAACCACGTCAACTACTGCTGATTCCACGTGCGGCGCTGATACAGAATCAGGATGCCAATAGCGTTTATACCATCAAGGAGGGTAAAGCAGTCATGGCGAATATCAAGATTGTCTCCAGGGTCGGCGACCGTATCGGTATTGAAAGCCAGGATCTGGAGGCTGGTATGCCGGTGGTGGTTGACGGTAATGACCGGCTTAAACCACAACAGCCCGTTAACATTATCCAGCAGTAAGTATGAATATCATTCAGTTATCCATACGCCAACCGGTTTCCACCTTTGCTGGTGTAATTCTGGTAGTGCTGTTTGATGTGCTGGGCCTGTACCAGTTACCGGTGCAACTAACACCTGATGTTGAAGCGCCGACTATCTCAGTGAATACCAACTGGTTTGGCGCAACGCCTTATGAAATAGAAAAGGAAATTGTCGAGCGCCAGGAAGAGGTGTTGAAATCCATCGTTGGTTTGCAAAAGATCGAAAGTTCTTCATATAACAGCTTTGCTGAAGTTACGTTGACTTTTAAGGTAGGCGCAGACCTGGATGCTGCGATGACCCGGGTTGCCAATAAGCTGAATGAGGTTAAGCGTTATCCGGACAACGCAGACAAATCAATCATTAATGCTACCGGCAGTGAAAGCGCTCCGGTCATTTGGTCAATGCTAAAAATCAAGGAAGGAGATTTCGATAGTATCGTCAACTACCGTACTTTTTTTGAAAATGAAGTACGCCACATACTGGAACGGGTGCAGGGTGTTGGCTCGCTATTTGTATTCGGGGGCACCGAGAAACGGCTGGAGGTGGTTGTAGACCCTGTCAGGTTGGCCAGGCATGAAGTGACATTAGGCGAAGTTAATGATCGGGTTAATAGTGCCAACGCCAATATCTCGGCTGGTGTACTAGGGGTAGGGCGTCGTAATTATCGTATTCGTACGATAAGTCAGTTTGAATCAGCAGAAGATCCACGTGAGATTGTCGTCAAGGATGATGGTGTTCATCGTATTTATCTAAAAGATCTGGCAGATACTCAGTTTGGTTATTACCCCAACCCTGAACCGGTGATGCATAACGGCACACCCATGATTGTCATTGGTGTGCGAAAAGAGGCTGGCGCGAATGTACTTGAGCTAACAGAGAGTATGCGCGAAACCGTTATTGAGTTGAATGAAGGTTTGTTGAAAGACAATAATCTCTGGATCGACTGGGTGTATGACCAGACGCCTTATATTAATCACGCCATTGGTAATGTTCGTAATAATCTGATGATTGGTGGTGTGCTGGCAATTATGGTTCTATTTGCTTTTTTACGTTCTATCAGTTCCACCATTACGGTTGCACTGGCTATTCCGATCTCGGCAATTGGTACCTTTCTGTTTATGTATTTCCTGGGTCGGAATATCAACGTGGTGTCGCTTGCAGGCATATCTTTTGCCATTGGTATGCTGGTGGATAACGCCATTGTGGTACTGGAGAACATTGATCGCCATCGGCGCATGGGCAAGACCCCGTTTCATGCCAGTTATGATGGCGCTAGTGAGGTGTGGGGTGCCGTATTGGCATCCACAGCGACGACAGTGGCTGTATTTTTACCAGTTATTTTTATCGAAGAAGAAGCGGGGCAGCTGTTTCGTGATATCGCCATTGCCATCACCTTTTCCATAATGCTGTCATTGCTAGTATCGGTTTCGGTAATCCCGGCTATTACACGCCAGTTCTATGACATTGCGGGTAAAAAAGAAACTGCGGAGGCTAATGGTGATGGTAACCGTTTTGTCCAGGCAATCATGCGTGGCTCACGTTTTAGTCTTCGTGATGCAAAAACACAACTCATGACGGTTGCCTTTTTCACGTTGGTATCGGCGTTGCTCGTTGGTGTTTTGCTGCCAAAGGCGGAATACCTGCCACAGGGTAACCGGAATCTAGTACTTAATATCTTAATACCGCCACCGGGTTTCTCTCAGGATAAACGCAATGAGATGGGTAACTATATTATGGATGAACTCAAGCCCTATCGGCTTGAGGACGGAAAAGAAGGGTTCCCGCAAATACGTGATATTTTTTACGTGGCCTCAGATCAGGTGACTTTGTTTGGTGGGCTAAGTGAACATGAAACCCGTGCACGAGAATTAATGCCATTGTTTACGCGTGTGATGAATGCCATACCCGATGTGTTTGGTGTATCACTGCAGTTTGGTATTTTCGATAATGATATCGGCCAGGGCGTTCAGTTGACGTCAACATATCCGGCGAAGATTATCCAACGATCGTCGGTACTGCAGGCATGCTTTACGGTGCTATCTCGCAAGCCATTCCGGGCTCACAAATTCGGCCCGTACCATCACTTGAAATTGGTTGCCCTGAAGCTAACTTGATTCCTGACCGTAACCGTATACTGGCTAACGGTCTATCGGAAGAGGCATTAGGTGTTTACATCGACGTCTTGATGGATGGTCGAAAGATCGGCGAGTACAAGCCATCTGGTGATAAAGTAATGGATCTGGTGTTGACTTCTGGTGAGGGTGTTATGAAGGCACCAGAAGATCTGCTTGATCAACTTATTGCCACGCCACATGGTGAGTTGGTGCGTATTGGTGATATGGCTAAAATCGAATACACCCAGGGCATGACACAGGTTGATCACCTGGAGCGTAAGCGTAATGTTAGGCTTGAAGTGACACCACCGGAAAACCTGGCACTGCAACAGGCATTAGAAACGATTGAAGACGATCTGCTGGTAAAACTGCGTGAAGCAGGGCAGATTAATAATGTGGATGTAAAGGTTGGTGGTAATGCTGACAAGCTCACGTTGACGCGACAGGCTTTGCAATGGAACTTTCTGTTGGCAATTGTGATCACCTATTTGTTGTTATCGGCACTCTTTGGTAACTTTTTTTATCCTTTTATTATTCTATTTAGCGTGCCATTGGCAGCTGCTGGTGGTTTTGTTGGATTGTCGCTGGTTAACCTGATCATTGCACCGCAGCCATTTGATATCCTTGTTATGTTGGGTTTTATTATTCTGGTTGGCACCGTCGTTAATAATGCCATCCTGATTGTTCACCAGGCATTGAATAACGTGCGTTACAAGGGAATCGTGGGCAAGGATGCCATTCTCGCATCGGTCAGGACACGTATACGTCCAATCTTTATGTCCGCTACTACTTCATTGTTTGGACTGTTACCATTGGTACTGGCAACCGGACAGGGGTCGGAACTTTATCGTGGACTGGGCTCTGTTATTCTGGGTGGCCTGGCGGTATCAACGGTATTGACACTGTTTGTTGTCCCCGCGTTGCTGGCATTCTTCATTGGCCGTGAACAACCTCGAGAAAAGATTGTGTAAAAGTAACTGACATGCAGCAGTTATCGATTATTGTAGTACTCATTACTTTTGCTTTATCGGGGAATGCATTCAGTGATCCACATACCGAATCAGATGCCGTTAGCAGTAATAGGAACACGCCTGTAACCCTGTTTCTGAGCGGCGATGTCATGCTGGGGCGCGGCATCGACCAGATTCTGCCTCATCGAAATAACCCGATTTTGTATGAACGCTACATGCGGGACGCTCGCGACTACGTGAAACTTGCAGAGCAAACCAACGGTCCGATCCGTAAGCCAGTAGATTGCAGATACATCTGGGGAGATGCAATCGAGATCATGGACAGGAATATGCCAGACGTAAGGATCATTAACCTGGAAACCAGTATCACACGCAGTGACGACGCATGGGAAAACAAGGGCATACACTACCGGATGCATCCCGATAATACTGAATGCCTGCGCACAGCAAAGATCGACTTTACTTCCCTGGCGAACAATCACGTGCTGGACTGGGGTTATGAAGGGCTTGCCGAAACCCTGAGCTCTATCGAGCAAGCAGGTATCCATGCTGCCGGTGCAGGCGAGAACAGGAACCGTGCTGAAAGTCCATCACTGGTCAATGTACCTGGTAAAGCAAGAGTAATAATCACCGCATGGGCATCAGATTACAGCGGCGTGCCGTCAGCATGGGTGGCCACTGAACAACGACCCGGCGTAAACCGGCTTGTCTCTCTTGATACTGAAGATGTCCAGCGTATCGCTAACAGCATACGTAAACACAAAAAGACCGGAGATATAGTCGTCCTCACCATCCACTGGGGCAGCAACTGGGGTTATCACATACCGCGTGAACAGATCGAGTTCGCACGCAGGTTGATCGATGAGGCTGGGGTCGATGTTGTGCATGGGCACTCATCTCATCATGCCAAGGGCATCGAGGTGTACAGAAATAAACTGATCATATACGGTAGGGGCGACTTGCTTAACGATTATGAAGGAATCGGTGGCCATGAAGCATACCGGGCTGACCTGGCTTTAATGTATTTTGCTGACATCGATCCTCAAACCGGTAATCTGATCAATTTAAAAATGGCTCCGGTTCAGATCAAGAACCTGAGAATAAACCATGCTAATCATGCTGACACAGCCTGGTTAGCAAACATGTTGAACAGAGAAGGAAAACTGTTCGGCACACAAGTAAAGCAGAGACCAGACAGGCAGTTTGAGCTTGAGTGGGAGTGACGTTTATTGGGATCAGCCCCAGGTGGATAGTTATCAAGAGTCAGGGTCGCCGATAAAGCGGTTATCGGGAAATTAGGCTAGAATGCAACAAAACCCCCGAAAGCTGCCGAAATTATAATCTCCTAAAAAGGCTAACTTACGGTGCAAAACGGACTAAAATAAATATACAAAATTTAATAAAGGCAATGCTTATGAAAGCAGTAGACAAGCTTATTACTCTCATTATTAGTGGATTTTTATGCATTTCAGTTACGGGTTGTTCTCCAGAAGTTGGAAGTGAAGCCTGGTGTGCTGATCTAAAAGAAAAACCCAAGGGGGAATGGAGTGCTAATGAGGCTGCGGAATTTACTAAAAGCTGCATTTTTAAATAGGGGGATATCCTGATGGCAAATACAAATAAGTTATTATTAATCATCCTGTCTTTATTCCTGCCGCCAGTCGCAGTATTTTTAAAGCGAGGAGCTGGAAAAGATCTGTTAATTAACATTGTGCTATGCTTGATTTTATTTCTCCCTGGCGTAATACATGCGCTTTGGCTTGTTACTAAATAATTCGATATATCTTTTACGCATGGTGTCTTTCTTATGAAAACAACACATATAATCTCAATAGTGGCGGCCATAGTGATTGTGGTCGTTATTGGCGCAACCATCTTTCTTTGGTCTTCACTTGACAAGATCATCGCAGGGGCAATCGAGCAATATGGTTCGGAGGTTACGCAAACGCCTGTCAATGTCAGTGGTGTAAAGGTTGGCCTTACCACTGGAGAAGGTAGTATCAGTGGCCTTTCTATCGGAAATCCCAAGGGATTTACAGACCCTAATATCTTTACATTGGGAAATATCACCACAAAAATTGATACAGCTACAGTGACCGAACCAACTGTTGTCATTAAAGAGATACTTGTTGGTGCGCCAAGCGTGTTTTACGAGATAGATAAGTCAGGTGCCTCTAACCTTGATGCATTAAAGAAAAACATATCAGCAGCAACTGGAGGTGGTAAGTCTGCAGAAAGTGGAGATGCCCCCAAACTGATTATCAATCGCTTATTAGTTGATGGTGGAAAAGTCAGTGCGCGTATCGCGGCACTTGGAGATGAGTCTTTGTCTGCAAACTTGCCGCGAATTGAATTAAGAGATATAGGGAAAAGCAGCAATGGAGCCACGGCGGCAGAGGTTTCGGAAAAAGTAGTTAACGCATTAATGGAAAAATCTCGTGCTGCTGTGATGAATCTTGGAGTAGATAAGTACCTTGGAAAAAGCCTTGACGAAGTTAAAAGTCAACTTGGGTCTAAAGTACAGGATGCCCTGAATGAAAATACCGGCAGCGGTGTAGAGGATAGATTGAAGAAAGGCGGTGACGCAGTAAAAGGGCTGTTTGGAAATTAAGTATTGCTCTGCTTTATAATACATTTCTGTGATGACGCTACAGGAATGGCTTGCTTATAGCTTCTCTCTACACGACCTACAATAGAACCTCAATGTGTAGAAGAATGGTTATAGTATTTAGAATGTAGAATGTCCGTATACAGTGAGTTTTAGACATCTTTCAGGGCACCTATTTCGGCAATTAATGGCTAACTAGTAGCCTTTAAACTCAAGTTCGGTGCATGGAGATAATGAAGATGCAGTGATATCTGCAATTAAAGGAGATCCCGCCTGGGACTTGTTTACGAATGAAAGATCCCTGGACAATTATAAAAAGAGCTTGGACAAAAGTATCACGTATGTATGCTATGAAAATGGAGCTTTCTGTGGATATTTGAGGGCTCTCTTGGATGATGGCTTCGCTATCTATATTAGTGAACTGTTCGTGGTGCCAGAATGGAGAGGCAGGGCAGTTGGAAGATCCCTTATAACTAAGGTAAAAACGAATTATAGGCATTTGACCGTTTATGCATTATCTGATGAAGATACTTATTACGAAAAGCTTGGATATAGAAGCATCGGATCAGTATATGAAATTCATGAGTAGGCCAACTAAGTCATCCACCATGTAAGCTGCTGATGGTTGGCATTAATGCTGCATTTCGGTACATTTATGGCTAATTACAGATATCAAATCTTATGTGTACCATTGATTATTTAGATTGATGTGTACCCCTACTTTTGTATTATAGATATTCTATTGAGGATTATTAATTATGTTGCTGCCAGATGACGATGAAGATAGCTCCAGGCTTGCATCCTATATCAAACTTATAGGGAGTTTTGGTGCTCTAGCATCAAGTTATTTGCTAATGGCCGCAGGCGTGTTATCCCTGCTTATGTCTGCATATCATGCGTGGCTGTTATATATAGACCCTAATACAATTAGTGTCTTCACAGATGTATTTTTACAGACGGCTCCCGAAGATCAGAAATCAGATATAAGTGTACGTGAGTCATATTGGATCGCATCCTGGCCAATTGTGATATTTCTGTTGCTGATCTTAGCAAAGATTGGGGTATGGTCTATTGATGCAGCTGTGCACTTGCTCAACACCATACAGTATAAGCGACAAAAAGAAGAGTGATACTGCTTGCAGTAACATGGTGCATTTCAGACGAAATATTATTAGGCGGTTTTTTCTAACTTATGGCTATGAAAGAGCAACAATTAGTCAGTTATCAAACGAGGACTGTTTCCTATTTTATGGAGAGTAACTAATGACAGATAATTTAGATTTTTCTAGATTGATTGCCCACTCAGAAGATGTCCGGAAGATTAACGCCGGTGATTGGGTGTTTCAGATAGGTGATGAAGCAAGTGAGCTATATGTTGTTAAAAGTGGCCAAATAGACATATTGGTCGATGGTGTGAGTGCTGAGGTGGTTCGAGCAGGAGGAATTCTCGGTGAAATGGCGCTCGTTGATTCTTCTCCTAGGAGTGCTGATGCCAAATGTCGTTCTGATGCTGAGCTCGTACCAATTACTGAAAAACAGTTTAAGCAATTGATCCAGAAGATGCCTTCTTTTGCGCTTGATGTGATGCGAGTATTAGCTAACCGCCTGAGAAGCATGAATGCAGATCAAACTACATTTTATTGACAGACTTAACGGCGAATTTTAGATAATCTATTCAAATCACTATTTTGTTAATTTATAGCTAGAAATGAATAAAATATTGGCCATTATATTATTTGTATTTGGCATTGTTATGTCTGTCATATTTGTCGTTTCACTGGCCGGCCATGCGCCTGGCATAGGGATAGGTAAACTCATAATCCCAGTCGCTCTATTTAGCTCAATTATTTTATTTATTGCTAGTGTATCAGTATGGAAAGGCAAAGGTAATTAGTTGCAGATCTGGGTGGTTTAGATTGTGTACTATTGGGGAGAGTAAACATTATTCACTGGTCGTCGTTATGCTAACTTATGGCTAATTGTACGTTACCTTCCTGGCCGTTTTGCAAAAAAAAAGGCTGGTCACAGGAGTAACCAGCCTTGAAGACCTAACTTTCAGAAGTGATTGGATTTATGAAAGCGAATTAAATCTATCATTATTCATATCTCAATCATATTAGGGTAAACCCTAAGTTCCGGCTGATACTGGTTGGTACCCTAAATGACCACAAAGTGTACACAAAGTCCGGTGAGTAGATAGTGTGGCTAAAAGGGCAGGAATCGCTACAAATATGTCGTTCGAGGCGAAGGCGCAGGGGGCCGTAGTGCCGGTATTGCGGCCAGTTGCCCGGGCCAGAATTTCGGCAAGAAAACTCCCAAAGCGGACATTATTGACTTTAGGCTATAATAGGCATATTCACCCGAAAGCGGCCGAAACCATAATCAGAGAAAAAGGGTCATTTACGGCGCATATTGGACAATATTCTAAGCACTAAATCTCACTAAATAATGTATAGAAATTACCCTGAAACTAGATGATTG
>Ga0126335_1000098_pt1 | contig 39024 bp, 30 predicted proteins | sample OlaspJWI45metaG_FD_108409 | JGI IMG/M metagenome (GOLD analysis project Ga0126335, IMG submission 108409) | Marine gutless worms symbiont microbial communities from Oahu, Hawaii - Olavius sp. 1 OAHU.JWI-45 metaG | ecosystem: Host-associated > Annelida > Digestive system > Unclassified | place... | reverse complement strand
CCGAAAAGATCCTGGTTTATGATTTCAAAGAAAATAGGTTGCTTTGAGCGAATTGAATAATTCTATAGGTGGGTCAACTCGGTTGAGTAAAGGCGGGTCAGTTTAAATGAGCGTCAAGGCTCGCAGGCGCATTATTCGCACCGAACCGGACCGCAGGGCATTTATCCGGAAATATTTCAACGCGGATATAGCCGATCCGCGTAATTATGATCTAACCATCAACACCGGCACGCTGACAATCGAGAAATCGATCCGGACAATTTGTACCATGTTGGGCCTGTAAAGCAAATTCATTCGGAGGTAGAAAATAGACCAGGCACCGAGGAAGGAGGTGCTGACATGGCTAATTGCCGAGAAAAAAGACAGGCCCAGCGCAGCCGGCTGGCGGCCAGCATGTATTATACTTTTTTCAATTCAGACCGATTTTACGGCTGCACGCTACTCAACGGCAGCAGCGGGGGCGTATGCTTTCAAACCGGTTATGCCATCCGGCCCGGTGCCGAAATCATGGTCTTTCTGGAAGACCAGACTCCGAATAAAATGACCCAGCGGCGCGCCAAAGGAATGCGGGCCAGGGTCCGGTGGTGCAATTCCCGGCCTGATTCCAGAGCGTTTTTTTACTCGATCGGGGCTGCTTATATGTGATTACGTTGAGTCAGTTTTGACGGGTTAGTCGGTTTTGACAGTAAAAAAGTAAGATCCTCTAAACTGACCTAACCGAGTAAACTGACCAAACTGTCAAACTGATTGGGAGCAGGCAGCACCGCCGATGAACGACGGGCAAGTGGGTTTACGAGACAAGTCATCCCCTACGAGTCATCCTTTTCCGTGGTCTTCGGCATGGGAAATTTAAAAAACTCGATACCTTCCTCTTTAAGCTGCTTTTCTTCTTCTTTGCTGCTCAGCCCGCGGATGTTGCGTGGTTGAGCAACACCATAGTGCATTTTCAAGGCTTCTTTGGCATAATCGTTACCCACATCGTCAAAGTTTTTTTCAACAAATTGAACCATCTGCTGTCCGAGTTGGGCTAATTCGGTCTGTCGCGCACCGACAGGGGCCCCCGGGCGGGACGATTTTATGGCAAAGGCCGAAGGAACCCGGGTCACACCTGTTTCATCGCACAACGGACAGGTGACCAATTGGTGCTTTTTCTGCTCCAGATATGTTTGTTCGTCCTCAAACCAGCCTTCAAAGCAGTGACCCTGGGAACACTGCAAATCATATGCAATCATAACCGGTTACCTCAAAAGGTCGTCATCGATAGCCTAAGGCGTATCCATTCACAAATGGTGTATCATGAATCAGGCACCCGCTTGTGGTGGCCTGATCCAAAACCTACCATAAGGTTAAATTTTTTTAAAGAAATTATTGACATACAAAGGGCTTTCAACTCATTATTACTGATTAATAAAAAATCGGGGACGAAAGTGAGTATGTCAGACCCGGTTCATTTTTCCCGGTTTAATATTATTCGAAGGAGATTCAATTGAAACATAAAAAAATGCTGGCTTTTCCGATAATAAAAAAATTAAGCGTTTTCCTGCTGCTTCTAATTATCTGTACCTGGACCGCCGCGGCAGCCGCCCGGGCCGCCTATGTGAGCGATATTCTGCGACTGGCTCTGCGAACGGGGCCGGGTGCCGGCTACGAAACCGTGACGGTCATTCAATCCGGCCAATCTCTGGAAATAATTGCAACGGAGGGTGACTGGGCCCAGGTAAAGCTGCCGGACAACAGAGAAGGCTGGGTGCTGCAACGCTACCTGGTACCCAATCGAACGAGCAACATATTGTTGCGGGCCCTTGAGCAAAAGCACGCGGCACTTTCCGAGCAGACCGCTTCGCTGCTGGAAGAAAACAAAGATTTAAAAAACCAAAATATAACGTTGCAGACCGAACTCGACCAGATTGAAAAACGGGCGGATAAAGTCACCCAGGACTATGAGTCCTTCAAACAGGAGGCCGCTCAGTACCTGAAACTCAAAACTCAGCACCAGAAAACAGCCTCTCAATTGGCTAAAGTGAGCAAGCAGGCCGCAGAATTACAGGAAAAAGTCGATACGGCCAAAACCCGCCAAACCATACGCTGGTTTATCACCGGTGCGGGAGTTCTGTTCGTCGGCATACTGATCGGTCTGAGTACGCGCAGACAACGCCGCCGGCCCTCCCTGTTATAAGCATTGAACCTAAAACCGATTTTTTGATCATCGGAAGCGGCATCGCAGGACTGTCAGCGCTGGGGCAAGGACACCGTTGCCAGACGTCCCTGATCCAAATATTTCATGATATCTTTTCTGCCAAAGGCAGGGCAACGGTATTATCTAAAACAACCACTGGCACACGACTTCCTGATTGACATATGCGCTGAATATTATTATAATTTTGTTAAAAATAGTCAGCGCCTCTGGGCCGCTGCCGATTGGGCAGCGAATAAATCGAACGTAACTCAACAGATGGAGCGAGTCGCCAGACGCCATTGAATTGGCGTACATGATCAGGGAACATTCCCGGGAAAAGACTTAATGTCAGAGCAATTGATTGTTTTGGTCGTCCTGATTATACTTTCAGGGTTCTTCTCTTCGGCCGAAACGGCCTTATTTTCCATCAGTAAAATCAAAGCACGTCACCTGGCCAAAGACCATGGCCGGGCCAACCGGTTGATTTTGAAGATGAAAGAAGATCCGCACCGGCTTCTTTCGACCATTTTGATTGGCAACAACCTGGTCAATATCGGTGCGTCCGCCATTGCAACCGCCATCGCCATCGAATTGATTGCCAATAATGCCGTGGGGATCGCCACCGGTATCATGACCTTCCTGATCCTCATTTTCGGTGAAATAATCCCCAAGTCAATGGCTACCCGCAACAACATACTGATTGCCCGGCTGGTCATTTTGCCGATCTACTGGTGCTCCCTCTTTTTTTACCCGATCATCTTGTTCCTTAATTTTATCCCACGCCTGACCGGCAAGATCCAGCGCAAACCCAACATTACCGAAAAAGAACTGATGACCTTTGTCGAGGTAGTCGAAGAAGAAGGGGAGATCAAGGAAGAAGAAAAAGAACTGATTGAAAACATCTTTGAATTCGACGACACCAATGCTTCGGAAATTATGACACCGCGCGGGGATATGTTTGTCTTCGACATTGACGAACCGATGAGCCTGAAAATGATTATAAAATCCGGTTACACGCGCATACCGGTCTTTGAAGGTGATATCGACAATATTATCGGAATACTGAATATCAAAGACCTGTTTATGGCCCAGGCAACCTCAGGCGGCGAGATAGACGTTCGCCAGATTATGCACCGGCCCTATTTTGTGCCCGAATATAAAAAACTCGATTCCCTGCTGAAGCAATTCAAAAAGCGCAAACAGCACATGGCCATCGTGGTGGACGAACACGGCGGTGTATCCGGATTGATCACACTGGAAGATGCCCTGGAAGAAATCGTTGGGGAAATAATCGATGAAACCGACAAGGACCAACCCCGCATTGTCAGAGTCAGGGGCAATGAGTGGATCGTCCCGGGTAAATCGGACATTGATGAAGTCAACGAACAGATACCGATGAACATACCCGAATCAAAAGAGTACGACACATTTTCAGGTTTCGTCCTGGATCAGATCGAACGCATACCCAAAGAAAAAGAGCAAATCCCGCTGGGCGAATTCCTGGTAACCGTCAAGGCAATGGACGGCAACCGTATCCGTGAATACGTCGTACGCCAGCAAACTACACCGGTGGAGGCGGCGGCGCAAACACCATAATAGATTAGCTCATAGCTCTTAGGTCATAGCTCATAGCAAAAAAGATCACCATCCTTAAAACTATCAGCTATGAGCCATGAGCTATCAGCTATCAGCTATCAGCTCGTAGAGCGTGAGCACTTGAATCCGTGGAAGAATAGTGCCGTTGGGCATGATGAGGATTATCGATACCCTTTCTACAGGGTTTCGCGCATGCGGGTTAGATCCGCTTGCTTTCCGATCACTACGATCACGTCTTCAGATTTAATTGTTTCCGACGGCGCCGGGTTGAACACCATCTCTCCGGAGGCTCTTTTGATGACCACAATAATCACGCTGTAATCCTGCCGCAACTGACTGTCAATCAGGTTTTTGCCGATCAGCGACGAATTACACCCCACGCAGGCCTCTTCCATCATGAGCCCCAGATGCCGGTTAGCCATGGCTATATCGATAAAACCCACAACGGTGGGTCTCTTCAGAACCTCGGCCATCCTGCGCCCGCCAAGAAGATACGGAGAAACCACCCGGGAGGCGCCGGCTTTGATCAGCTTGGGTTCGTTGACGACATCCGAAGCTCTTGACAGAATATAGATGTCCGGACGCAGGGCTTTGGCCGTAAGCGTAATGAAAACATTGTTGGCATCCGAGCGAACAGCTGTCACCAGGCCTCTTGCGCTCTGTATGCCGGCTTTCAGCAGCGCTTCTTCGGAGGTGGCATCCATATTGAGTTACAAATAGCCATATTCTTCCAATTCCTGGTTGCAAGTCGGATCGATTTCAATGACAACAAATGGAATGTTTTCTGAAGCCAATTCCTCGCATATGATCCTTCCGATTCTTCCGTAGCCACAGATGATATAGTGGTTTTTTAAACGGAGATATTTTTTTCCAATTTTCTTCTCCCGAATGTTCGACTTAACTCACCTTCGATGAACATGCGCAGCAAGGAGCTGATCGTGTAGGCACCTATAGTAATGCCGGTGCTGATAATCGCAATCGTGATCACGCGCCCCAAATCAGAAAGGGGTTTTATTTCACTGAATCCGACTGTGCTGATGGTGATAATGGTCATGTAGAAGGCTTCGAAAACGGTCATGCCTTCCACCCACCAGAAGCCGACCGTTCCGAAACAGAGCGTGGCCGCCAGCAATGTCAATGAGATGCGAATTCTACGATAATTCATAATGAGCCCCTTCTCCATGGGCTGCGCAATGGGTTTTGTTTCAAGCTATTATTTATCCCATGAATCGTCGTACTTTATAACATGCTGAGTGGACATTAAACCCGTTGCATTTTATATTACAATGGCTAAGATAAAATAAGGCGGTCAGAGCGTCAATCAGACTTGATAACGAAGGTCGGCGGTGGAAAGCATCAATTTTTGCACCTTATAATAAAAGTGTGTTATAATCGCCCGCGGCGCATATCTATGGAACTTTTTATCAGAAAATAACATGTCTGGACCGAATACAAAAAACCTTATTCTGCCAACCCGGATTCAACCAAACCGCCCGCATCCGGGTCGTCATTTTTTATGGACCGGGTTGGCGGCCCTGATCATATTGTGCCTGTCAGCAGCCATCCTGCCGGCCCAGGATACCCCTCCGGAAACCGGAGAACCACCGGTTGAACCGGTCCTGATGATGGGCACAGCAGTAATCTGTGAAAAGGTTCGCAACCGTGTCCCCCACACCGAAGCGATCACATTTTCGGTCAAGCTGGGCAGGGTTTTTTGTTTTACGGACTTTTTTTCAGTTTCGGATCGGACCCTCATCTATCATAACTGGTACCGCAAAGATCAAAGGTATGCCAGTGTAAAATTATCCGTACGCCCCCCGCGCTGGGCAACCTACAGTTCGATCAAATACGGAGCTGCTCAGAAAGGCCCCTGGCGGGTTGATATTACTGACAGCAGTGGAAATGTGTTACGGGTTTTGCGGTTCAGCATCATCGACTAAAGACCGCCATGAATCAACTACCTGAAATACTCGCCAGCCTCCGTTGGCAGGACATCATCGACATCAGCCTGAACAGCTACATTCTGTTCCGCCTCTATGTTCTGTTTAGAGGGACCATTGTGTTTAGAGTTCTTCTGGGTATCGGGATTCTGTGGGTATTTCAGCGGGTGGCCGTGGCAAGCGGTTTTATCGTCTCAAGTTGGATCTTTCAGGGATTTACAGCCGCAGCCGCGCTGATCATTGTTGTCGTATTTCGAAACGAAATTCGCAATGTATTGCATGCTAAAAACCTGAAATCACTTTTATGGGGCATCCCGCAAACTTTGCCGCCATCCTCGCTGGACATTATCATTGACAGCGCTTTTGCGCTGGCCAAAAGACGTATCGGAGCTTTGATCGTCATACCCGGCGTAGAAGACCTTGAAGATCAGATCCAGAAAGGTGTTCATTGGCAAGGTGAGCTGAGCAAGGAAATGATTCTCAGCATCTTCTGGCCGGATAACCCCGTACACGACGGTGCCGCGGTCATACAGGGACAACGCATTGCCGAAGTAGGCTGCATCCTGCCGTTGACTGAACGCAATGATCTGCCGACCCGCTATGGCACCCGGCACCGCGCCGCCCTGGGTCTGGCGGAAAAAAGCGACGCGCTGGTAATCGTAATTTCAGAAGAACGCGGTGAAATATCCGTTGCCAAGGGTGATCAACTCCAACGCACCCAAGTCCGCGAAAAGCTTGAATACAGCCTGCAAGAGCATCTTGGAACAGGTTCCCGCCCCCCGCGTCAACGGGTCATACAAAAATTGGAGATCGGAAGCGCTTTTTTCGTTTCGGTGCTCCTGATCACCGGTGTCTGGCTGAGTATTTCCACCGGTTTGGAAGCTTTGAAAGCATTCGAAGTGCCAATCGTCTATATGAATCGCGATCAGGCCAAAGAAATCATCAGCACTTCGACCGGCAAAGTATCGCTGCAGCTCAGCGGCCCGGGCACCCTGATCAAATCGATTCAACCCGATGGTGTTCAGGTGACGATCGACCTCGGAAACACCAAACTCGGCCAGAACAGCTTTTTCATTACTTCGGAAAATATAACCCACCCCGCGGGAACCGCGGTGGTCGGGATAAACCCCAATCTGGTAGAAGTTACCCTGGACGTGCTCATGAAGAAAGAGTTACCGGTGCAGGTCGACTGGGCTGGTAAAATGGCGAACGGCCTGGTCCTGGAGCGGGCCAGTCTGAAACCGGATAAAGTTACGGTTATCGGCGGCAGCCTGATACTGGACGATATATCAACGCTTTACACCAACAGCGTCGCTGTTGACAGTATTGAACAATCCGGAACCATGACCGTTCCTTTGGTTCTCCTGGCCCCATCTTTAAAAATTGCACCGGGACAAACCAATCTGATCACAGTTGACTATGTCATCCAAAAGCGCCTCCCTTGAGCGTGAAGCCGTGCCGGCACCCGGCCTGACGAATCCGGCATTGTTTACAGGCTGACGGGATAGGGGCTGTTCCAATTGGATTGGGTGTAAAAAAGGACCTTGATATGGCTCGCATTAAACCTGTGAACCCGGCCGCGTCCGAATCGAAACCGGCGCTTCGCTTTGTTTTGCAGTGGGTCCTGTTCGCCGTACCGGCATTATGTTTCCTGTTCTGGGGCTGTGGTCCGCCCCAGGAATCCGCATTGCAAAAAATCTGGCGCACCAACCGCATCACGGTCATCACCGCCAACAATGCCCACTGCTACTATAATTACCGCGATGAAAACATGGGTTTCGAGTACGAGCTGGCCCAGGCGTTTGCCGATTATCTGGTGGTCGATCTGCATGTTATTACGCCCGGCTGGGACATGCTGTTTGATTCGCTCAACCATCGCTGGGGGGACTTTGCCGCCGCCAGCATCACCCTGACCCCTGAAAGAAAAGAGCAGGTCAATTTCTCCGATAAGTATCTCACCGTTCAGCAGCATATCATCGTGCATCAGAAGACACGCGGCTTCTCTTCGATCGAAGATCTCGCGGGGAAAACCGTCCATGTGCGCACTGGCACATCCTACCAGCAGCGCATTGAAGCATTGAAAAAAAAAGGGCTCAACATCGACCTGGTTCTACACAACAACGTACCCACCGAAGAACTGATCCGCCAGGTCGCGAAAAGAAAAATTGAAATAACGGTTGCTGACACCAATGTAGCCCTGCTCAACCGCCGGTATTACCCGAATATTCGCATGGCATTTCCCATAACCGATGGGCAATCGATCGCCTGGGCCGTTCGCAAGAAAGATCGGCACCTTTTGCGGGAAATAAATAAATTTTTTCGGCAGATTTCTCAAAACGGCACATTCGACAGGCTGTACGAAAAGTATTATTCAAACGTGGATGCTTTTGATTATGTCGATCTGAAGACATATAAACAGCGCCTGGACGCCCGACTGCCGAAGTATAAGGATGTCGTGCGCCGCGAAGCTGCAAAATACGGTTTTGATTGGCGTCTGATCGCCGCTCTCATGTACCAGGAATCCCATTTTGATCCCAGAGCCCGAAGTCATACCGGCGTCCGCGGACTCATGCAGCTGACCCGGCATACGGCTGAGGAGATGAAGGTCTCCAACCGAATGGATCCCGAACAAAGCATCCGGGGCGGCGTGCAGTATCTGGACAAAATATATCGGCTGTTCGATGATATCCCCGGGCAAGATCGCATGTGGTTGACGCTGGCCGGCTATAATGTCGGTTACGGTCACGTGCGGGATGCTCAGATAATCGCCTCCCGGAAAGGGCTCAATCCGAACAAATGGTCTTCGTTGAAAAAGACACTGCCCCTGCTTCGATTTCCGCGCCACTACAAAAACACGCGCCATGGTTATGCCCGCGGAACGGAGCCGGTGCGTTATATCAAACGCATCCGGACCTATTATGATATCCTGATCAGATTGTCTTTGAATACGCCGGCCTAATTTTAGAGCCGGTATGTCAGGAAAATAAATTGCCGCTGTTTCTCAAAAAATCGACTAAAAAACCGGGCACGTCACCGGGAACGCTGATTCCCGCGGCTCGGAAAAAGGACACGCTGGCCCGCATCCAGCTCATCGAATACACGGCAACAAAAATCGAAGAAAAAAATGTTGAGCGTATCGAAGACGTTCTACCGCTAAGCAATCCGCAGTCCAGATACTGGTTCAACATCGAAGGTCTGCATGACGTGGCGTTGTTGGAAAAACTCGGTCGCCATTTCAACATTCATCCCCTGGTGCTGGAAGATATCCTCAACACCGGTCACCGATCCAAGATCGATAATCTCCAAGATTACCTGTTTGTTGTATTCAAAATGCTGTCTCTGGATGAAAAAACCGACGCCATCGCGGCCGAACAGATCAGCCTGGTGCTCGGAACCAACTTTGTCATAACTTTTCTGGAAACCCCTGGCGGCGTCTTTGATCCTGTCAGGGAACGCCTGCGCCACGGCAAGGGGCGCATCCGCAACGCCGGCTGCGATTATCTGGCCTACGCACTGATCGATGCGGCCATCGACCATCATTTTGTTGTGCTGGAGACCCTTGGCGATAAAATCGAACAACTCGAAGAGAACTTGCTGGCCGAACCGTCTCCGGAGCAACATCAGAAAATATACCGCCTGAAACGCGAGTTGATCTTCTTTCGCAAACAGGTCTGGCCGATGCGCGAACTGCTGAGTCAGCTGATTAGAGGCGAATCGGAACTTATCGACCCTTCGATTTACGTCTTTCTCAAAGATGTCTATGACCACACAATCCAGGTGATTGACACCATCGAATCTTACCGCGACATCTTGTCCGGCCTGTTGGATGTCCATCTGTCGACCATCAGCAACCGGATGAACGAAATCATGAAAGTCCTGACCGTTATCGCCACGATTTTCATACCGCTGACCTTTATTGCCGGGATTTACGGCATGAATTTCGAATTCATGCCTGAGCTCAAGTGGCGCTGGGCTTACCCGACCCTGCTGATGATCCTGGGCGCCCTGGCCGCAGGAATGGTTATCTGGATCAGGCGCAAGAAGTGGCTCTGACAGGCACGGCGTCTTTTACCCCACCGGACCGTACAGGCATCTTCGGTGTATCCGGCCGATTATCAGATGCATAGTGAAAAGTGGATCAGGGGAGCAGTTCAGGTTATACCAGGGAAATGGAACGGTATATTAAGGATTTTTCTTCTTTGTTTCGCCTGTGCCGGCATCAGGTGCTTCTTTTTCCTTCGTTTCGACGCCCAATGCTTCGGCTGCCCGGGCCGCGGATTCAACTTTGGCTTTTTCCCGGCCAAGTTTGCGTTTTGCCGCTGTCAGGCGTTCTTCGGCCGCATGAATCTCATTGTTGAGTTCTTCCATTTTTTGCGTATCGGTGTCTTGCGATTCGGCCGCGGTGATTTCCTGCAGTTTGTGCCTGGCAACATCGATCTCCTGAATGATACTTTCCAGTTCTTTTTCTGCAGACCCTACCCGACGCCGGGTATCCTCCAGGGTATCCGCAGCGGCAGCCTTCTCACCGGCCTCGCCTTCTTCGGGCTCGGCGTCCAGGTCCACGTCTTCGGCTGCCAGCACCAGTGCGGTGGAAGGCAGCCGCTTTAACAATGTATCGAGGGGTTGGCCGAAGGGCCCCAGGGGCTGGCTGCCGCGCAGGCGAAACGGCAAAAAAACGATCGCGGCATCATGTGACAGGGTGGCTATTTTATCCAAATCTGCCGCTGCCACGATCTCCGGCTCAGCCTCGATGCGCACATCTTCAAGCAGTTGCTTCAGATCTTCGGTGGCCTGGGGTACATTGACAGTGGTTTCGACCGCCAGAATATGGATTTGAGATCCTTGCCATTGATCGCTGCGGCGCAGCAGGTGGGCCAGCAGCAGCATGAGACGGCTGGTTGCATCCCCCCACCACCAGATATCTATCCGGCGCTCATTGCCCGGAAGCTCTGCGATACGTCCCCAGTGGTCGGCATCCGCATTCAGGACCACCAGGTTGCAGCCCAGGCGATAAGCGGTTCGCAAGCTGCGGCCATACAGAGTTTCCCAATACCTGGCCTGATCAGCGCTGTGATCTTCCATCCAGTTGAGCAGGACGGTATTGGCATGCAGGGGACCGATGCCGTAAGACTGGACCAGCGCCTGGAGCGCCAGATAACGATCGGGAGCCGCCATCGCCAGGGCAAACGCCTGCAGTCCGATTGCCTGGATATCGTTTTGCAGCTCTTCGGTTGCCACATCACGGTTTTTAATCGCCTTCAAACCCTCACCGCCGACAATTCGCACCGCCGTCGTAATACCGCTGCGGCCCTGTATCCAGGATGCAAATTGCAGCAAATACTTGCGTCGATGGGAATCATCGGACAGAAGCAAAATCTGCGGGCGCCAGTTGCGTGAATGTTCCGGTTGCCCGGCAGCGGCAAAGAGATGCTCCCTGATCCTTTGCAGGTGGTAAGAGCGACGGCTGTCAGCCCAGCGTGCCGGCCCTGCGGTTCGTTTCAGGTACTGGAAGATGGCATACATAACGGCCATCGCCGCCAGGCCGGCCACCAGATCAATGGCAAGCATGACGCCCATGCAGGCCATTGCACCGGCCAGGCTGGCACGGGCGCTGTACCAACGGAAACGCGGCCGAAAAGAGGGACTGCCGGATGCAGCCTCGTAGTAGGTGGCGTAGTTCAAAAGACCGTAAGAAATCAGAAAAAACATCGATACCACCGGCGCAATCAGGTTCAAATTTCCCAGTGCAATCGTCGCATAAGCAATAATTGCCGACAGGATTACACCGCGACGCGGGTTGCCGGTGGGTCCGTAGCCTTTGGCAAAAGGCCTTAAAAAGGGAAATGATCGGTCGGCCGCCAGAGATTGCAGAATACGCGGTGCCCCCAAGAACGAGGCCATGGCCGAAGACAGGGTAGCCGCTATGACCCCGGCTACAATGAGAAACGAAAATGCCGACGCCTGTCCCATGGCGTTGTAATCGTTCATCAGCACCTGGCGCGGTAATGCAGCTGCCAAAAAAACAGCGGCCAGAAAATAAACGAGGATGGAAATCCCAACCGCCATGAAAGTGCCCAGGGACAGACTCCTGCCGGGATCCTTCAAGTCCCCGGACATGCTGGCGCCCTGTGTGAAACCGGTCACCGCCGGAAAGAAAATGGCGAACAGAACCCAGAATTCCCGCCCCTGTGCAGGGGCTGTCCAGTTAGTGGACAGCAAGGCAGTATTCCACTGGCTAAATGCGCCCATGAAAAAAGAGAGCAGGGCAAACCCCAGGATGGTCATGACCCCGTACTGAAAACGCGTGGCCCAGTCGGCCCCCAGCCAGGCCAGAATAAATAGAAGGGCAACGGCAGTACCGGCAACCAGCTGCTGGAGGATGTGGCTGTCCGAACCAAACAACCCGACGACGACTTCGGCAAAGCCGATGCAGTAAAAAGCAATGGAGACCGACTGGGCCAGATAAAGGACGCTGCCGATCGAACCGCCGAATTGCTGGCCGAGGGTGCGTGAAATCAGGTAGTAGACCCCCCCGCCTTTGACTTTCAGATTGGTGGCAATGGCCGACAGGGAAAATGTGGTCAGCACGGAAATACCGTTGGCCAGCATCAAAATAATCAGGGCCTGTCCCAGACCTGCCTGCCCGACGACATACCCGAGGCGTAAAAACAGGATGATTCCCAGGATGGTCAAAAAACTGGGCGTAAATACACCGGCAAACGTACCCAGCGTACCACCGCTGGATTTGGACTCTGTCTTCGATGGAGTAGAAGTGTTCATTCGCTCATCTCACGGGTTAATGCTGCGTATATGAGTACCTTGATCAGGTGAGAGTTCTTCGGGGGTGAATGCAACCACATCATCGATACAATCGGTATCGGCAAAGAGCATCACCAGCCGATCGATCCCCAGGGCATTGCCGGCAGACGGCGGCATGTCCCCCATTGCCGCCAGAAAAGGTTCGGGCAATGGATAAACCGGCTTTCGGTTTGCAGTACGATCGGCCTGCGCCCGCTCAAACCGGCGGCGCTGCTCGACCGGATCGGTCAATTCCGAAAAAGCGTTACACAACTCGAGGCCGCCGATATACAGTTCGAAACGTTCGGCCACTGACGGATTGTCGGCCTTTTTGCGGGCCAGCGCGGCGCAGCGAACCGGATAATCATATAAGAATGTCGGTATTTGGCGGCCCAACCGGGGTTCGATCTGCAGGGCCATCAGTTCGTTGTATCGATCGGCATCCAGCGCCGCCTCGGCCGACATGGCCGTGAAGGATTCAAATGCCTCGGCGACCGTTATCCGCTGCCACGGGGGCCGCAGGTCGATGGTATATCCGCGGTACCGGATCACGTCCCCTGATCCAACCTCTCGGGCCACATACCGGATGAGTCTTTCGCATTGAGCCATCATGTGGGCATAGTCGCGGCGGGCCGTATACCACTCAAGCATGGTCAGCTCGGGCAGATGCCGGTCACCCCTTTCGGCGGCGCGAAAGCATTTGCATATCTGAAATATACGCTCATAACCGGCCGCCAGCAGACGCTTCATGCAAACCTCGGGCGATGTGTGCAGGTAGTCGCCCCCCGAGGGTATGGCATCAATATGACTTTCGGGCACCGGCGCCGGAATGCGAATCGGCGTCTCGACTTCCAGATAATCGTGGCCGCTAAAAAAACGACGCACAGCTTGAATGGTCAGTGCCCGGAGACGGAGGTTTTTTTCAATTGTGACCTGTCGATATCCCATAAGAAAATGCAGGTCCGAGGCAAGGGGTTATAGGTAATAGGTTAAGGATGGGTGTCGATTTTATATAAAAAAATCTTCATCCACAACCGATAATCCATTACCTATCACCTCTGACCTGTTTTTAACCGATCACCTTTAACCTTTAACCTTTAACCTTTAACCTTTTACCCTTTACCTTTTACCTATTTTTTTAAATATGTGTCTTCCGTTCGGTCCTGGAGAAAAACGATATCGTAGCTGTGTGAACCGGCCTGGGCGTACCAGTCGTATGCCAGGGTCTTGCAACGATCGCAGGCATGGGACGGTATGTGAACGGCCAGAACGTGTCGGCGGCTGTCGGCGGCCGAATCGATCCGCAGGGCGCCGGCACAATCCGCGCAGACCCTGATTTTTTCGTTCTGGGTTTCGTGAATACCGTCGGTGTCGTAAAAAATATGGCGTGAGCGTTCATCAACGTCTTTCGCGTTTAGAATCCGGTTTCGTTTTACTTCCCGCTGGTCCCAGTACTGGAGAACAATATCACAGATGCGCTCGATCATGTGGGTGATATCCTGTCCCTGTCGTATTGCAGACGGATTGTAGTCCGGCTCCTGCACGTTGCTGTAGTCGATCCCGGCCATGGCCAGGATGATGCCGACATTGACATACGGCAGCGCCCCCTCGATGGCGTAGCCCCCCTCCAGTACGGCGATATCCGGTTTCAACAGTTCGGTCAGGGCCGCATACCCCTGGGCCGAAAAGTTCATGTTGGTGATGGGATCGGAATAATGATTGTCCTGTCCGGCGGAATTGATCACCAGTTCGGGCTTGAAATCATTTAAAATCGGTAGAACCAGTTTTTGAGCGGCATAAAGAAATCCCTCTTCGGAAGTATTGGGCGGCAGGGGTATGTTTACCGTCGTTCCAGGGGCATTGGGTCCACCCTGCTCATTCGGAAAACCGGACCCCGGATACAGCGTCCGGCCGTCCTGGTGTATGGAAATAAACAGTGTATCCGGATCATGCCAGTATATGTCCTGGGTGCCGTCGCCATGATGGCAGTCGGTATCGACGATGGCAACCCGCCGGATCCCGTATTTCTGTCGCAAAAATTCGATCATTATGGCTTCGATATTGATGTTGCAAAATCCCCGGGCGCCATGCACCACGCGCATGGCATGATGTCCCGGCGGACGGACAAGGGCAAAACCTCTTTGGACGGTTTTGTCCATAACCGCCATGCCAATGGTTTTGGCGCCGCCGGCACTGATTAAGTGTGACTCGGTTGTCACGGCCCATTCATCCGGAACACAATAATGGACTCTCTGGATATCGCTGCGGGTAATAATGTCGGGTTTGAATTCGGTAATTCCTTCGATATCAAACAGTCCCTCTTCCATAACTTGATCCTGGGTATACAGCAACCGTTCTTCCCGCTCGGGATGGGTCGGGCTGATGGCCCAGTCAAAGGCCGGAAAAAAAACGAGCCCGGTTTTGTGTTTGGCGGTAAGCATTACTACCTCATTTATCTTTTATAACGCGTTTAGAGGGCTCTCCAAGATGCCGGTTTTAAAAATATAATGTTTCCAATAAAAGTGCCTAAAGTGCATCTAAAGTGCGCTAAAGTGCCTAAAGTCAAGGAGTCGCTGCGCTCCACCGATATATTTTTAGGACACAGAAGAACACAGATCAAAACTGATTGGAAATATTCTTATTTTAATTCCTCAGTGTACTGATTTTAAAACAGATGGAATACCTTTCAACAACTTTAGGCACTTTTTTACTTCACCCTCTCACACCATATCCATCCCAAATAGGCCCATATGAATCTAGTCAATCGCCAATCGATCTAAAACCTCTTCGTATTCGTGAATCAGGCCCGGTTTGACCTGGACCTTGATCCGGATGTTCTGGCCGGTGGTCAGAAAGCCTCTGACCATGTTATACTGATGTTCTTCGAGTACTTCGGTTTCCAGATCTGCGGTGTAGGCCCCTATCTGCATGGCTTTATGCGTCAGCAGCTCAAATGCGGTCTTGACCGCATCTGTGCTGGTATAATTCTTATCGATGTTTTGGCGGTAGTCTTCTTCCGGCGCTGCGGCCACGCCCAGCTGGGTATCGGCCAAAAAGAGACTTCACAGGTTGTGCGGGCCAGCGCTGCGCCAATCGCATTGGCGACCTGCCAGCGAGGTATCAGTTTAACCTGACGCCGGCTGATACGTCGTAACCGTTCCACAAAATAGGGCGCCGGTCCACCGAGAACGAGTAAATGGTCGGGGCTCAGTTTTGCACCGGCCTGCAATTCGTGCACCGTGTAAACCGGCCGGCTGTTGATCCGGTCAATCAAGGCGTCCGCTTCGGCCAGTATGGTTCGGCAGGTCTGCTCAAATATGCGTTCTGCAGCCTGCTCCGGATTGATACCCAGCCGATTGGCAATCGATTCGATGCCCTGCCGGGCGCTTTCACCGTTACCATCACGCATTTTCCCCAGGACAAACAGGGCATCGGTGGGGGTCGGCAAGGGGCCGCCGTAAGCCATGGCCGGGCCTTGGCGTTGAGGGCCGATCTGCAGCGCACCATCTTTGACATCGATGACACTATCGCCGCCGATACCGATGGAGTGGGTTTCCAGGGATCGAATCAACGTGCGGAAACCACCCAATCGAATTCCGAGCGGGTGCAGCAAAGGCACCCGCCTGGCGATGACAGCGATATCGGTGGTGGTGCCGCCGATGTCCAGCGATACGGCTTCAGCATCCACGGGGGCAAACGCAACCGATCCCATAACGCTTGCAGCCGGACCGGATAAAATCGATTGCCCGGGATAATCCATGGAAGCTTTCAGATTCATGGTGCCGCCGTCGGCTTTCAGGATGTGAATGGGTACCTGCAAGCCTTTTTCTTGCAACGATTTTTGAACGGCATCAAAAAAGTGGCGATGAATCGGGTAAACGGCTGCGTTCAGGTAGGTGGTGGCAATGCGGCGGGCAAAATTCAGGCTGCCTGACGCTTGATAACCCAAAAAGATCCGATCGAATGAATCTTTCAAAATCTCTGCCATTTGAATTTCATGCCGGGGGTTGCGAACCGAGAATTTGCCGACGATACCCACATTCCGGATCCCATCCTGCTTCAAGGTTGCGCCAATTTTTCGGATCTCCTGCGCGTCAATCGGTTTGATTTCACGCCCCCTGTGGTCAATCGATCCTGAAACAGAATAATAGTTGGCATGGGTTCGATAAAACGCCGGATCGATGCCCGGTCCGCTGGATACGATCATGCCTACCGCGGGTACTTTTTTCTGCGCAATCGTGTTGGTGGTAAGGGTTGTGGAAAGAACAATCCGCTGGATCTCATCCGGATCGATATCTTTTGTTATGGTTTGCAGACATGTCAGAACGGTTTGAAACAGGTCCGCCGGGTCGGTGGGAATCTTGATTTCTCGCAGAAGGCCTTGATTTCCCAACAGTACCACATCTGCATGTGTCCCGCCGACATCCAGGCCGATGATCATAGTCTATTCTCAAATATTCGATGTGATGGGTTTCGAAAATGGCCCGCGCCCCCGAATTTCGGACCGTAACGGAATTGCCGGGGGTTGTCAACCGATCCCCATGCATTGCTGATTGAAGACGACTGAGCCGCACAGCGCATGTCATTTTATTAAGAAAATGGCTAAACCGTGCCGATCAGCAGGCTCGAGTCGTTCGGGCTGTCGAAACGCAGGCGCTGAATATCATTGACGCCAGCATCGGTGAACATTTCCACCAGCTGTTTTTCAGAATAGGCCTGACCGGCATCTGTTCCCAGCAGCATGTTGAGAGAAAACAGCGCCGGAAACAGGGGGCCGTCCATGGAATTGTCCAGAATGAATTCATGCACGATGATCATTCCGCCCGGCTGCAGCGCGGAGACGGCTTTGCGGATAATCATACGGCAGTCTTCCGGGCCTTCGCCGTGCAGGATATGCGACATCCAGATCACATCATATTTACCGGAGATGTCATCTGCGATAAAGTTACCATCCGCAAATGCCACCCGGTCGGCCATGTCCATACGGGCGATCGTCTTTTCGGCAAAAGGCCGTGTGGTCGGCAGGTCGAAGACGGTGGCCTTTAAATCCGGATTGCCTTTGCAGAAAAAAATGGCATAGGTCCCCGGGCCACCGCCCAGATCGAGCAGACGCCGGCGCCCGGATAGGTCTATCAACGGCACGATCCTGGGGGCCAGGTTCATGGCCAGGTTGAACATGCCCATCAGAAAGCTTTCACGGCGTTGCTCGTCACTGAAAGAAGTACGGCTCCGCTGAGGTTGGCCGGTTTTAACGGCCCGGTCCAACCGGGCCCAGGACTCCACCAGATGGTGATGATGCATGATCATGTAGCCGATGTATTTGGCACTGTCTTTAGACAGAAATTCGGCACTTGCCGGCGTATTGCCGTAGGTACCGTCCTGTTTGACCAGAAGCCCCATTGCCACCAGCGCATCCAGCAGTCGCTCTATTGCCCGCCGGTCACAGCCGGCCTTGCGGGCCACAGCACCGGCTGCGGAAAATCCTTCACCGACAGCAGTAAATACATCCAGTTTGACACCTGCATGCAGCGTACAGGTTTTCCAATAGTAGCCGGACAATTCCAATAATTTTCCAGGATTCCAGGTTTGATCGTTCATATTATGTCCTCCTCACAATGCACAGGTATTAAAACAGTAAAGTTACTGATGCAGCCGATTAGATTTTGGCGCCTTGATACTGGATACCGGATACTGGATGCCTTTATTGAATTCTTGATATTGGATATTTGATTCTTGTCCGCCGTGGGTTTGGCGGTTTGGATCTTGGATCAAGGAATTCTATCATTCTTATAACATAACAGATGCAGGATGACATCGCCTGCGGTGTGAGCTCATATCTGACAGCTGCTCGCTCATAGGGAAAATCAGGGATGGCTCACCTTCGGTGTGAGCTGATAGCGCGTAGCTCAGAGGAAAATACTAAAAAGACAGAATACTTTTTGCCAGTTTCAAATCATTGGTGGAGCAGAGCGACTCATTAACTTAACACTTAAAACCTAAAACTTAAAACTGTTGTTTATTGAAGCTGAGCGACTCATTAATCCCGCCTGTGGCGGGAGCACTCTAGGCACTTTTACGGCTACGGTTTCGATTTCATCAAGTCATGATACGCTTTGGTCAATTTCACAAACCGGTCGTGCGTACCGCCCGTGTCCGGGTGCAGTTTCATTGCCCGTTTGCGGTAAAGTCGGGCAAGATCCCGGCGGCCCATTTTCTTCAACTCCGAGCCGTTGATGTTGAACAAACGACCGGCCTCTTCCAGGGATACGGGATTGCGTCTCGACGGCGGATGATATCTTCGCCTGTTGTTGATGTATTCGCGCAGGTATTCACTCAGCATCCCTCCCGGGTTGAAGTCATAATCAAAAAACATGATGACATAACGCGCGAGATACTCATGCAACCTCGGTTCTTTTTCAAATCCGTTCCAGAAGCGCTTATCATCATTCAAGCGACAGACCTCTTTAATAAAAAAGTTGTCCACTGAACTTTGATCCAGAAGATGCGGGGCCGAGCGGGCAAAGGATTCTTTGAAATAACGGGGTAGATCGAATATGGTATATACGTAGGTTTTAATTTCATCGGGTCGTAAAATCGGCTCCGACATCAGAAACGCCTGCTCAATTTCATCCCGGGATTTATCTGCCAGCACACCGAACAGGCGGGCCGGAACCAGCCCGATGCGGCGCTGATCGGATCGGCCGGTTCGCAAAAAATACAGTCGGCGGCGATCAAACAAATGGTATTCTTCAGGAGCCAATGCCGCCCCGCCGGCCCGTTGGTCGATAGTACGTTTTTGTCTGAGACGAAAATGTTCTACGGCCCGTTTGATATCCGGTCGAATAAACTCCCAGAAGACATCTTCCAATTCATCGTATTCAGCCTCAACGCCTTTTGCATGCAAATGATCCTCGATGACCGGATCGATATAAAATGCATTTCCGCCCGGATATATTATAAATTGAGCCGGGTTGGTGCCGAGTGAAAATAGTTCCCGGCTGCGCATACCGACCCTGTCCGGATAAGATTCCCGAATGAAATAGTTCAGTTTCCCCTTTATGTACTTTCTGCCCAGATACAATTGGAATGACCCTGATGTTGGTTGTTGGGAAGACGTTCAATGCCGGATAATATTAAAAATATGCGCGTTAATGCAGGATAATCAAGTGACCCGCAGTTCCGCTGCAGGTCAGGCAGGCCAAGCTGTCGAAGGCGAATACACAGGCACAGATCAACAGCGGATGGGTATGCGGTAAAAGACTGATCCAGGCGATGGTTTACGGTGGCAATCGATTCAATTAGCGGCATCAGGCGGCCGGATCGTCTGCTCCGACCGCCTGTAAAATGTGATACGCTATTTAACGACTTCGAATCGAACCGTTTTCAAAATTTCGCCGGTCGGTCCGAGTACTTCCACCCGCCAGGCGCCGATTTCATGATCCTGCAGGACTTTTGAACTGTATGTCCGCCAGCTCATACCCCCTATTGTCAGGTTCACCCGGGCGCGTTCGGTATCACCGAAATACCATACATGAGTCACCTCGGTGGGTGTCTGCGCTCCGACAATTTTTGTAAAACAGGAAAGTCTGCCCACGGTAACCGGGAAACTTGTACCGGCTGCCACCGGGGCGCGATCCTGCACATCTTCGCAGACAACGGCTTCAGCGACGCTCAGCTCATCGGCTGCGAACGCATTGCCGCAAAAAAATACGGCCGCCAGAATAAAAACGATCGGTAATGCATTTTGGTAAATTTTTGCCATTTCTGGACCTCCTTTGTTGATGTTATGCTGGCTCAACCATTAACTATCAAAATACGTATTTCGATGGATTGGAAAATCAGTGTTGTTAACGTCAGGGGCATGGGCCGAAATACGGTCTTGACCGATAAACCAACCCGGACCGATGCGATGACGCTATCGATGAAGTTGGCCACTGCGCAGCTAATTGGGACAGTCATACGCAGTATTAATCTGATCGGTTGTGTTAGAAATTTTTACCGGGTTTAGCGGAAAATGCAAAAATGCACGGTTGTATATTGAAACAGCGGACATAGCATATCATAAAGATGGCTTTTAATCTATCCAAACTGCATTCCCTTTTCCGTTTGCATCACCCCGGTGAGATGTGAATGCGATAACGCATCAGATCAGGAAAGGGCGCTGTTTTAAAATATCAATTTCTCCCGGCAGCGGATTCTGTTATAATAGTTACCTTCAGTTTTCCGGTTATTGTTTTAATATAGTGTCCGCTTTAATTCATGCAAGATTCAGGTAATAAAACTTAAAGTTACGGTTGCCATGACCCTGGTTTGCAAAAAATCATTCTGGATGCCGGGCCTGCTGTCCGGCTTGATATTCCTGACACTGTTTTCGTTCCGCCTGGGCCTGTGGGAGATGCTCAAGGCACGGCCTCAAGCACTGACATTAGCGTCAACCACTCAACTTGCGGACAAAAATAGCTGGATGAGCATTTACCAGGATGAACATAAAATCGGTTACGCTCACAAACGCCTCGTGCGCCTTGACAATGGCTACCGGATCGAAGAATTGGTTCTGATGCGTATCAATACCATGGGACTGGTACAGGAAGTGCGCCTGAACACGACCGGAAACCTGAACGCGGATTTCACGATAGCCTCTTTTGATTTTCAAATTCACTCCGGCCGCTTCAAATACCAGGTCCTGGGTAAAGTGGAAGGCCGAAATATGTCTGTGACCACCGCCGGCGGCGGCCCAAACCGCACTTTCGACTACACGCTCGAACAAAAACCATACCTGGTTGCCGGTATCCTGGATGTAATCCGCAAGTCCGACCTCAAGCCCGGAAAACACTGGACTTTTCATATATTCGATCCCGGCACGCTCGGCCAGGCACCACTCACGATAGAAATCATCGGCAATGAAATGCGTCACCAAAGGGAGGCCACCAGGGTTCTGCTCACCTTCAAAGGGACGACTCAGCTTGTCTGGCTCGATGGCAATGGGGATATTATTCAGGAAGAAGGACTGCTCGGGATTCGAATGGTCAAATCCGATCGCGCCGATGCCCTGTCCGGTATTTCCGAGCAGCCCGGCCGCGATTTAACGCAAGTTGCCTCGGTTGCTGTCAACCGATCCATCGCGGATCCGGCCGCGCTGCAGCAGATGAAAGTAATCATCAGCGGCGTCCCGCTGGAAAATGTGCGCCTCAATGGCGGTCGCCAGTCACTTGAGGGAGATCTATTGACGATCAGCAAAGAATCGGTAAAGGGGCTTCCGGATAACCTGCACCGGGAGGATCTGGCGCTGCTGGAAAAAATCTTTCTGGATCCCAGTCCATTTATTCAGGCCGATCACCCTGAGATTCGCGCCCTGGCTGCCCGGATTGTAGATATCAAAAAAGACGAGCCCCTGGTCAAAGCGCAGAAGCTGATTGACTGGATGCAACATAATATAGCTAAACGGCCGGTACTTTCGGTACCCGACGCATTATCCACGCTGCGAAACCGTGTCGGTGACTGTAATGAACATGCTGTCTTGATGGCCGCTCTGGCCAGGGCAGCCGGGATACCCGCCAGAGTCGAGGCCGGACTGGTCTATCTAAAAGGCAGGTTCTACTATCACGCCTGGAATCAACTTTTTTTGGGCCGCTGGATCACGGCCGATCCCCTGTTCGGCCAGCTGCCGTCTGATGTCACCCACATCCGGTTTGCCGCCGGCACCCAAAAACAGCTTGATTTAATGGGGCTGATCGGGAAAGTGGGTTTGGAGATAGTGGATTAGGGGTGGGCTTTCGGCAAGGTGTTGGCAGGGAAGCGATATTGTCTGTTTGCATGGGGAAGGTTTTTAATTAGAAAAAAGTTCGGAGTTCGAAGTGAGCTAAAGTTCGAAGTTAAGGAGTCGCTCCGCTCCATCAATTTAAATTTATTTGTATCCGGTAGCAGGGATCTGAAATCAAGCATTATATTAGACAGAATTCCTTTCAACAACTTTAGTTCACTTCGCACTTTAGCTCACTTCGAACTTCGTAAATTGTATCTATAATTTACTAGGCAGCCACCATTATTAACATTTAGCCAACGATTCCATAGACAACAACCATGATAGAACTATCACATATCACCAAGCGTTATGCCACGTATCTGGCGGTTAACGATCTGAGTCTGACGATTGAACCGGGTGAAGTTTTTGGATTCCTGGGGCCTAATGGTGCGGGGAAAACCACCACGATCAAAATCATGGGCGGAATTCTGGAACCGACCGCCGGAGAGGTGCGAATCTGCAATCTGGAAATGCGCGCTCATCCCGAAGCCGTAAAACGCAAGATCGGATTTATTCCGGATCGGCCTTATCTGTATGAAAAGCTTACCGGGCTGGAATTCTTAAAATTCACGGCCGATCTTTATGGCGCCAACGGTAACGGCTTCCTGCCACGGGCCAAAGAAGAACTCGAACGGTTTTCATTGCTTGACTGGTCCGATGAACTGATTGAAGCCTACTCCCACGGGATGCGTCAGAGACTGATATTTGCAGCTGCTCTGCTCCATGATCCGGAAGTGATTATTGTGGACGAACCGATGGTGGGGCTGGACCCGGTGGCAATCAAAATGGTCAAGGAACTGTTTCAACGCCTTTCGAAGAAAGGTGTGACGGTTTTCATGTCGACCCATACCCTGAAAGTGGCCGAAGATATCTGTGACCGCATCGGCATTTTAAACCGCGGCAATCTGATTGCAACCGGCACCACGACCGAATTGCAGCAACTGGCGCAGACCCGGGACTCTGATCTGGAAGCCGTGTTTCTGAATCTGACGGGCTCTGCCGAGGTGTAAAAACCAACGTGATTAAATTCATATGAAAGATATCATAACCCTTTTAAGACCGCGCTTTTTTTCCATCAAGAACGGTTCGCGATCCCGGGACAAGCGCAAAGGTTACCTCAAGCTGCTGCTGCTGGGTTCGGTCGGACTGGTCTTCTGGGCCGGCCTGTTTGCCATTTCGTTACGGGTTCTGTATTACTTTAAAGGTATCGAACAGATCGGGGATATCCTGGCCTTTAAATTGCTTTCCATGATCCTGATTACTTCTTTTGCTTTGCTGCTATTTAGCAGTATCCTGACAAATCTGGCCAAACTGTATCTATCGCGAGACCTGATGCTGGTCCATGCCATGCCGGTTTCGGCCCACAAAATCTTTACGGCCAGGTGGATCGACAGCACCCTGGACAGTTCCTGGATGGTTATCATCTTCACGATTCCGGTGTTTCTGGCCTACGGCATCTCTTTTGATTGCGGCCCCTTTTTCTATCTCATCATGCTGCTGGCACTGCCCGCCATGTCAATCATCGCATCGGCCATCAGTGCATTGCTTGTAATGGTGGCCGTGATCTTGATTCCTGCCAATCGAATGAAAAATATATTCATATTGATGGGCATCCTTTTCTTTGTCGTCATGTATCTTGCCATTCGACTGCTCAAGCCCGAAACCCTGGTCGATCCGGAGGTGTTCGACTCGGTGATGGTCTATATCAGCAGTCTCCAAACACCGGCTTCGCCCTGGATGCCGAGCACCTGGATCTATGATGCCATTAAGACCGCTCTTATCGGTGATGCTGCCGCGGGATTGTTCCATCTGGCCCTGGCGTGGAGTTTTGCCGCCTTTGTAGGATACGTTACCATTCTGGTTTCAGATTGGATCTATTACAGGGGCTTTTCAAAAACCCAGACCGCACAGGCACGGCTGTTGCGCAAAAAAAGATTTAAAAATGGTTTTGCGCGCTTTCTACCCGGCTCGATACAGGCTTTTGCCGAAAAAGAAATAAAATGTTTTTTTCGGGACCAGACCCAGTGGTCGCAGCTGTTTCTGATCGCCGCGTTGATCGTCATTTACATATACAATTTCAAAGTTCTGCCGCTGGACAGATCACCGCTCAAAACAGTCTACCTGCAGAACCTGCTGTCCTTTTTAAACATGGGCCTGGCGCTGTTTGTTCTGACCGCCGTGGCCGGACGATTTGCGTTTCCGGCCGTCAGTGCGGAAAAAGATGCGTTCTGGATTGTAAAAATTTCCCCAATTTCGATGCGAAGATTTTTATGGATCAAATTCTTCACATACTATCCACCGCTATTGATTTTAACCGAAATTTTAATCGTGTCCACCAACCTGCTGCTGAATGTCGCCCCGGTGATGATGCTCATCTCTACGGTCACGGTTTTTTGCATCGTGCCCGGTGTCGTGGCGCTGGGCATCGGTTTGGGCGCCGCCTTTCCGGATTTCAAAGCCGAAAATCCCACCCAGACTGTCACCAGTTTTGGCGGCCTGCTGTTCATGATCCTGTGCGCAACCATGATCGGGCTGGTTCTGGCGCTGGAGGCCGGACCGGTATATCAGTTATTCATGGCTGAAATTAAAGGTCGCAGCCTGAGTACCTTGAATCGGTTGTGGGTTGTCGGTTCCTTCCTGGCAGCCTTTGTTATCAGTGTCGTGACCCTGATCTGGCCAATGCGCTATGGTGAAAAAAAACTGAGCGAAGGTTGAGCGGAATCCGGTCATTCTTAAAACAGGTACAGGATGAAGGATAGGTGACGGTCTTGATTTTGGATAGCCCACCTTCGGTGTGAGCTCATAGCTGACAGCTGATAGCTCATAGGAAAAGACTGGGAGACGACTAAGACTGGGGGACAAATGAGGCTGGAAGACGGGGAGAGTAATATCGGATACCGGATGCTGCATGCCGATATATGAGGTCTTGATATTGGATATTTGATTTTGGATCTTGGATTAAGGAATTCTGTCAAATCTTTTTTTTTACTCACGCACTGAAGCAAAGAAAATTTGAAAAGGACAGAATACCTTTTCCTAATTTCAAGTTTCCAGTTTCATATTGGGGGAATAGCTACAGATCCGCGAGGCGGTTCGGATCTGTAGCTATTCATCCGGCGCGTTTCAGGGTGGTGCGGCAGTCGGCGCACCGGAGCGGGATGTTGCCGTTATGGCGTCATGGCCGCGCAATCCGATCTGTCGATCGAAGATCGAAAATAGGTCTCGGACGGCTCGGTCCGGCAAAATGGACTTTTGCACATCTTGGGCAGACGCAGAATGCCGTGGTGAGGGATTTGCGAACGCATTAAACAGCAAACAGAAATCCCAGGGCTGGATTTTACTCCGGTGCAACCGCTGGTTGCCGGGTTTGTTTTCCATCAGTAGGTATCCTCAATGCTATCATTCCATCATTTTCCGCCTCTGGCGGATGAGTGCTGCCCAACAGGTTTACTACTTCTCCAGCACTTCCAGTTCGAAAATCTTTAGATTCTCTTTTCCCTTTTTTATCGAGATGGCCCATTCCCCGAGCTTGTTCAGCGCATATTTACTGAGTACCCGGTAGCGGATGGATCCTTCAATTTTGTAAGATATCAAGCGCCGGGGAACGCCTTCATGGGTGTATTCGATAATGATATCGTCATAAATGCCGTCCTTTGGCACAAAAAAATGCATCAGTACGTTTACCGTATCCCCGACACCGATCGAATTGGGGTCGAATTCAGCGGTACATTCGAGGTTTTCAACCGTCTGGCACACCCTGGCCTCCATGAGTATCGGACCTTCGTTCTGACCGTTGTAGTAATAATCCACAGTTTCTTTGACGGTCTGGGCCGAAGGTGCGGCGGCGGCGGACGAAACACCCATCCAACCCAGGCCCAGCAGCAATGTTACGGGCAGCAAACAAACCCACTTTTTTATCATCACAGACTCTCCTTTTGAAATATGTCATGTCGATCGATCTGCAGAACGCTCCTCCTGCAAACCAAAACATATTATTCAATTTCGGTGCCATACCTGTGGAAAACGATAAATTATAAATAATACAATGAGTTATCAATTCATATGGTCTGAAGGGAAAGGGACATCGGAGGATTTTTCATACAGCCATTAAGATACGCGAGCGGAGCAAAACTATTTTATAAACAATTTCATAGATTTATAAGTGTATGAATTTCCATACACAAACGCCCTCCCCCGTTGGGGGGAGGGCGTGTGAACACAGAACTGTGGCAGCAGGAATGACCGTCCCTGCGCAGAGTCTTGGATATGCTGACTTGCAAGGCGCCTGCCTCAGAGATCACCGATCAAGAATTGAAGAATATATTTACCGGCCACGACAAAGACGATGACCGTCAGAATCACCTTGGTACCGCGTTCCGGCATTCGGTGCTGCCACCTGGCGCCGCAGTACATGCCTATCAGCCTGCCCGCTCCGAAATAAACACCCGGCAGCCAGTCCGGCGGAACCAGGGCCCCGTTTCAATTCCAGCGACGGGAAAATAGATTTGTAGAAACGCCATGTAAACCTCCCCGCAGACGGTGCGTCAGCAGGCGCTGTCCTCGAAGAACAGGTGCTTTTCAATCATCAGAGTCAGGCATGTTGCATCCTAGGCAAGATGTTTAGATCCCTTTGCCAAATGGGCAATGCGGATAACTGCACTCCGGACAGTCCTTACAAAGGCCGCCATGTCCGATAAAGGCCAGTTCCCTCTTACCGATCTTTTCCCCGGCCAGTATCCGGGGCAGCACCAGATCCAGCACCGTGATGCGGTGATGCAGACCACAGGCGGGCACGCCCAAAAGAGGGATATCGCCGATGGTGGCTGCCAGAAACATGGCACCGGGTAACGCCGCCGCTCCGTAGTACATTTCATCGGCACCGGACTGTCGGATGGCCTTGCGGGTGACATCGTCCGGGTCAACACTCATCCCTCCGCTGAGCAGCAGCAAATCGCAGCCGATTTCAAGATGACTGCGAATCGCCGCCGTGATCATGTCTTCATTGTCCGGGGCAAAGGCTGTGCCGATCACCTCCGAGCCGAGTTCGGTAATCTTCGCACTCAGGATCGGTGCGAATTTGTCTTTGATCAAGCCATGGAAAATCTCACTGCCGGTGATCACCAGGCCCGCTTTGGCTTTACGCAACGGCTTTACCGAGACCACCCCGCCGTTTTGGGCTGCGATGGCGGCCGCCCGTTCGACAGGCGCCCGTTTCATAATCAGCGGAATGGCCCGGGTGGCTGCCACCAGTTCCCCCTCTTTGACCAGGGTGTGGCTGTGTAGGGTAGCGCACATGACCTCGTCCACCATGTTAAAGGCGGCCAACGAAGCTGTGTCCACCGTAAGCAGACCTTCCAATGCCGCGTGCAGACCGATCTTACCCTCTTTAGGGCTGTCTTCCCAAACGACACCCTCGCCGGCAAGACCGCCGGCCAGCATCGATGCGGCCTGATTCTCATGCACTTCATCTTCTTTAAGGTCGATAAGGTAGAGATGGTTTTTCCCGAGTTTTTGAAGATGGCAGATGTCTTCGTCACAGACCGTGTGTCCTTTACGAAAAGCCGGGCCTTTGAACTCGCCGGGGCGGATTTCGGTGATGTCGTGGGCGAGTTTGGTCCCGACGGCTTCTTTCACATCGATTTTCTTCAGCACAACGGGTCTCCTTTGCTGAAAGGTTTTTATGATGACAGGTCCACCGGTTCAGTGGATGTTGAGAAACTTGCCCTGCCGCCGACCGTTTTCACCGGCCGACGGCTCTTCTTCGGACCGCGGTGTCCATTTCATCTCAGGCCAGGCGACCTCCTGAGCGTGGCGGAAGTAGCATTGATCCGTGCACGGTTTGCACAGCACCCGCCCGTGCTCTTGTACCTCCCGCCTGTCGCGCACGGTCTGGCCGCAGCTGCTGCACACCACCTTGCGCCGCGTGGGTCCGGGAAGATCGCACTCATCGATCCGCACCTTCACATTCTGAACCCGGAAGAGCACACTGTCGGGCATCCGCTTGTAGGCGGCAAGCTGCCGGGCCGATTTTCCCTCTACATCCGGTGCATACATCGATGCCAGGCTACGGGCCTCCTCTGTGGACAGCACCCGAAACGATTTGCCGGTTTCCAGGTTGACGAAGGTGGCCGCCATAATGCCGTAGTCCATAAACTTTAGCGAGCGGCGGCCCAGTTTGACACCGGTCACATGCGCAACAGCATCGGCCGTGCAGCGATCCATCTCCACGTAGACAATCAGCTTTTTTATCTGATCGCGGCGCCTGGGCTCGTCCAGTCCGATCAGCCGGCAGCCCAGTATGGCCATGCGGACCCCCACCACCTGCCCGGGGCAAAGGTGGCCGTGGGCCTCGGCCGAACTTTCCAGCAATACTTCAAAGGCTTCCATGGTCAGAATCGTCCTTTCTCTAACAGTTTTCAGGTGTCGGGTGTCAGAATCCGAAGAGATGAAAATTCTAAGTGTCGAATGCTGAAAACTGAAACCTGACATGTGAACACTTAGCCACATGGTGGCATATGTTAAAATTAACATAATAGACGGCAAAAAAAATTCAGGAGTCCAGAATCGAACTCAGAACTAGAGTTTTCCAGGATGTTCCATAGATTATAAGGTCAAGTGCGTATTTGACTTAAGTCAAAACTCAAGGCAGTATTGAAAACCGGTTTTTTTGACAATCACGCACCTTCCAAGACTTCATCCACCCAACCCATGGCCGCGATCATGTTCGGAAAACCGATGGTAGTCAATGATAACAAAACGATATGGGCGATTTCTTCCTGGCTGGCACCGGATTCAAGCGCTTTGCGGGTCTGTGACATTACCGCCCCGCGGGAATTGGCGCCGATGGCAATACCCAGATTGGCGAGATCCTGGTATTTTTTCTCAAGCGGTCCGGACTCGCGGCAGGTCTTGCCCAGCTGTTGGTAATCTTTAAATACTTCCGGAAATTTCGACTGGAACTTTTCGTAAATTTTGGGAAGATACATGATCGCTCCTTTTCTCATTAATTTTCATATAGGATGAAAGTAAAATACATTCTTCTCTACACCCGGAGCGAATTTATTTCAGCGTGTTTTTCTGAAGTCTGCTGCCCGAATTCAAGAATTGAGCAAACGAGCCTGTAATTTTCATTCAAAAACGCTGTGGTTGCGTTTGCCAGATTCGGGTAAAACGGATTTTCAGCATTTTCAATAATACTGTTGGCGAATTCCGGTGCCCAGCGCATCAGATGATCTTCCAGAAATGACTTCTGTCTCTGAATAAAACCCATGGCCGTTTCTGTGTCTGAATCGGCAAAGGCCTCAATTTCTTTGAAGATTAAATAGTACATGAATTCAAGTTCAGCGCTGATATGGTCGGGGGCGTCTTTAAAATTTTTGGCCGTGTCCAATCCTGCTTCGCGATATCTGCTTCTTGCGTCGAGCGTTGAGTCGCCCATCATTTTTCGTCCGCCGTCTAAATACACCGATCCGTAAGGTGCGGCCAGCAGCTTGAAGGGTCCCACAAACAATTTTGCAAAATCGACTTTTAACGGCTCGAGATCGGCACCGGCGTCAAATGCTGAGCGCATGTTTTGGATCGATTCAACCGCCGCTTCACACACGTTGCCCATGTTGAGCTCCAGGGTTTCTAATTTTTCTGATAACCCCGGATGCGGCTTAAAATAGCAGTCGCTCAACAGCCGAAATGCCGTCATTCGTGCGGATTCCTGGTTCAACATGTTCTTTGTTTTCATACCTGTCCTTTAAAAAAAATGTACAGTTGAGTCTAAGCGATGCCGGCCCGACAGCAGCCGGCATCGCATCTGTGGTGTTGTTCCTTATTCCGGTAATTCTGACAGCTTCAGGTTGCGTTCTCCCAGGGTGTATACCAACAACAGGACGGCCAGGGCAGATGCAAAAACAAACAGCTCCCAGATGGTGGGCCAGTAACTGGCAAACATCGGCTGTCCTTCGGCCTTGGGACCCGTGGGCATCACCAGACCGCTGAGGACCATTTCCAGGCGCCCGGCAAACATACCGACCAGGAACAAGGCCGCGGCTGTGACCTTGCCCCAGGTGGCCGCTCGCAGCGCTGGCATGGCGATCAACACAAGCGGGATGACCAACCCCGCCCACAGGGCAAGGTGGTACCATCCGGAGCCCAGCATATGCCGAAATCCCGCAAATTCAACTGCTGTTCCAGACACTCCTGCCACGATGGTTCGCCAAAGGAAAAAAATCAACGAAAAAGCCATAACAACGCCAAAGAGCTTGCTAATATCGTTGTAAAGGTTACTGTCCCCTTCGCTCAAGGGAATCTTGGCAAAATGATGGTAGGCCAGGCTGAATAACAGCACGGCGGCCAGCGCGCTGGCAAATCCGGTCAGCGGAAAGTACATGGCCAAAAAGTTTGCAGCGAACACCGGCCTTGCATCCGGAAGTCCAAAGAGCCATCCAAGCACTGTGGAGGTGGCAATCGCGATGATGAATGTAAATATGCCAAGCACCTTGCTGGTCCCAATCGTATGCATTCTCCTAAATGATATAAGCAGAACGATGAAGTAAAGCCCATAGAGCGGACCCAGCCACCAGAGGGGTGAACTAAAGTTTGGGGAAAACAAGAAGTATATTACATTCCACGGCGATCCGAGATGTAAGAGCAGACACGTAAAAGCCGCCATCAATACCGCAATTTCCAAAAATACTGTACGCTTTTCAATGGGCTGGTAGCGCGGGGTATTAAAGACCACAGGGATGGACGAGACAAAGGCAAGTCCGGTGCTTGTCAGCGAGAAAAAGACATAGGCTGCGATGGGTATGGTCCAAACCAATATATCCGTCTTGGCGTACAGGACAAAGCCGGTGCCAATCACCACTCTGTATGCGGTGATCAGGCCAAGCAGAATCCCCAGCCCGAGCAGCCCGTACCACAATTGAATTTTTATTGATTTCATCTATATACCCCCTTTCGTCCGCTCATAGCGTGCCGGATTATAACTGCGAATATAATATACGTTCGGCTGAGTGCCGAGCCTCTCCTTCAACCTGAAAGGTTTGAATTTTCCCAGAAGTCGGCTCACCATACTGTCCGGCTTGTCCAGATCTCCAAATATCCTGGCATCAGCGGGACAGGCCACCACGCAGTAAGGTATCTCTCCCGCATTGATTCTGTGGTCGCAAAAGGTGCACTTTTCAACCACACCCTTCGGTCTGTTCTCCGGAAGTGTTTTGCCCCTGGCTGGATTGCTAAAGGGGGTTCCGTTTCCGTTGTTGACTTTCTGGGCCATCTCTTTCGGAGAGCTGGTGCCACCCTCAATGACTGGCTTAGCGTCTTTCCAGAATTTGTGAGGGTTTTGCCAGTTAAAATAAATCACCTCATAAGGGCAATTATACATGCAGTAGCGGCAACCGATGCATTTGTCGGGATCGTGCATGGTGATGCCGTTGTCCAACTTGTGCATGGCATTGGTTGGACAACCCCTCGCGCATGGGGGATTTGAACAGTGGTTGCAGAGCGTCGGCAAATAGTGGAACCGAACATTCGGGAACGTGCCGTAGGTCTCGGTGATTTTGCTGGACCAGTAGATACCATCTTGCACATTATTCTCATTCCTGCAGGCAATGCTGCAAGCGCCACATCCAACACAGCTTTGCAGGTCAATGACCATGGCATATTTAGGCATTTTTCACCCCCTAAACTTTTTCGATTTTAATTCTGGTGGTAGCATAGTAAGCCGTGCTCCCACTTAAACGATCGTACTGGGCCGGGATGATATCGTTGCTGCTGCCACCCCGGGGCACCTTGCCAAATTCTTTGGATGCCACGCGGCCATAGGCCCAGTGGCCCTGGCCGTAGCACTTGGCGATCGTGCCGGGCCTGACGCCTTCCCACAATTTTACCGTGCAGGTCAGGCTTCCGGTCGGAGATGTCAGTTTGACCGTATCTCCATCCTTGATCCCCAGCCCCTTGGCGTCTCTGGGGTTGATCTTGGCCACATCCTCCCAGGCCACGTCACCGGGATCGACATCTTTAAAATCATGATACCAGGTGCAGTTGGCAGATCGGCCCTCGCGGTTGAGCCGGGATTTGTAATCCACATGGATGAACGGATATTCTTTTTCATCTCCGGCAACAAACGCTTCTTCATAATGCGGCACAAAGGCCATTTCCCCCCGCGCCAGGTAATTGCAAACTTCCAGAACATTATCGACGGTGGTGTTGTGCTTTTCCGCATGCCCTTCTAAGGCGGCCTTTAACGTTTCGCTGTAGAATTCAAACTTTTTGGTTTTGGTCTTCATGTTGCTCCACTTTTTACGATACGGATAGGGATCAGAATTCCAGACCCCGGCTTTGATGAGATCTTCCCAACCATTGAATTTGTCACCGCCTTTGTGTTTGGCCGGATCCCACAGATTCTGGGTGGCATACTTAAGGGAATAAAGCGCAAATTCTTTTTCGTTGGTCGGTGCTTTGCCGGTTTCCGGATCCTTGTAGGCTTTGTAGTGATCGAGCAGATTGCTAAACCCTCTCTCGGTGAGCTTTTCGGCGATCAGCCAAGGAATTTCAGTCTCATCGATCTTAACATCGCCCACCGGTTCGATAAGCGGTTGCATGAGGGTTACATGCCGGTATCCGTTCCCAATCGCCTTGACATATCCCCACTTTTCAAACATGTGATGGGTGTCGGGCAGTAGGATATCGGAAAACCAGGAAAACTCCGATGCATTGGTGGTGATGTGCACCAGAAACGGTATCTTGGCCAGGGCACGCTCCCAGCGTTCCGGCTGCGGACAGGAGAAAGCAAAATTGTTCATGTAGCCAATGGCCACTTTGATTTCCATGGGGTCCGCGTTCAGAATGCCCTCGGCCGCGTTATTGGTAACCACGCCGCCGCCCGATTTCCCCTTGTTCAGCGCGGGAAACTCCAGCCGGCCGCGATGGTCGATCTTTTTATGCTTTTTACCCTTTTTGGCGATCTCATCCATCCAATCGTCGGGTTTCGGAAACTTCGATGTGAATTCTTTGTTGCTCTGTAGGGTACCGCCGAGATTGTTTGACGACCCGAGGATTCCGTTTAAGGCGTGCACGGCCATGGCTGCATATCCGCCTCTGACCTGCATGCAGGGCCCGCCGCCGAGCCATGAGATTGAATGCGGGGCTGCATGCCCCATTTCACGGGCGTGCTCTATGATCTGCTTTGCCGGCAGGCCGGTTATTTTGGCAGCCCACTCCGGGGTTTTGTCTTTGAGCTCCAGATTCCACCATTTAACAATGCCGTGGGTGTGTATTTCTTCAAAAAGCGTCTCATCAAGATATTGGCCGGACACAAAGCGGTTATCGCCGTCAAAAAAGTCGCCGACAAATGCTTTGTACCAGAGCCCTTCGGTGAGCAGGACATGCGCAAAGGCCACCGCCAAGGCACCGTCCGTACCCGGCTTGAGCGGCAGCCATTCATCCGCTTTGGCCGCAGTTGCCGACAATCGGGGCTCAACGACGGCAATATGCGCACGGTCGATCGCATCACTCCAGGCACTTGAATAGTAAGAGACCTGCCGGTTGGCGGCCAGGGGGTCGGCACCCCAAATCGTGATGCACCTGGCATTTACCACATCGTATTGTCGATAGCCCCAGTATCCTTCTGTGAAGTAAGGACCGAATTTTTCGGCCTCAGCGCAGATTGCACTGTGAGAGATGTTGTTGGGCGAGCCGATGATCTTGGTCATACGATCATAGAGAACATCTCGCATGTACGAATAACGACCGCGCATGAGCATGTACTTGTGGGTTTCGTTGTTGTTTCTGAGCTCCATGATCTTATCGGCGATGGTGCCCAGGGCCTCGTCCCAGGAAATGGGCACAAATTTGGGGTCCTCGTTGCGTCCCTTTTTGGGATTGGTGCGTTTCATCGGCACTTTGATTCGATCCGGGTCATATACCTGTTGAAGGGCCATATGCTTGCGCGGACACCCGGCCTTGCCATTGACCTTCGAGTGCGGATTCCCCCGCACCTTCACCGCCCGGCCGTCGACCACATAAACCTGACTTGAGCACCAGGAAGTGCAACCCTGACATGTGGCCGGCATCCATTGGCCCATCTTCCCCGCCCCGGTTTGTGCGGCCTCCGCCAGCGTCTTGAGCTCAGGCTTGATTGCGGTGCCGGCAGCCACCGCCGCGCCGGTAACTACCGACGCTTTGACGAAAGACCGTCTCGACAAGCGGATGTTGCCGAGAAAGTCTTCCATCAAGGATTTCCGTTTCTGTCTGTTTCCGTCCATTTTACCTCCCTGTCACTGTTTGAGATTGATATTTTTATCAGCCCGGTGCCTCAGCGATTTAAAAGGCACCGATAAACAAAGGTTGACGAAACAACTTGCATACGATTGACTCGGTCAGGGTGGCACCAAATAGTCGCGATCATTGTCGCTGACTGATTTCAACCAGAAATGCAGTTCGTCGGGGTCGACCGGCTTACTGAGACAGGCGCATATGTGATGCGATAACGAATCCTGTAATTCCGGATGGAACCTGCGCCGCGAGGTGAAGAATATGCTCACGTCCGGGAAACTGTCCTTCAGAATTCTGATCAACCGGTTGCTCAACGACACCGAATCGATATCCAGAATGACGGCCAGACAACCGTGGTGACGTAGCCCGGCTTTCAGCTCTTCCATCCCATGGAATGCTTTCGATCCGTAAGCCTCTTCCGAAAGCATCGAGCACAGCAGATCGATCTCCTGCTTATCCGCGCTCAAAATGAAAACGTTTCTATTGTATTCCATTAAGTTTGATCCGATGAAGACATCGAGAAATTACAACCTGTTCGGCTGCATACCACAATGTTGCAACCATACTAAGCAATCAGTATGCCAACGTCTCAGTCGGAATTTGAAAATACGGAAAATGTGGTTCTCATGCTTCCACCGATGTTTATAACAAATTAATATAACTGACTTTTCACTTTAATTAGATTGGCTTGATTTGTCGGCTGAAAGGCTGAAACAATAGTTCGAAAAACAGAAACAAGTGCCTGTAAGACCCGGCAATGTCCGGATGTCGGTCGCTTTAATCTTTCGGAATGAAAATTATATTTGATTTTAACGACTTAAGATGTTCGATATTCGAACGCTCAGGCGTCCGATCATCCAGACGACAGGTAGGAATAAACTATAGTGACGTCTTCAGAATGGAATAAGGAAAGAATGGCAAACGGAGCGCGCCAGGGCAGATGCGCCTCCAAAATCCCGATGATTAATGAATGGTCGGTTTGCGGATCTGATATTTTTTCAGTTTTTCGTATAACGTGCTGCGACTGATCCCCAGACGGGCGGCAGCCGTAGTTTTGTTCCAGTCGACCTGCTCCAGCACCTCACGAACCAGCTGGGCTTCGTTTTGGATGATCGACTGCCCCGGGGTGTCCGGTTTTTCGTTGCGAAATTCGGTGACGGTCGACGGCAGGTCGGAAATGCCAATCTGATCGGACTTTGCAAGAACCACGGCATGCTCGACGCTGTTTTCCAGCTCGCGCACATTGCCCGGCCAGGAATAGTCGAGCAACTTACGCATGGCGTCCGAGTTGATTCGTTCGACTGGTTTTCCCTGCTGCGTGGCAAAGTTGTCCATGAAAAAACTGGCCAGCAGCGGTATGTCGTTGCCGCGCTCCCTGAGAGGCGGCAGGTTGACGGGAATGACATTCAGCCGGTAGTACAGGTCTTCGCGAAAGCGGCCGCCTTTGACTTCCTGCAGCAGATCCTTGTTGGTGGCCGCCAGGATGCGAACATTCACCTGAATGGAATCCTCTCCCCCCAGGCGCTCGAACTTATGGCTTTGAAGCACCCGGAGCAGCTTGATCTGGGCTGAGGCGGATATCTCTCCGATTTCATCCAAAAACACCGTCCCGCCGTCGGCCTGTTCAAAGCGCCCTTTTTTCATGCGCAGGGCGCCGGTAAAGGCCCCTTTTTCATGGCCGAACAGTTCGCTTTCCAACAGGGTCTTTGGATAGGCGGAACAGTTGATGACCACAAACGGCTTGCTCCTGCGATGACTTGCCCGGTGGATGGCCCGGGATACCAGTTCTTTACCGGTTCCGCTCTCGCCCTGGATCAGTACCGTGGCATCTGTCGGGGCGACATCTTCGATCAGCTTGTAGATAACCTGCATTTTGGGGTCCTTGCCCACCAGCGTGTCAAAACCGGATTTACTTTCCACACGCCCTTGAAGATTTCGAAGTTCCAGTTCCTGCCCGGCCGCTCGGTGGATGGCCCCGGCGGTCTGCTGCAGGATAAGCTCGATGACCTCCAGGTCATTTTTCACGCATTTGCACGCCCCCGGACAGCCTATCAGGAGCGCACCGGTGAATTGGCCGTGGTGCTGCAGGGGAAGCACGGCGATCTGTGCGGATTTCTGGAAGGTTTCAGGAAGCAGCATGCCGGAAAAATCGTCCTTTCGCAGGATACCGACGCCAGAAAGACTTTCGATTTTATCCATAACCGGCGCCACTGCATTTGCATTGATGGCGGCCACCGTTTCACCGGTCACCAGAAACACATTCGCGCTCTCGGCGCTGAAGACCATCAGCGTCTGATTGCGACACTCAACAACGTTTCCCAGCGCCCGGGTAAGGTAGGCCGACAACTCGCCCAGGTTTGACAGGGCGGACACCTCGCGGGATATGGAAAGGGCCGTGGCGAGCCGCTGATGGGCCCGGTCAAGTTCGCAGTGCTGCGCTTCCAGTCTGAGGTGGTTGTCCTGCAGCTTTTGTGTGTACCCGTGCAGGCGGGCAAGCATACGGTTGAAAGAAGAGGCCAGCTTGTTGACTTCGGCGCGTCCCTGGATCTTGATTTCGGCGTCGAGGTTGCCTTCGTCGATTCTTTCGGCTGCTGCGGCCAATTGCACCAGGGGCGTTGTCAACCGGTGGATGAACCATTGGCCGACCAGCAGGGCCAGCAGCAGGATAACCAGAGTGATCAAATTGATCTGCCACCAGAGCTTTTTCGCTTCCGTCCGGTAGGGTGCCTCGGAGAGTCCCAGTCGCAAAACGCCGGCCTTGCCCCCGAAGATCGGCCAGGCCATATCCAGGAAGTGCTCCCCTTTCTCCGAGACAAATTTTTCAAGATTGCCGCTTTCCGCACGCTTCGTCTGATTGGCGGCGATCAACTGGACCGGTAAGCCACCTGTAAACGTGTGGCTGAGGATGTGGCCGTTTCGGACGATGAAGATGTAAGCGACGTCCGGGGTGCTGAGGATCTGATCATCCAGCAGTTTTTGCAGCGCAACGCGGTCATTGAGCAGTATTTTGTCGGCCGCATCCAGGCTTAGACCGTGGGCAATGTTATCCGCCCGGGCGATTGCTCCGTTGATCAGACTCAGACTGTAGCGGTGGGTGACAATCTGGGAAATGACCAGACCGCTGGTTACCACCAGCGCCGCTACGGTCAGAAGAAGTGAATTTTTAAGACTTTTTGGCTTCATGTGTTGCAGAGGTATCGGTTCCGACCTGTCGATAGATTTGTTTGACCGGTTTGTACCAGGTCTCCTGGGGAACAACGAACCGATCGATCATTAGTTCATTAATGATTTGTCGTCCTTCGGGCTCCTTATGCATGGTCAAAACGATCTTGCTGATTCGCTCCTTCACATGCGCCGGAAGATATTCAGAGGCCACGAGGGGCGGACTGCCAAACAGCCTTGATTTTTTGATTACCCGGGTCATCGAGGTGTAAAAGGGATTTCTGCGATTATAATACTCCCAGAGATGACCGTCCACAGTCGCACCATCCACCAGACCCTTGGCCACGGCCAGAATCGAATTGTCATGACTATACGTGTAGTTGAGTTCGCTGAAGAACTGCCCGGGGGTTTGCTTGAGTTCCCATAGCCAGAATTTCGGTACGAGGGCGCCGGTGTTCGAATCCGGATCGGTAAACGCAAACACGCGGTGCCTGAGGTCGGAAAGGTTGTTAAATTGACTGTCTTTGTGAACGATCAGATAACTCTGATAAAACGGTTCACCCCTTATCACCGGTGTTGCCAGGGCATCGAAGCCGAAAACCTCCCTGCCGACAGCGTATGGACCGGTGCAGATAAACGCCAGGTCGATCTCGCCTTTGGGGAAAAGCTCGTTAATTTCGCCGTATGTTCTGCGCTGGATCAAGGTGATGTCACGATCCATTTTCCGGCCGATGTAATCGAGCAGTTCCCTGTAAAAAACGATGGTCTCCTTCGGGGAGATCATTGCCGCAATGCCCACACGCAGGTTCGGTGTTATGTTTGGCAGTCGATTCGGTTGGTCGACCTTGACTGTCAGTGAAAAATCGATCGCTTTGTAGCCGGGTTCACCGCTGCAGCCGTAGCCCAAGATCAGGAACAAACCGCAAATAAGGAGCCTGGCTGCCGCTGGATACCTGCAAATAGAGAAATTTCGCCGCATTGCGCCTCCTTTTTTTCTGATCATTCAGATTTATAACAAGTACCACATGGTGATATTTCAAGTCAAGACCATTGACTTTCCGCGCTTTTTTATCCCGCCGAAATTAGAGCGTTTGTCAGAATAACGTTCCGATATGGGTAGTTTTTTGAGTTTTTTGTGGATTGTCGATAACGTCTAATACTCCAAACCAATGCCATTAACTTAAAGATAACACGTTGAAATTAAATAACTTATTGCCAAAAACCGATCCCTCTCCAACCCATTCCTTGTAAAATCTCAGCCACTCATCTCTTCACGCGGTTAT